>JAEEGJ010003365.1_pt1 | contig 62621 bp, 55 predicted proteins | sample 8958761 | NCBI WGS metagenome assembly JAEEGJ01 (sample SAMN16246546, study PRJNA631951) | gut metagenome | biome: gut microbiome; feature: rumen; material: RS-attached | host: Bos | place: Iran: Karaj | collected 2018-10 | reverse complement strand
GAGGAATCGATGTGGAGCTTTTTGTCAGAAAGAATAAAGATGATAAGATATCCAAGGAATTCTATTATCTTGGCAGGATGACGGCTACCGGCAAAACAAAAGAGTTTATTATGCCCAATACAACGTCCACGGCTGTAGAGATAGAATGGCGTCTGGATACACCGGTAAGAAATGATATTTACGAATATATAGTGAATGGATGAAGAAAAATGAAAACTATTAAAGTAGTAGCAGCAATTATACAAAAAGGAAACAAGATCTTTGCAACACAGCGAGGATACGGAGACTTTAAGGATGGTTGGGAGTTTCCAGGCGGGAAAATAGAAGAAGGCGAGTCACCTGAGCATGCAATCGCAAGAGAAATAAAGGAAGAGTTGAATGCAGATATAATTGTCCAAGATCTGCTAACTACAGTTGAGCACGATTATCCGAATTTCCATCTGTCTATGGATTGTTTTTGGGCTGAACTTGCGCCTGGTTCTGACATGGAACTCTTGGAGCATGAAGCTGCAAAATGGTTGTCAATCGATGAAATTGACGCTGTAGATTGGTTGCCAGCAGATATTAAGGTGGTTGAAGCAATTAAAGACAAATATTACCAATAATGTAGAGCTGTTTGAAACGCAAGGAATCCTGTTTTTAGAAAGGACCAGCAGAATTAGTATAATAAATAATGGGACTAAATATATATTCTCTGAGTGTGAAATCAATGATAATAAACTAAGCATTGATACAAATAAGATTATTGCAAGAAACGATCCCGTAAGTTTTGAATAAAGCAATTCAATTATGAAGAAAGAAAGCAATGAGTTGAATTTAACGATATGAAAGTTCAGAAGGAACCAGAAGTTCTATGAAGACTCTTATCTGCGAAAAGGATAAAAATACAAGATCAATTACGACATTGCGTGGACGTTAACTTAATCTAGAAGTTATGTTGTTAAGGCTAACAGTGTTATTATGTAATTATACAAATTATTTGAACTAAGAGGAGAAAGTTGCAAATATGTTTTTCTATTCTGGTGTGAGAGATATCGGATTTAGGTTTGAAGAATTATCGAAAGAATTATTTATTAAACTAGAATTTGAGGTTTTTCTACAGCCTCGAATTAATGATGGAGTATATTTTGACATTGGTATTTGCAAACAGAATAGCAAATATGCCGTTGAAGTAAAATGTAGCACATCTCCTCAATATCGATCTCTGAGACAAATTGAGAGCTCAATTGTTAGACTAATTGATACAGCTACAAAAGAAGGAATGATCCCGGTACTTATGGTATATTCATCTATTTCAAAGATTGAGAAAGATGAGTTCCGCAATAAACATAAAAATTTGGTGCTTCTGGATCTATCTAATATTTTGTATCTAGCAAAGAAAGCTGATATGTATGATACAGTTTTAGCTGAACTACCATTTACAATAAATCAAGTTGAAATAGAGTCTGTTGATTTATTGAATTTTGCAATGCTTGGCACAGACGATTCAAATGAAGATGAGTTTTCTGAGATGCCACCATTTGATTTATCCGGTTGTGTTGAAGGCCGCGATGGGGCGTCTTTATTTGAGAAGTTGTGTTCAGATGTATTAGAAAAGTTATTTAGTGGAAGTCTTACCCTTTGGAATAGGCAGCCACATTCAGATTTAGATTTATATCGATTTGATTTATTGTGTCGAATAAAATATGATAAAAACGAAGATAATGAAGGATTTTGGAACATAGTAGAAAGATACTTTAATTCTAAATACATAGTCTTCGAATATAAAAACTATAAAGACAAGATTACTCAAAATGAAATTTATACAACAGAGCGGTATCTATATAATAAAGCTCTTCGTAATGTTGCAATTATAATAGCTAGAAATGGTTTTGATGATCATTCTATATGGGCAGCAAAGGGATGCCTTAGAGAGAATGGAAAACTAATACTTCTTCTTGATATTGCAGATATCAACAGGATGATTCAAAAGAAAAATGATCACGAAGATCCTGCAAATGTTCTTTTGGAGAAACTAGATACACTATTAATAGAATTGGAAAAATAAATGCATGTGTGCTTATCACCTATGCAAATTTCACTCAAACGGTAATAGTTTTCACTAACACCAGATAGTTCATTCCATACCGAGCGGTAAGACTTTCCACTTAATCGGAAATACGTTCAGTCTCGTACTATAGTTATTAAACTATGGAATGGAGGCGTGGATACCCAGCAAGATTACAACACCGATTATCGTGTTTAAATCTTGCAAGGTCTCCACGCATCCTCTTTTATTCCTCTTTTGAATTATTAATCTTTTGAGTCAATTCGTGAATTTACAAAGGTACGCTTTTAATCTAATTGTTTGAAGTAGGTTAATTAGTCTGTTCTTTCTTTCATATAAACATCATTACGTGAATTGTGTGAAAGACAATATTGCATTCCGTGAAATTATCTCTTATAATCAGCGACATCATTTCTACGAAAGGAGGTCCTTGTGATGACAAGACGATTATCTACAACTTTATATCAATTACAAACCAAGGGTGCATGGGACCTTCTTTTCGAGGCTGCATAAAAAATCTCAATTGAAGTAATCCCATGAATGCCCTTTCATAAAGAAAGGAATATTTTTATGGACAATATTACAGGTCGATTTGCGTCGGCTAAGGTCTTTGCTACTGCTATCGAAGACTATGCGCGTGCGCAGATCCAGATGATACTCGATAACCAGGTATCTATTAATTCAAAAGTTTGCATAATGCCGGACTGTCATCCAGGAAAGGTGGGCCCGATCGGCCTTACCATGACCGTCACCGACAAGATCATTCCCCAGCTCATGGGCGTTGATATCGGATGCGGAATGTTGGTCTGCAAGTTTAAGGCGAAGAGCATTGAATTTGCAAAGCTCGACAAAGTGATCAGAGACTGCGTTCCGTCAGGTTTTGGAATACGCAAGGTGCCTCATAACAAGGCCGACTTTGAGGGTTTATCTGAACTCAGATGTCTGCGTGCGGTTAATGTTGATAAGGCTCTGAAGAGCCTTGGAACACTGGGTGGCGGCAATCACTTTATCGAAGTCGATAAGGGCGAGGACGGATACTACCTGATCATTCATTCAGGCAGCCGTCATCTCGGTTATGACGTTGCAGATTACTACACTGAAGCTGCCCGCAGAAGGCTCTTTAACATGGGCATGAATGTGCCTTATGAGATTTCTTATGTGGAAGGCTCCCTGATGGACGACTATCTTCACGATGTATCGATAGCTACCGCATATGCTTCACTTAACAGGGAGATCATTCTTGGCGAGATCCTTAAGGGAATGAAGTGGAAGGAAGTGGAGTGTTATGAGTCGATTCATAACTACATCGGTACGCTTCCTGATGGCACTAAGATCTTACGCAAGGGAGCTGCGTCTGCGTGTGAAGGTGAGACGGTAATAATTCCCATCAACATGCGTGACGGCGTGATTATGGGCATTGGCAAGGGCAATCCTGATTGGAACTATTCCGCGCCGCACGGATCCGGTCGTGTTTTGCGCCGTGATGAAGTTAAGAACCACTACACGGTATCGGCATTTAAGAATGACATGAAGGGAATCTATTCATCTTCGATCGGAATGGGAACGCTTGATGAAGCACCTGTTGCTTACCGTGGAATCGATGAGATCGTTGATGCTATTTCGGACAGCGTTGAAGTAAAGGAGATCGTAAAGCCGGTCTACAACTTCAAGGCAGGAAAAGAGAGGTAAGAATGTTAATTCAGATAAGTTCAGGACAGGGCCCGGTAGAGTGTTCTGTTGGAGTTGAGAAGCTGTGCAAATCATTGCTTAAAGAGTTTGAAGGTTCGCGTGTCGTTTCCGTAAATGAGGACTATTCCGGACAGGGATTTAAGTCTTGTGTTATGGAATTTTCCGAAGATGTATCTTCGCTTGAAGGCACGGTCTTGTGGGTATGGAAGAGCACCATAAGACCGGGCCATCAGCGAAAGAACTGGTATATGGATCTTCATGTGATCAAAGAAGCAGATGTTGTTGGCGAGCTTGATCTGAGTGACTGCGAGATAACGACTATGCACTGCGGCGGCAAGGGCGGCCAGCACGTCAACAAAGTTGAGACGGGCGTGAGGGTTGTGCACAAGCCGACAGGCATCGTTGTCACATACACTGAAGAGCGCAGCCAGGTGCAGAACAAAACCCGCGCGATAAAGCGCCTTCAGAGCATTCTCGCAGCAAAGCAGGAAGACAACAATGCTGAAGCATTGAATAACGCGTGGCAGAAGCACACGGAGATTGAGAGGGGCAATCCCATAAGGAAGTATGAAGGCGGGAAGTTTAAGAGAGTGTACTGATCATGTCTAAGGTTAAAGACTATCTCGATTCAAAGCAGAAGTCTCTGCACCGGCAGAGGCGGTATGAGACTGCGCATAAAAAGTTTTCGCGAGCCAGAAGTTATGAGCAGGGCGAGTACTACTATTGGGGCTATAGTGTTACCCGCCAGAAATACCGCGTCAGTCAAACATGGGTAAAGACTCCGAGAGGAACATCGATTTGCATTCCATATTTCGAGAAGATCGGCGGCGAAGTCTTCATTGTCAGCCGCATCAGCAGGAACGCAAAACACCTCAAGAGAACTGCCGCCAAGAAATGGCGCAAACAGAAATACGGCGAAGAGTCTTTTGCGGATAAGGGCAGCACCTACAAAAAGGACTACGATATTCCGTGGACATTGCTGTGATGGCTTGCAAATACAGGACTGTTTTTATACCCGCTTAAGCTTAATACGCTTAATACCGCTTATACTGTCAGTTAATAATTGTTGCTGAAATGTTGCTCTTTCTGTCCGCTTACACCCACTTCGCTGCCCAGGCTCTCAGTTCTTCGACTGAGGTGCTTGCTTTCAGGCGCTCGCCGGATGCGACTTTCGCGCCCTTGGCAAGAGCTCCGATGTTATCGCCGGATGAGCCTATTCCGCTGGAACCTGATGTTGCAAACGGGATTATCGTCTTGCCGGAGAAATCGTAGCTCTCAGCAAAAGTATCAATTATCGAAGGCTCTCTGTACCACCAGACGGGGAAGCCGATGAATACTGCATCGTAGGAAGCCATGTCTTCAACGCGGGAGGCGATAGCAGGGCGGCAGGAGCGGTCCTTCATCTCGACTGAACTCCTGGATTTGGGGTTCATCCAGTTGAGGTCAGCTTTTGTGTAGAGTTCTTCGGGAACGATCTCGAAGAGGTCGCCACCGGTTGCTTCAGCGAGATTTGTGGCGAGCTTTTTGGTAACACCGCTCGCGGAGAAATATGCTACTAATACTTTAGACATTACCCTAACTCCGTTCTGATGCTCTTTGCGAAAACGCGTGCTGCCTTGAGGTCGTCTTCGTTCGGTCTGCCTTTGTTCATGCCTTTGAATTCGCCCTTGCAGTGGAATTCCCTGTCGAGAACGGGGATGCCTTTTGTGGCTGCAACGGACCTTACTTTCTTGTAGGTAGAGTTCATCATGGCGGCCGTTCCGAAGTTGATGATCTTGCCGACCTTGTCTTTCTCAAGGCCTGCCACGAATTCTCTGACTTCGGGTGCGATCGTGAATGCGTAGTACGAATTGCCGAGGAAAAGGACATCGACCTTCTCCGTTATGGGCGCGCTGATGGGGAGGGCCTGAACGCCGAGCTCTTCTGCGATCGCCTCTGCAAGGCGCTTTGTGTTGCCTGTCTGAGTGTAATATCTGACTGCGTATGTCATGTGGATCCTCCTTTAGGATTACAGTAATTTCTCGATGGCTTCAGTTATCGTCTCAGGCTTTGCTGTGGCTGCAAATCTGTCAACAACTTCACCGTTTCTGTCTATGAGGAATTTCGCGAAATTCCATTCTATGCGCCCGGGCTTCTGTTGCTTAAGGTATTGATAGAGGGGAGCAGCATCTTTGCCGTTGACCTTGATCTTCTCAAAGCGGCGGAATGATGTGTGGTATTTAAGCGAGCAGAATGTGTCGATCTGTTCGGCACTTCCGGGCGCCTGGAATGCAAACTGATTGCAGGGGAAATCCAGGATATCAAAGCCCCTGTCTTTATACTGCCGGTATAGGTTTTCGAGGCCTTCGTACTGGGGCGTCAAACCGCATCTGGTCGCGGTGTTTACGATTAGGAGGACCTTGCCTTTGAACTCTGATAAGGAAACGTTGTTTCCCTTGTTATCTTTTACTGTGAAATCGTATACGCTCATATGCTGCCTTTCTTAGTGGTTACTTATTGCACTTGGCATTTTCCATGTTGCTCAATGCTTTATATGTGAGGATATAGAGCATCTTGAACTCTTCTTCGTTAAGGCCTACGCAGGCTGCGATGCAGGGCGGGATCTTAAGAGCCTCGTCCTTTAATTCAGCACCCTTGTCCGTGATGGTCAGGATCAGGAGGCGCTCATCTTCAGGGTCTCTTTGTCTCGTGAGATAACCGATGCTCTCGAGCTTCTTGAGAACGGGGGTCAATGTGCCGTAATCAAGGTGGAGCTTCTGGGCAAGATCTCTTGAAGATACGCTCTCATGTTCCCACATGACCATCATGACGATGTATTGCGTGTAGGTGAGTCCGAGCTTCTTGAGGTAAGGCGCATACTGGCTTACGAGCTCCTTGGAGCATGCGTAGAGGGGGAAACATACCTGGTTCTCAAGCTTTAATGAATCGTATTTCTTAGATCTTTTCATGTCGGTCAGCCTCGTTATCTGTTTGTTGATTGCTTTTGCACAATTTACTTGTGTCAAAGTAATTATCTGATGGAAAGGGCGGTTTGTCAAGAGGTTGTTTTGAAGGAGGGGGCGAAAAGAAAAAGAGTGACACATATCCGTGTCACTCCTCATCATCTCCAAGCTCGTCTTCATAAAGCGAAGTTATGAGCTTAAGCAAAGCGATCCTTTGCTTCTTGCTCAGCTGTTCTTTCTTGATCTTCCCGTGTTCGACAAGTATCGGCAGTCCGTCCAGGTCGATAACCATGTCAGTCTTGTCGTTGGTCTTGCCGGGTACGATTTCAAGCTTGTCCGGAACGATCTCAAGGTGAAAACCAAAGCCGTGCAGGTAATTGATCAGAGTGGATACCTTGATATCGTTTACGCCGCTCTCCATTCTGTAAATAACAGATCTCTTAGTATTCAGTCTCTTGCATAGGTTAATGACAGAGATCGTCTCTTTCCTCTTTGAAGCAGCGGTCCCCAGAAGATCGGAATAAGCCTGCATTCTCCACATATAATCGTCGTTATTAGTATGTTCAACATCAGGTGTCATATAAACCTCCTAAAATAGATGTCAGCTGTTGTGCTATCATTCTGTTATCGAAATGATAGCATCTGTGTAGACATAATGCAAGGGGGTGAGAATTAAATAATTCAAGGATTTATGTTCTAAAATTATAATTAAACATAACCGCAATGACGGTCGCACTATTGACACCCTTATATTTTTTTATTGGTATTTCAATTGATTCTGGCAAGTTAAATGCTCTAGCCGATTTCTTAGGAACAGGAGAATGAATCACAAAAATATGAATATATTTCTGAATCTATCTCCAGTAAGTTTCGTGTTTTGATCAATCCAGTTGGGGATTTCTTCGATATACATAATGTTTAGCCTTCTTTATGTTCAATATTATTTTATAAATCTTTTACTTCAAATCCAATTGTTCGAAACTTATTAACCAAATCTGTCTTAAATCCCCTCACATCAGAGTTTTGAATTACAACAGCCAAGTTTTTTCTTGCTCTAGAACACCCCACATAAAAAAGTCGATAGGCAGTAAGAACACCATATACGTTGTTATTTTTTAAGCATGCTTTTAATGTAGAAATATTCTTTCTCTCAAAATAACTGTCGAACTTTTCTTTTAAAAGAGCAAGATAATATTCATTATTCCCATAACTGTCAATAAAATGTTCTAAATGTTCAACGATCGTCCCTTCAATACATTTATATTGAGCAGACGACATTTCTGATATTTTTACATTACAGCCTTTCTCAATTTGTTTAATCAAAGTTAAATAGGAATAATAGAATTCTTCGAAAGAGGATAATGTAACATTTATCTTGGACCACATTTCAAAAAACTTATTAATATACACAAAAAGAGAACGTGTGTTGTTTTCTGCAACAAATAAGACTGTCTCATAGCTTTCCCCTTTAACTCCATGTTGGGTTGATATATTGGGTTTAACTAAATACTGCTTTACAGATATCGCTTCTGATAGTTTTATGTTAAGAGCATCTTGATAGCTTTCTTCCTCCATAAGTTTTCCATAATATTCATCTTGAATTAAACCTTTTATGTAGCACTGCTGAAGGAAACAACCAATTGTAGTCTCTGTATTAGAATAAACATCCAAAAGCGCCTCTAATTTGTCATGAAGTTCTTTTTTGTTTTTATGAACTCTAATTGTAAAACATAGATCATTTAGCGTTTTTTTGTTTTTTCGAGCTAATTTAAAAATATCTCCATATTTTTTTTCGTTATAACAACAACAAATATCGACTAATAAATAAGTAACATTTAGAAGAATATCTTCACACCACACATCCTCATTTGTGAGTACATCTTTAGCAGTATATTTAGCACCATATTTATATTTTTCCATTTTGTTATAAGAATCATATAAATTTTCAGCTCCGATTTTATTAAACCGCTCTGCATTTGTAAGATACAGTACTAAAGCATCCTTGTATTCTCGTACAAATTCATCGATTACTTGATTTATATTATCAGTAAAAAAGACGCATGGCTTAAACAACATCTGATTGTCCGAGTTAATTTCGTAAGAATGTTGAGCAAGTGACTCATCATTATAAATAGCGTTTAAAATACTGACTATATATGGTGTTGAACGATAATTAGTATCCAATCTTTTTGAAATATTTAACTTCTTAAAATTTTCCTCAAAACCTCCATCGTATGTATTGTATATTTGCTGCATTTTATCTCCCAGCAAATAAAGCTTTCCTTGGCTATTTTTCATTGATGAGTAAAAAAGATTTAGTACATCAGTTGAAGTATCTTGATATTCGTCAATAAAGACCAATTGATACTTATCACTTATCTTTTTTTGGAGTATTGGATATTTTTCTACAACCTTTCTAGTAAATGATAATATATCTTCATGACCCAACGCACCATAATATAACGATGTATGAGGCGTCTCACCATAACTTATTCGGGTCAAATTTGAATATACCGTATCCATATCTAGGGTTCCATATTTCTCGGCATATCGCTGATTACTATCTTTATATTTTTCGTTATTTATTCTTTCTTGGATTCTATCATTGTATAATTCCCAGTAGAAATCGATTATCGCTCTATGTTCAAAGAAACTTCCGATATATTTACTGATAAAACTGTGTATAGTTCCAATAAATACTCTTTCAGAATCTAAATTTCTACCTAATTCATCCGCTGCTCTATTTGTAAAAGTGATACACAGAATATTATCGTTTTCGTTTTCAAGTAAATGTTTTTCAACTTCTTTCCTAATCCAAGTCGTCTTTCCACTACCCGCAGGAGCATTAACTAGAAAGATGTTATTATCTATTCCATTAACCATTTCAAGCCCTCCTGAATATAATCTGGTTCTGTCTTTTCAGCCTGATTACTCAAGATTACCGAATACATAAAACTGGTTTTTGATCCAGATGTTGAATTCAAAATATCTCTCAATTTAATGGGGTCATCATCTTTAATGTTTTTTGTAGGGACAACAAAAACCAACTTATCATTAGTGCGTTTCTCTATCCACTCTTTCTTAGTGAAACTCTTTGTTACATCTATACTATAGAACTTAGATAACATAGCCTCTTCAAGTGTTCTCGAATACCCATCTTTATCTGATTGAAAGCAAGTATAAATTTTGCCACTACAAATTATATTTTGTTTTGAGTCTTTCCATGCATACAAGTCTTTAACTTTTGGTGAGATTGTAGGGTGATTAATTTTATAGAATTCTTTGATTGTTGCATTTGTAATTTCTGATTCGTTTACAGCATCAATAGACTCGGCATCTTTAGCGTAATCTATATCTGTAATGATGAGAGACTTAATGCCGAGTAGCTCAATCATTTTTCTATAATTTTTTGCATATGCTCCACCTACTTGAATATATGCAATATACTGTTGCTTAAGTTTTTGGTATTTTTCTAGGGTAAGAAGTTTTCTAATGTATAAGCGTTCAGTATCGCCTTCATAAAAAATTGCTTTATCAGCAAAGATTAATTCCGAATAACCAATTTCAAAAAACCAATCATAGAAATTTGCTAACAGATTATCCTCAGCTTCAGTCGATTTTTTGAGATCTTGTATTAGTTTAGACGGGTCATATAGTTCACTTGTGAAACTCCCTGTTCTTCTGATAACACGCAAATGGCTTATTCCTGCAACCCTAACCATCTCATTAGAATGCGTTGTTATTAAGCCTTGTTTTCCGCCAGTATAATGCTCTGTCAGATATTTAATAAATACCTGTTGCATTTGCGGATGCATATGCGACTCGGGTTCTTCAACAAAAAATACATTTACTTGGCGTTCATTCATCTTTCTCTCATACTCATTTAACTGAAGATGAATATAAATCATATTGCTGTAGCCTAGGCCCTGAGAAGCTTCACCTAAAAAGTAACCATCTACACAATACGTAGCAGTCGTAATTCTTTGTAATAGGTCACTTATATCTTCTTCAGTCACCAACATATCGAGCATTAAATCACCGGATTGTCCTCCGTTAGTTTCCTCGATAGCTGCAATAGTGTCTTTTAGCGAGTTGAAAGATGCATCCTGAACTTTTTTATTAATTTCTTTTTCTTGAATAGGTTTTAGTATTTCATCCGGAAGGGATTCGATAAGGTTGTTCCAATCATCATTCATCTTGGCCATTTTAATCAATTGTTTACTAATTGAATGTGAATGGTCGGTTGAATCATCGTCCAATGATCTACTTGCTTTTATAAAACGAAAATTGAACAGATTTCTGAATTGTTTGACATCATCCATTTGACATCTGTTTTTGTAGGTCTCATCGCAAAAATAGCATGTTGGCACAATAGAATTAACATACAAAGCAACTACTCTTTGCTTTAAATATCGTTCTTTAAGCTCAATATTATTTAAATCTCTTTCCTCCGGAGGATTCTTCAAGTTCTTTCTTTCTACTTCGATTTCTTCAAAACGTCTCTTGAGTTTTTCATATTCTTTTGAAACGACTTGAACAAATCTATATCTGTTCACTTCATAATAGTATTCAAAGAAAAAGTCATGTTTGTTCTCATCTAAGTCCATGATGTAATCAGCAAAAAGCATAATGTCATCATCAAGCGGATTATAGGATACATGAACCCTAATCTGTGTTGTTTCAATGGTATTCTGAGGCTTGGATTTGTCCTTGGGAAGAATTAACTCAATTAGTTTTTCATCGACTTCATCAATGGAATTTCCTGCCAAGAAAAAATTTTGAAATAACGGATAGACTGATAATATCCATTTCTGCATATTTTTAGCCGGAATATCTGAATCACAGTAAATTACTTTTTCATCGTTAAAAACTGTATTGATTAATGTAATCAGCGAAGTTTTTCCACTGTTGTTAGCACCCGCTAAAACAGTTATACCATCATCAAAAGAAATCTCTGCTTTTTCGAATTGCCTATAATTACTAATACTTATGCTCTCAAGTTTCATTCTTGTATTTGCCTCCCACTGCAATTGCAAATTTACTTGCATAAAATGAATTAGCAAACAATACTGGTTTGTTATTTTTCTGCCAATATAATATGGTTAGTTATATTTCAGAAATATTGAATTATTAGTGGCTGTTTAATGGCTTTTCATCTGGTGTCAAATGAGGATTCTCGTCTATTAGAATTCTTAGTATTTTTTCTCCCACGCCAGTACTTATAGTCTTTCTGGCTTCTTCAATCTGTGTGCATCGTTCAGGCTCATAATCATCAAGCAACCCATCACGTCTCAATGAATAATATCGGTAAAGGAATTGAATTCTGTCGATTTCCCTTGCTATAGCTGCGTTTATATTGCCACCTTGACCTTGTTCAATTTTTACCCAACTATTCCATAATTCCAAATATTCAGATAAATCTGCCGTTTCAGAATATGCACCACCTATCAAAAGCCGTTTATTAAATGTGTTTTCATCTTGTTTGATTTTGTTATAGTTGTTGAAATACGCTGGCCAATCTCCTGTTTGAGATTCTCCTATATCATGAATTAAAAGTGTATTAAGAATAGTTTGTTTGTCGTAGTCTCCAATAAATCTTTCGGATTCACTTTGGCTCGGCGAATATTCAACGGGCAAGTATAATAAGCCAATTAAATAAGACTGATATATATGTTGTTCTACAGTTTCCAACGAATTCCTTTTGCTAAACTCATCAAACAAAGCTGGTGATGAGCCTGAACTTATAGCTTGGTTAATCATCCAACCTTTTCTTTTTTCGTTTTCAATTGTTCTGATTTTCTCGTAAGGGTTTGACTGATGGAACATTTTAGTATTGATATGAGGATTTTTCTTTTCGTAAAACTTCAATACGTCTTTTGCATCTTTTTTGCAACGTTCAAAGTAAATCTTGATATTATCATCAAGATCCTTTTGCTTATAATTCTCAATTGTTTCAATGTATTTAGTCAATATCTGTTTTGGAGACATATCTTGAGAATCGTTATAAACGTCAGTATAGAAAAATGAGGACCACATTTTCTCATCTTTATCATTTTTGGTAATGGCGACTGGTTGTCTAAACCGATGTTCCAAAAGATCACATAGAGAAAACATATCTAAAAGCTTCATGCTTTTTTTGTAGTTTTGATCTGAAATCCTATCAGTGAGCATTAAGAAGGTATGATATATGTCAAATCCTTTAAAAATGGAGTTGTCTTCATATATTTTTATTGCATCTCGATAATGCACATCAGAATAATACAACATGTGTGCAGCTCTATTAATTCTTCTTAAAATAGGATTTTTAAGTAATTCTAGAATGTATGCTTGTGTCAAATCGAGACTATCATACGCCTCAATTATAAGTTTACTTCGATTCGCTAGTTCGACACTAAAATCTTTGAAGCCTTCTTCTTTTTCCGTGGGATTAATATAGTAATTCGAACAATCAATGCATCTGTTTCCATAAGAATCTTTCCAATGACCAAACAAATAGATCATTTGAGATTTGCCTAAATCTGATAATTGTTCATAGTGTGAGTCTAAAAATATCTTTAATACTTGAGGAGAAATCTCGTGTCTATCTCTTAATTTCTTTAAAAAAACATTCTGTTCGTGAGAATAGAAGTGATTCAACACTGAGAATTCTTCAACTTCTTCTGTTGTACATTTAGAAAGGCGCTTTATTTCGCTGAAATAATACTTAGCGCAGTAGTGCATTGCAACTTCTCGCTGTCGACATAATGTGCAATAAGTACTGTGCGAAATATGAAGATCATCATCTAAAAAATTATATTGCGATTTTAAAACAAAGATTTGATAAGCGCATTTTGATATTATTTTCGTTTCGGCTATATCAAATACACCGGATTGTCTCCCATATGTTCCAAATATAAGTTCGAAATCCTTTTCTTTAACAAATGATTCGCCATGTCTAGCCAGAAGATTCATATCAACATATTCCATACCAGACTCTCGAATATTCTTAGCGATGATTTCGCTATTTTCAAGGCACAGTATTTCTGATAGTGAGTCAATAAAATTCTTTGCTGTATCGGCTCTTAGGCTATTTGTTTCTATATCGCGGAAATACAACACGTTTGAGGCCGCTTTAAAGTTGCCAATAAGCGATTCAGTCAATTCACCATGATCATTATCCATATCAATAGCAAGAACATATAGATTGTCGGGATAAGGTGTTTTATCCTCATGTTCTAAATACATCTCAAATACTTTATCATCGAATGAGTTTTCAAAATAATTACACCCATTAAAACCATCTAATATATAGCAGACATGTAGTTTTTCTGTTGGATTGTTTTTATTAATTAATTCGGCGAGCGCATTTGATTCTGCCATGAATCTTTTAAATATTTCTAATTTGTCTTTGTATGGATAATCAGTTATTTTTTCACGATTAAAGTATACCGGAATATATTTGAAAGAGCCTTTAAAATATAATCCAAGCAAATATAAGTATAGTAATGAGAGAAATGTGCTTTTCCCTTGGGAAGGTCGGCTTTTAACGGATAATCTAATTCGGTTATTTCCATCTATTATGTCGTTAGTGATTAAGTCAAAAATGTTAGAACTAAAAAGGATTCGACGCTCGTCTTTATTTGTATCGAATTGTTTGTAGCTTGTACACAACTCAAAAAAATCGTTTAGAAGTTTCCAACGCTTGTCTTTACTATCAGCCATATGCATAATAGCCCTGCTGGACTGGAAAATTGAATAAGTGCTAGCTTTCATCTTATATCCGTATAAGAATTTGAAAGCAAGTTCTTTAATGTAAAATGTACTAGAGTTTAATGCGCTAAGAGAAATAATTGCCTCTTCATCACCAGTTAATTCCATTGCATCTAATTTTGATAAGTTTTCTTTGACAGCGGGCAATTCTTTGTTCTGCAAAGAATCTTTCTGGTTAATTTTTATGATCTCTTCGTACATAGCTTCTATCTTCTTAGTGGTTTCCTTGACTTGTATACCAAGATCCCAAATAGCCTTTTTTATAACTTCTTCTGTGTTTTGGTTAATAGCGTCAACAATATCTTTTGCTAATGTTTTATATTCTTCAGGAACGAGTGAAATGAAGAAAGCATCCATTGCCTGATAACAATGAAGCACTATGTTATATACGTATTCTTTTGATTCCTTGTTTGTTGCAGAAGTTGCAAAATTACACTTGTTTAGCACTTTAGTGCTTTCAAGATCTCGAGTTTCTTTATTAACACTCATTATGTTTCGAAGAGAGTTTTCATCTAGGAGTGTAGATGGAATGACTTCGTATAATGGCGAAAAATCAAAATTCAGTAAACCGTAGTCAGATTTAAAATTTTTTTCTTCTTCCTGTATTTGTGTAATTAGAATGCTTTTAAGATCACTTTTTTTCTTTGCGTCTTTAATTTTATCAATGAAATAGTCAGCAGTAGAACCTGCACTAGTGTCTAATATTAATTTTCCAACTTGTAAACCTAAATCTGCTAAGCTCATATGGATACACCCTCGAATCATTAATCCAGAGATTTGTTTCCAAATCTCCAAATGCTATGATAACAGGCTTTTCCGCAATAACTATCAAGATATTTTTGGTCAGTATAAACTAAGATTGTTCGAAAATTTATATAGGTTAAACAATTGCAACCAATTAATTATATTTAGACTTTTAGTGCCTAATTTCCGTAGATGTTTTTTACTCCCCCACAAACTCCCCTAACTGATTCTTCGCAAAATGCCACGCACCAAAGAGACACAGCTGTCTCGCTTTCTCCGTAAGCACTTTGTTGTCGTCGTATAGCTTTTGTGCAGCGAGGCTTGCGCCGCCGGTAGCAACTGCGAGGCCGACTGTACCGAATGTCTTGGTGAATTTGGTTGCGGCATCGTCAGTGGGAGCAGCTGCTTCGAAGATCTTTCCGACTGTATCTTCGTAGTCTGTCATGAATGCCTTGTAGCGGGCATTGTCCTTGATGTAGATAGTCTCAGCTGTTATGATCGCATATCTCGGATTTGTGCCGTAGAGGATGCCCCAGCGTTCGTATATGATGTCGATAAAGCAGGTGAGGGAAGAGGTATCTTTGATGTCGCCTACAAAGAGCATTTTCGAGTTAATGGGACCTGTCTTGCGCTTGGCATCCCAGGTCTTTTCTTCCCATGCTTCGATATCGTCTTCAGCGATGTTGCCTGAAGCAACCAAGATCTTTACTACGTCATCTAAGATGGGTTTATCTTTACATACAACGATCAGTTTTGCTGCCATTTTGGTACTCCTTTTGGGCGGTTGGCCGAAGTTACTTACTATCTTTTATGCGATGCCGTGGATCCTTTCGATCAGTGCCTGGACTTCCTTTTGGATCTTTTCGAGCTTCTGACACATCTCGGATCTGTCGTCACGGGTACTCCTGAGTTCAGAGATGTTGTCCTCAACGGACTTGACCGATTGGTCCATGGGGTCTGTGACGCACTGCCTGATGTAGTCGGTTGCGTAGTCGTCCAATTCCGTTGCTGCAGTGTTGAATTCAGACCTGATGTTCTGGCGGTTATTCTTCATAGCTTCGAGCTTTAACTGCTCGTCGTAGTCTTCCTTGAACTGGAGGACCAATTCCAATCCGACGCCTACCACACCGAAGATCGAGGAGGACTTGTTTGCGACTTTGGATGCGACAGAACCTGCCTTGCCGGCCTTGTTTAAGAGCTTTGTGCCGGTGTTCATGGAATGAAGGGAAGTTCTTAAGAAGTTCTGCGTGTTGTCGGTAAGCCTGATTGCCTTATAGGATGAATCAGCAAGCGAGAGCATCTCCGGGATGCCTGACTTAACGAGGGTTCCTACTAAGATGTCGCCTTTCTTTTCGAGATCTGTTGCAGTGACGAATACTTTCTTTACTGCATCAGGGAGGCTGTCGTACTTATCGACGAGCCTGATCTTGAGGTTCTGCGAAAACTCCGTGGACTCCATGTCGACGAAGCTCTGGCCGAGCTCTAAGAAGCATGAATGAACATGGTCGTCAGCCTTTGTCCTGGTACTCTCGATGAGCTCTTCTGCGGTCTTGCCGTAGAGCGCGATCTTTTCTTCCAGGTCTTCCTTGGTGATGTTCGAATCTACCAGTGCTGCTGCATCAAGGCCGATCTCCCTGATCTTTGCTGCTGAGTCAGAGAAGATATCCTGGACGTCTCTCTGGATCCTTGTGCGCGCGTCTATCAGCATGTGGCGCTGCTGCTTTAAGTTCTCTTCCAGTGCATCGATATCGGAATCTTCTGAGCCTGGTGTGAGGTCTGAGATAGCCTTGTCGAGTTCGTTATCAAGGACATAGAGATCTGTCGTAAGCTTTGCGGACAGTGTCTTCTCGGCGACGAAAGAATTCAGTGTTTCGATGAATTCGTTATAGCCGGACCTCGCTAGGAGCTCGTCAGCGAGCTCAGGATCGCCTTCACGCTCTTCTATGCTGTCCAGATAAGACTGGGCATCGATGAAGGATAAATGGAGCTGCTCAGGCGTGTAGGGCGCGAGAACGTCACGCAGGCCTTCTCTGATTATGTCCTGCTGCTCTTTTGTGTTGCCCTTTGCCGCACGGTCCATCTTGTTAACGACGAGGATCATTTCGCCTGCTTTATCCTTATCGATCGCAAGGCGCCTGAAATGGTCAGCCATGTATGAATCGAAGAGTTCGTTCGTGATCACGAAAACAAGGATATCGGCAGCTGCGATCGCCTTATATGAGATCTCGTCGTGGTCAGGGCGAAGGCTGGTGTGTACGCCTGGAGTGTCAACGATCTCAAGGCCGTTCCACTCGTAAGTGTGGGTCTCCTGGGTCGTAATTTTCGCGCCCGTTGCGATAGTTTCATCGCCTGTAAGCATCTTTATTATTGAAGACTTTCCTGCAGAATACTGTCCAGCAAAGACGATCTTTACTTTGTCGGAACCGTTTTCTATAGGGCAGCTTACGCCTGCATCTGAAAGCGCGCGGAGAACCTTATCCTTAACTGCTTCTTTTGAGCGTGACAATTCGGCGATCTGGAACATACTATCCTCCTATCTTATAAGGCATGAGCTGCTCTAAAAGGCGCAGCCTGTTAAATAATCTGATATCGCTTCCGTCTGTCCTGATTATGACGGTTTTGTTCTCATTTTCAAATTCGATGTCCTGTGGCTCTACAAGGCCGCCGAGAACACTCGAAACGTATTCCGGAATATCTTCGGATTCTGTGACAACCGAGATGTCTTCAGAGATGAGGTCTTTTAGCTTGTTTGTGAAATCTTCATTTGCTGCGTTCGCCTCTTTTTCCGTGAGAAGAGTGCATACGCCGGGAATACGTGCAGCGGTCTGGATGTTGTCCATGGCTTTTTGTGCTTCGTCCTCGCCGAAGACTGCCGACGCGATCTTAATAGTGAAGGTCATGTTAAGCGTGCGGAGTTCTTCTCTTAAGGAATCAGCGAGTGTCTCCTGAGTCTCGGCCAGGGAAGTCATGACGTTCTCTATCTTGGTGAGCTCATCGAGCACCAGGTCGATCTTGCCCTTAACGAGCCTGTCCAGATTCTTTTCGAGCTGGGACCAGATGCTGTCGCATGTGGCATTGACGGATTCGGTGAGTTCTTTTTCCAAGCGCGCTCTGGCCTTCGCGAGCTTGTCGCCGCTGGACTCTAAGAAGAGCAGCGCGATGCCGCCTGCAAGACCTATTCCTGCAGCTACCCAGCCGACAGGACCTGCAGCCATCTCGACTCCGGTGAGGGTCAGGATCGCAGCAGCGACAGTTCCGCCGCCGCCCAGAAGAAGGCTCGTCCAGCCGACGATCCTCTTGGCATCGATCAGGGCAGGGGTGAGGAACGTCCTCTGGACTGAATCGACTGAAACATAACGGAGCTCGCTCTCCATCTCGCGGATGGTCTCGTGGATTATGCCGTCGACTTCCTGCTCCATGTCGTCAAGCAGGGTCTTGCACCTGCCTTCGAGATCTTTGGATTTGATTATCTCTCCCCACGCGATGTCGGCCATCTTGTCGTTATAATGATCTTCTGCAAATATCGCGATCTCAGTCCTGAGCTCAGTCTTGAGGCGCATCATGAAAGATTCTATGCGCTTCATTCCGTCACTGACAAAGAGCTTTTTGCGCTTTTCGAGCGCGTGCTTCTTGTCCGAAACTATCTTGCCCTGTGAAATGTTCATGCGGCTCTGGAGATCCAGGTCAGAGAGGGACTCGATCATGGGGTTTGCGATGATGTCAGCGAAAGTCTTGACCCTAATGTACTTTCCCCTTACGAGCACCTCTTCGCAGATCTTCTGCTTGAGGTCATCTATGCGGCTTATCCTGTTCCAGAAGTCTTTGTTGGCTTGAATTTCCGGGTCTTCAGATTTCTCGCATTTGACCGCCTCATAAGCTGCTTTTAAGTGTGCAGCAACGAATGTAACATTGTTCCAGTCCTGTCCGTAAGCGTCTCCGAACCTGCAAAACTGCTTTCTGATCTCCTCTATGCGCTCATCGTCAAAGGCGCGGTTCATATCGCGCTCAACGAGCTTCATGCTCTTGTTTCCATCGACGGAAACCTTAACGTTCATAATTATGATGACGGGCTTACCTAAGTCCTTGACCTGCCTGAAGCAGTCCGCCTCGACCGCCTGCGGCGCATCGTCCGTCAAAAGGAACACGATTAGGTCAGCGGTCTTTGCCGCATCAAAGGCCAGTCTCGTGTCTTCCTCGCCCTCAAAAGCACCGATGCCGGGCACGTCCGTTACAGAGAGCCCGTTCCACTCGTATTTTCTGATGTCTCTGGTGGTTCTCTGAGCGCCCATACCGATCGCAGATCCGTCACCTTCGGTGAGGACCTCCATCAGTGTGGACTTTCCGGCCATGGTACGGCCGAAGAGGGTAACGGAGAACTTCTCGAGGTCTTCTTTGAGTATTTCTAAATCTTCAGTGAAAGACAGTCTTAAGTTGTCGACGGAATCCTGTATGTCAGAAAGCTGGTTTTCGAGCGTCTCGCCAATGCCGATGACTTCGCAGGGCGAAGCCTTATATTCGATGGCAGTGTCCCTTATGCCTTCTTCAGCTTCCTTGAGGATCTTATCCAGCACAGCGCGTTCATTCGACGCGAGCTCATACCCGCTCTTCGCCGATTCATAGCATTCGCTTAATGCTCTGGTCAGATCAGTCTGTGACATAGAAAGACCCCATATGGACTATATTTACTAATATTTTGAAGTAACAAAGACATTATAACATTATAGAGAACACCTGATATGGGGAAGGATTATGCGATAGGACGAATGGCACTATCGTACAGGGCCTCTAAAAAGGCCAACAATTATATAAAATGGCGTTTTTATATAATTGTTGCCTCAAAAAAGTGGCCTATGCGATAGTAACGACAGCAAAGAGTGAAGCAAAAACTGAGACAGCCTCAATTTTCTATCCCCCCATACACGCTCATCTCGCCTTCACCTCTGTTTGCCCAGAGGTGATAGGGGATAAGGGTAAGATCGCAATCTTCTGAACTGAAGCCTTCGAAGGTTTTGTAGAGTTCCGTGGAATTGATTTTCGAGCCCGTGGATCTGATCCTGGTTGCCTTGATTGTGAGCTTGACTGCATCAATGCCGAATTCGTTCGTGATCTTTTCAGCGATATCTATTGGAGTCTTGATCCTGACCTCTCTTAAGGCAGGGCCGTTGTCTGCTTCTTCAGCGCAGTAGACGACGGGGCCTCTCATTATGGCGACTTTGCCGTTGCATTCTGCGACCTTCTCATCGGCGGTAATGATTTTCGCCGCCATGTCGAACTCAAGACAGATACAAGTGTCATTCTCAAATCCTGAGCAGAAGATATAGCCGTTCCTGATCTCGGTTGTGAGATCCTCGGCGCCAGTTATCTTATAGTTTTTGGCAGTCCAGGCGGGGATCCTTAAAGCCAGAACAAAGTCCGTATCAGCCGCACCTGTGATATCAATACTGACGTTTCCGCTGTTGGGAAGACCGGACGTAATCGAAACTTTCACGTCCTTTCCGCCAACGCTCTTTACGGTCTCAGAACCGATATAAAGGTTGGTGTAGAGCGTGTCCTGATCTTCGGTGAAGATATACTGGCCGAGCGAAGAGATGAGGCGCGCGATGTTGGGCGGGCAGCAAGCGCAGCCGAACCATTTCTGGCGGACGGGTTTGATGTGCATCTTGCGCTCGTCTTTTTCGCAAGCTTCAGGGATTACTTCGAGAGGGTTCACATAGAAGAAACTCTTGCCGTCTAAGGCCATGCCGGCGAGCACGGTGTTATAGATCGCGAGCTCCATTATGTCCGCATACCTGCTGTCGGGATCAAGGCAGAGCATTCTCCTTGCGAAGAATACGAGTCCGATCGCAGCGCACGTCTCAGAATAAGCGGTATCGTTAGGTAGGTCGTAAGGGAAAGAGAAGCTCTCGCCCAGGTGCGTTGCGCCGATGCCGCCAGTGATATAGAGCTTGGTATTTACGATGCTGTCCCAGAGCTTCTGGCAAGCATTCTTAAGCTCGATATCGCCTGACTTCAATGCCATGTCGGCCATTCCGGAGTAGAGGTAAACGGCTCTGACAGCGTGTCCCACAGCCTCAGTCTGCTGCCTTACAGGCATGTGCGCCTGATGGTAGTAATCGGGCTTGCCCTTCATGTCGGGATGCTCTTTCTCGAAATAATTGGGGCTCTTGCCGCGCTCGTCGATGAAGTATTCGGCGAGCTTTTTGTATCTTTCCTCATTAGTCAGATCGTAGAGTCTGAACAGCGCCATCTCGGCGATCTCGTGACCGGGGTAACCGTTGATCTTTCCTTCTTCCGTGCCGAACTTAGTGCTGACATAATCTGCATATTTCTTCGCCGCGTTAAGAAGCTTATCCTTGCCGGTCGCTTCATAGTAAGCGACTGCACCTTCGATAAGGTGGCCCAGGCAGTAGAGCTCGTGATGGTCTCTTAAGTCCGTAAAGCTCCTGTCCATGCCGTTGATTATGTAGTAAGTATCGAGATACCCGTTAGGCAGCTGAGCGTCACAGACGATGTCTATCGCCCTGTCAGCGGTCTTTTCGAGCGCGGGGTCAGGGTTCGTCGCGAGCGTATATCCGACGGCTTCAATCCATTTATAGAAGTCGCTGTCCTGGAAAACAAAGCCATAGAATTCATCGTCCTTTGCATCTTCTCTTGTTTCCGGGAAGACCGCAAAGCCCCTGTAAGTAAATTTGGGCGCTTCGAAATTACTGCCCTGTTCTCTGGCTTTTTTATTCAGCGCAGCTGCAGCCTTGAAATTATGCATGCAGTAGCTCGCCTGAGCTTCCGGAATGCGGTCGTTTAAGATCTCCCACTGATAGGGAATGACTTCGTTCCTTACGAGAGTTCTCTTTGCTCTCCAGAAATCGTCGGTGATGGTTACTTTCTTTATGTCTAATGGTCTGATGGTCATGGGCATGAGTATGTTGTTTAAAAGATTTGGAAGGGTTCAGTTACATTGTAATACATTTACTTCTTTTCGTACGCTTCCAGCGCGCTTTCGTAGTAGTTGTGGAGCCTGTTTTTGAGGGACTTGGGCCTCATCACGATGGCTTCTTTGCCGAAGCGCCTGAAGTAGTCTTCGAGCTGCATTTCGGGCCAGTCGAAGGTGTATTTGTCACCGTCTATGGAAGTTACTGCGGGCCTGTTCTTGACGATCATCTTGTACATCTGTTTGCCGCGCTCGGTCATGCGGATGACGGCGTGGATGTCGGGCGCTGCAGAGTGAGGGCGCCTCATGCCCATAAGGGCCAAGCGCTCATAGGTCTTGTCGTCCCTTACAAACTTATCGGAGGTAACGAAGACATTCCTTAATCTGGATATCCTAAAAGTGTGGTCCTTGTAATACTGCGAGGTGTGGCAGAGAAGGTAGCTGAACTGTTCTTCTTTGGAGGTCGCGATCAGGTACGGCTCTGCTGTGATCTTGATGTTGTTATTGGTCGATGTGAATGTCAGGATGCGGCTCTCAGAGATAGCCCTGTTGATCGCTTCGTAGGTGGGCCTGAAGATTATCTCTTCACGCTTGTTTCTGGGGATCGACAGGTAGGATAAGAACATGTCCTTGATGTAGCCCGACAGGGAGTTGTCGCTCAAAAGATTATTCTCGATTATCCTGATAATGTTATAAGATTCGCCGCTAACCGTGAGCGTGATAACTGCGCTCTTGCCCGAACCGGATTCTTTATTGTTGATGTAGGTCCTGATGATCCTGTCGGCCAGGAGGGATGCGTCTTTGGACTTCAACGACTTGACTGAAGTTAAGTCGCTTAACATATTTTGCAGGAGTTCGTCGTTGTCTTTTCTGTACTGCTCGAAATAGTTTACGATCAGTTCTTTTAGAAATCCGTTGAGGTTTACGGTGCCGTCCGGTCTCGTGAACTCAAAGAGTTCGGCATCGTTGATGAGCCTTGTTTTCGTATCTTCTGAGATGTAGATCTTATATTTCTCGGTCATGTGTAACTCCTGTTTGGGGTTGCGAAAATCGTCAAAAATGCAGAAAACCCTCTAATATTCACATTATATTGGGGTTGCAGAGCCAAGTCAATCTGCATCTATGAAACCCCATTTTCGAGATGTAGTATGAGGGTGCAACGTGAAAGACACGCTCAGCAATGATTTTACGATCAGTGGGTGATTGCAGGTTCGAGTCCTGCCGTAGCGGCCAAGGCGAAGGCCAAAGTGTCTTGGAAACGGTGTAATAAAAGGTGCTTACAGCAACAGTTTTTCGGACTGTTAATCCTCAGACAAACAACACAGCACCTTGTTAAAGGAGAATAAGACAATGTTGAACTTTTTGAAGAAAGAAACAAACAGAACATTTACGGATAACGGCGCAGTTACTTATGCGACAACAATGTCCGACTGCTTAGATCTTTTCGCTACGGCAGGCGCATTGAGAAGCGCAGCAGATTCTGAGATCGTATTCAGATTTGTCAGGGCCTTTGCCGAAGATAAGGATATCGCGATGAGGACTCTCTTCTTCGCAAGAGATATCAGAGGCGGCTTGGGCGAGAGGAGATTTTTCAGAGTAATAATCAAGTTCCTGGCCCAGAGCTATCCTGAGACAGTTGTAAAGAATATCGAAAATATCGCCGAGTACGGCAGATACGACGACATTCTGGTCCTTTTAGATACCCAGTGCGCAAATGATGCAATTAGCTACATTAAGAGAACTCTGGAAGAGGACATGAAGGCCAAGGAAGCCGGCGAGAGCGTATCTCTGATGGCTAAGTGGCTGCCTTCCGAAAACGCAAGTTCCAGGGAAACAAAGAGACTCGCAAAGATGATCAGAACAGGCATGGGCATGACTTCTGAATCCTATAGAAAGATACTGTCATCTTTGAGAGCTTACATAGCAATCCTGGAGAATAACTTAAGGGAAAAGGACTACACTTTCTCATACCTGAACCAGCCTTCAAAGGCTTTGTTCAAGTACAGAAAGGCCTTCATGAGAAATGACGCTGAAAGATACGGCGAGTTCATTAAGCTTGCGAAGGAAAGACCTTCTGTCCTCAACACCAGCACTCTGACACCTTACGACATCGTAAGCACGGTCATTAACAACAAGGGCATGGCTAAGGCTGAGAGGGAAGTCCTGGATGCTACATGGAACTCTTTGGAGAACTATGCGGATTCTTCCAACACTCTGGTCGTCGTAGACGGCTCAGGCTCAATGTACTGGGGCTACTCCAAGGTAATGCCTGCAGCTGTTGCAGAGTCTTTGGGCATCTACTTTGCCGAGAGAAATGAGGGCGCGTTTAAGAACCACTTCATTACATTCTCAGCAAACCCGAGACTCATCGAGATCAAGGGTAAGGATATTGTCGAGAAGGTCCAGTACTGCATGAGCTTCAACGAATGCAGCAACACAAATATCGAGAAGACTTTCGACCTGATCCTGAACACAGCGGTCAAGAACAGGCTGAAGCAGTCGGATATGCCGTCAAGACTCATCATTGTCTCTGACATGGAGTTTGATACCTGCGCGTCTGATTCCTCCATGACGAACTTCGAAGCGGCAAGAGCTAAGTTCGAGAAGTTCGGCTTTAAGCACCCTCAGCTGGTCTTCTGGAACGTCAACAGCGTTAATAAGCAGCAGCCTGTAAGGAAGAACGACAGAGGCGTCACACTGGTTTCCGGTATGTCTGCCCAGATTTTCGGAATGCTCAAGGACGGCAACATGGATCCGTATTCATTCATGATGAACGTTTTAGGCAGCGACAGATACAAGAATATAGCGGCCTGACCTTCTTTTCGGGAGGGTCAGAGCCCTCTTAAAAGAAAGGTGAAATATTATGGAAGCTATAGAAATCAAAGGAAAAGTTAACACTGCGATCTGCTACGCAAAGGTCGTCGAAGACGAGGCGATCGAACAGATCAGACGAATGTGCGATTACGAGATGACCAGAGGGTCTAAGATCCGCATCATGCCCGACGTCCACTCCGGTAAGGGATGCACGATCGGAACCACGATGACTGTTGTCGATAAGGTCGTTCCCAATGTTGTCGGTGTCGACATCGGTTGCGGAATGTACACAGTGTCTCTCGGTAAGGGCGATATCGATTTCGAAAAGGTCGACGAAGCAGCTCACTACATTCCTTCCGGAACTCGCGTCTGGGAAGGACGCAAGGAGAAGTTCGACCTCACGGGCCTTAAGTGCTACAGGGAACTCAAGGACACAAAAAGACTTGCCAGATCTCTCGGTACTTTAGGCGGAGGAAACCACTTCATCGAGATCGATGAGGCGTCCGACGGAACCAAGTATCTTGTGATCCACTCCGGTTCCAGAAACCTGGGAAAGCAGGTGGCTGAGCACTACCAGAAGCTCGCTGTCCTTCTCGACAGAGGCTTCGAGGAATACTTCGAAAAGAGAGATCAGATCATCGCAACTTACAAGGCTGAAGGCAGAAAGACTGAGATCGAAGGCGCTTTGAAAGAACTCAAAAGACAGGTTTTCAAGGGCGAATCCGCAATGCCCGAAGACCTCTGCTTCCTCTACGGAACATACATGGAAGACTACCTCCACGACGTGGAGATCTGCCAGGCATTCGCCAAGAGAAGCAGAGAGCTCATGGCTGAGATCCTCATTGGTCTTTCCGGGCTTACCGCGGGTGAATCTTTTCACACGATCCACAACTACATCGACACTTCCGAGATGATTCTCCGTAAAGGATCCATCGCCGCGCACAAGGGCGAAAAGGTTTTGATCCCCATCAACATGAGGGACGGTTCCGTAATCGCCGTCGGTAAGGGAAACCCTGAATGGAACTACTCCGCACCTCACGGCGCCGGAAGGATCATGTCCAGAACAAAAGCGAAGGAACAGCTCTCTATGGAAGAGTACAAGGAAGCGATGAAAGGCATCTACACGACTTCAGTTTCCGAGTCCACATTGGATGAAGCTCCAATGGCCTACAAGTCTTTGGACGACATCATCGATGTCATCACAGAATCTGTTGACGTGATTGAAGTCATCAAGCCTTTATATAACTTCAAAGCGGAATGATCTGTCTTTTAAGTGGAATGATCCAGCTTCAATGCGTAATGATTCAGCTCCAATGCGTAATGATCTGACTTCAAAGCATTGTGATCCGGAAAGACCTCTTGAAATTGGTTTTTGCCTGACTCTCCGGAAATCCCTCTTTTAATCTGCACACCTGTGTGGCGCAACCGGTAGCGCAATCGGCTGTTAACCGAGCGGTTGAAGGTTCAAATCCTTCCACGGGTGCCAAATATCTTCGTGGCGGAAAGGCAGACGCAGGCGTCTCAGACACGTCTCATTCCCGGTTCGAATCCGGGCGGGGATACCAACATGTCCGTGTAGCCGAATTGGCATAGGCACTGCGCTAAGGACGCAGGGTTTGCGGGTTCGAGTCCCGCCTCGGACACCAACATAGCAGGGTGGAACGGATTCCAAGCGGGCCCCTCAGTCCGCCCGCCCAGGTTCGACCCCTGGCCCTGCACCCAACAGGTTGGAAATGTTGCCGTACTTATTTTGATACCGTATCAGAAATCTGTTGTTTAACTTTTTGTCACCGTTTCTTGGTTTTCGTTGTACAAAAAGTTGAAATGAGCCCTGATTTCAACATTTAGTCGCTGATTTTCGGGTTTTCGTGAAACAAAATGTGAAACAACTTCAGCAGTCGATGGTTGGGTGAAGGGTGTTCGTGCAACATGACGTGAAAACCCCGGGTTGCTCGTTTTGTAGACGATTTTTCGATTTTCGTCAACAGAATGTGCAAAAACGCGTTGATTTGCTCGTTTTGTAGACAGATTTTCATTTTTCGTCAACAGAATGTGCAAAGAGGTTTTCGATACATTAGTAATGTCAGCCGTTTTGATAAGGCTCTGCCAAAAACACTCCGCCCGTAATTTATCACTATTCCACAAAAATATATTGAAAAACGATAAAAAACTATTGAAAAGCGTTTGCGAAGATGTTAAGATGTCTCCAGATGAGAAAGCAATTTTCGAAGGAGGGCGGCACAATGACATCTGCAAACGAAACTATTGATATTGAAAAGATCGAAGAAGAGATCAGCATCTGCGAGAGCGCGATCAAGGGCGCCAAAGAACGCACCAGCACATACAGAGTCAGCTCAATGAGCTACTTCTGGCCGTTCCTTCTGGTATCGATACCGGCATTCTTAGGCCTGTGGATCTATGGTGAGATGAATGGTTTAGTAATGTACTTCAGGGAAGGTGCCGCTGCAGCTGAAGATTTCAAGGCTACAACACTGTTTTTGGCTATTTTGGTGTTTTTCCTGCTCCACGTTTTCGGAGGAGCCATTGCAAGGCATTACAGAGATAGGAAAAACAGTGAGCTCGACCTTGAAGAACAAAAAAGGAAAGACATGATCAGGAATTGCGAAAACAGGATCGTCGAGCTTAAGAAGATTGAGAGGGATTTACGCGGAGAATCAATAAAAGCTGCTTTGGCAAAAGAGAAAGAACAGGCAATGGCGTGAGCGAAATGCTCCGCCTTTTTTTCGCGCCGCTTTTCAAACTGTTTATAAAACGTTCACCCTGCTTGGCTGATATCGGACACATTGGTGAAGTAAGATAAAAATATCTTTCAAGGCAAGGGGGTTCTTTTATGAGCATTGAAGTTATTAAGTGTCCTGCGTGCGACGGCACGATTGACTGCGACGGCAAGTCCGAATTTATCAAGTGCGGCCATTGCGGAAATACTCTCAGACTTAAGATCACGAAAAAGCCCGCCGAACCTTCCGTTATAAAGTTTGTCGACAAGTCATTGAACATGCCTCTGGCTTCATGCGGCCTTTCCGATAAATATTTCGCCAACGGTTCCCTGATGCCTGAAGCTGCGAGCAACACCTATCCGATGCCGATAAGGTGCGGCGCGGCAAGCAAGCTTGGTACCGCGTTCTCATTCTTTTCGGGCGAGGCATATATCGATGACACAAAATGTCCGATGCTCTCAGGTCCTTATGCGACAGTGGTAAACCAGATCAGCAAAATACATTTCAAGCCGTTCATGGACGCTGAGAAGTACGCGAACTATTACATCAACATGCTCATTACGAACGGCAAGATGACCAATGCGTATTTTCTCGGAAACCTGCCGTTCCCGGCAACCGGCTTTGACAGGAAGACCGCGCTCGAAGGCTTTGTTAAGTTCAAGGAACTCGAAGCCCAGAAGGCGGGCACCGCAGGCACCATAACAGGGAAGATGTACTATCTCGAAGAATCCTGCAAGCTCTACGAAGTCGATATCGGTCAGTTCAAATTCAGGATCGTTGTCGCTTTTGTTTTGCAGGCGTTCAGATATCAGCTGCCCAATATGTTTGCGATGGGATCTTTTATGGGCGGGCTTTTCGGACAGGGAAGACCTGCAGGGACGAACGGCGCGGCGCCCGGCACATTCGGAGACATGCCGAATAATGCGGCGATCGAATGGGCGAGCAACGGCGTATTTACGATGGTCTGCCCGAAAGACCGTTACGAAGAAGACTACAAAGATTTTGTGCAGTTCGTGAGCACTTTCAAGATCGACCCGTACATCATTCAGGAGTCGGTCAATATGCAGAACAAGATGGCGATGGACGTCGCTAATTACACGCAGCAGAATATCGCCCAGCAGAACGCGAATTTCCAGGCGATGCAGCAGGCGAACAGAACGCTGCAGGAAGCCTACGATTCCGCGAACCAGGCTTGGTGGAACAGGAGCAACGCCCATCACGCACAGGTCATGTCGTCGTCTCGTTCTACGTTCGGTGAGTCCTCTGCTGACAGGATCTCCAGGATGCAGTCCGAAGCCATCAGAGGCGTCAACACTTACGTCAGGGAGGATGGCTCGACCGTCGAAGTTTCCGTCGATTACGACCACGTCTACACGAATAATCTTGGCGACACGCTCGCAACGAACAGCTCGCTTTACGAACCCGGCGGAAACTGGAACAGGGCTCAGCAGTTATAAAGGGTTTTGACAATTTAGCCAGACACACCGCCAGTCAACTTTTCGCCTAGCTGATTTTCGATTTCTGCTAGCAAAAAAGCTGGATTTTCGAAAAATCCAACTTTTTACCTAGCTGTTTTCGGATTTATGCTAGCTGAAAAGTTGACTTTCTATTTTGGGCTAGCTTAAAAGCCGGCTTCTGATTTTCGCTGATGCAAAAATATTTTGATTATCAAAGTAATACCGCACATTTGCCTAGATTACAGATGTTTAAGTTGCGTTAAAGGGAATAAGATTGCGCTAACAGGAGGTGTCCTGAAAAGGGAGCCTCCACGCTGAGGAAAGACAGTTTTCGAAGCCTAAAAGGAGAAAAAATGTATTACAAGATATATGACAATAAAAAGGAAGAATGGGTGCTCCTTATCCACGGTCTGGGTGGCAGCATCAACACCTGGAAATACCAGATAAAGGATCTCGAGAGCTTTAACGTGATCGCAGTGGATCTTGAAGGCCACGGGCTTTCGGAGATCGAGAGAGGACCGCACCTTTTGTCGAGATCGGCAGACGAGATCAACAGGATTTTGGAAGTCGAGAAGATCGATAAGGTGCACATCATCTCATTGTCTCTGGGCACTCTGGTCGCGATGGAATTCGTCAAATCCTACACTGAGAAAGTCAGGTCCATCGTGCTCGCAGGTTTCGTGCTCAACATGAACTTCGGCTACAAGTCGCTGCTGGCGCTTCTCGAAGGCATCAAGTACATCGTTCCCAAAAAGCTTTTCTATCCTGCTTTCGCGAACATCATGATGCCCTGCAAGAACCACAAGAAGTCCAGAGACATCTTCATCAGAGAATCCGTCAAGATGAAGTCACTTGCCTTCAGGATGTGGCTTTCCGAATTATTCAAGGCGCAGTACAAACTCAAAGGCTATATCAGGGCGATCAGGGACAACAACATCCCCGTTTTCCTGATCTCCGGCAAGCAGGACTACATGTTTGTCAACAGCGTAAAGAGGACTCACAAGAAGATCGGCGCGTCTTCCTTGTTCCTGATCGAAAAATGCGGCCATGTCTGCAGCATCGAAAAGCACGAGATCTTCGATGAACTCGTCGTAAGCTTCCTTGGCGGACTGAGCCTCCCGAAGGTAGCTGGCACCAAGGCTGGTGCAGCGATCTAACCTGCAAACAGGCTATGTTCCGCCCCTGAAACCGCGAGTGACTGAAATGGTGACTAAATGGAGTAAAATAGTCACCAGATGAGTCATTTTGGGTAGAAAATGACTCAAAGTGTGACTCTTTTCGCGAAATCAGTCACCATTTGAGTCATCAAGGTAAGTCAGGGGAATCATGTTAGCGGACCGGATCGTAGCAACCAGAGAAAACAACGTTGAGAAATACTGCCTCCTGGTGGGCAGGTTTCCTGCGCTTTGCTCAGATGAGGTGCTCACATATCTTCGCGCGTCTGATTATTTCACTGCACCATCTTCGTTCAAGAAACACGGCGCGTGGATCGGAGGAAATTTCGACCACAGCTGTAAGGTGGTTGAGTTCCTGTTGACATATACCACCGAAGAAAACCTCAAGTGGGAGAGGGAAGAGTCGCCCTACATCATAGGGCTTTTCCACGACCTCTGTAAGAACGACCAGCGCGGCTTCACGATTAAGAACGATAAGCTTAAGATCATCTCGCTCGAATGCCCCGACAAAAGGCATGGCGACAGGTCTATCGAACTCATTGAGGCCAACATTATTAAACTGACCGACGAGGAGAGGGAATGCATTCTCTATCACATGGGCGAGTACGGTGGCGAAGAAGAGTACCAGCAGGAGATGGCGAAGGCGATGGCGCTGAACAGCAATATCGCGTTCGTCCAGAAGGCAGATACGATAGCGGCACGGGCCGGCATCTGAAAGATAATAGCGGTATTAACAACCATCTTATATAATTAAGATTACAACTCATGGGGGAGTGGAATTATCTGATGGATACGGCTTTGAAGACAGAAGATAAGAGAAGGCGTTTGCTGATCTATTATGCGGCATATACGCTTGCTTTTGCCGCGTTGTTCTTCCTTTGCTTCGGGATCCATCTTCTGATCAACGAAAAGTCCCTTTTGAATTATGTTGACTCATTCAACATGCACTATAACACCTATATTGAGGCGGGAAGGCTCTTCAGGGCGTTCTTTAAAAGCTTTGACCTTCAGCTGTGGGAACCGAATATCGGTTATGGTGCGGATGTTTTCGACTGCATGGGAGGATACTTTATCGATCCTTTGTATCTGGTAACGCTCTGGATTCCGGAGAAGTTCTCTGAGCCGGTCTTCAATTCGATCGTTGTGTTCAGGCTTTATCTGGCGGGAATCTCTTTTTCGATCCTCTCATTGAAGCGCGGAAATCAGTATTATTCGACATTCTGCGGCGCGATCGTTTACACATTCTCGGCGTGCGCTTATATCGGTCTTAACCAGTCGGGTTTTATCATTCCGCTTTATATTCTGCCTATCCTTATAATGGGCGCTGACGAGCTTTACGAAAAGAAAAAGCCGACGCTCTACGTGCTGCTCCTTGCATATTTCGCGCTGGAATCCTTCTACTTCGTTTATATGTTCGCGATCATGCTCGTCTGCTATTGCCTCTTGAAGTGGATCCTCACGCCGAAGGCAGAGAGGACCATCAAGGATCTAATCGGCAAGATCATATCGTTCTTACTGTATTCAGTCTGGGCAGCATTTATCGCGGCATTCTCGCTGCTGCCGGTCGTGTTCGTCATGAGGAACATGGGACGACTCGCGTTAAGAAGATATGTGCCGGTCCTTTACGACTTTACTTACTACAAGAACTTTTACCAGGGCTACATAACGTCCTACAACATGCTCGGAAGGGACGGCATGATCGGTGTCTCAGCAGTCGTCTTCCTGTCGCTCATCGTATTGTTTATGCTCAATAAAAAGGATTATCTGAGGCTCAAGATCGAGATAATCCTCATGACATTGGGCCTTCTCATTCCTTTCGTCGGATACATCTTCAACGGAAGAAATTACCCTGCGAACCGCTGGTCGTTTTTCTACATCCTGGTCCTTTCTTACATGATGGCAGTTATCCTTCCTGAGATCCGGACTCTCTCCAAAAACAGGAAGCTTATCGTGGTCCTGGTGACCGCTTTGTACTTCTTCTTGGGACTTTCTGTATTCGATGCCGGCATCAGCGGATTTGCAGTTATTGCAGCGTTTGCTCTCGTGCTCAGCGTAGCGATGATGATTTCGGGCAAGTGCTCGAAAAAGGCATTCCAATATATCTGCGTTGCCATAACATGCGTGTCGGTAATACTGCCCGCGTTCTTTAAATACTCAAATACAACGGGCGTCTCAATGATGTATCTTGTTCCTGACGGCAAGGGCTATTCGCTCCTGACGGAAGATAACGGCATGGTGCTCCTCAATGAACTGGAAGTTACTGACGGAACCAGATATAACCACGCCAAGACTGTCAAGCATTACCGCAACACGAGCATGCTCACGGGCAATAGCGGCATCAATTACTACTACAACATGTATAACGATTATGTCGATAAGTTCCACCAGAGCATCGGCCTTAATACAAATCCCTGCAACTTCAATTACGACGGACTCGACAGCCGCAGCGAGCTTATGGCGCTGATGGGAGTTAACTACTATCTTATCAACGATTCCACGCTGACGCTTCCTGTCGGATATAACGCAGATAACGGTAAGGAGTATCAGCAGTATAAGCTCTTAACATCGGAGTATAAGAACTCGCTGTTCACGCTTTTCGACAAGTCCGTTTCAGAAGAAGAGTTCTACAAACTGTCTCCTGCCCAGAGGCAGGAAGTCCTCATGAAAGCCTGTGTCATTGACGCATCCGGAAATGCAGACGGCCAGGTCATCAAAGAACTCGAATCGAATGAGATCGGTTACACCATGACCTGTGATGACGGTAATGAGGTCTCAGGCGGCATTATAAAGATCTCGAAAGAAAAGACAGGCTTCATCCTGACCTTTGATGAGATAAGCGATGCTGAGATCTATTTCTCAATTCAGAATCTGGACAAGAACGAGATCAATCCGATCAATTACTATGTTCGCGTTAACGGCCGTTACAACGGCTCGGAGGTGCCGGAGATATCCAATTATCTGATCGGTGCAACATATGCCAACCACATGTACGGCGGAAAGCACGACTGGATGATCAACGCGGGAAAGACTAATGCTCCCGTTAACCAGCTCTATGTCACTTTCGACGCGCCCGGCAACTACAGCTTCGACTCGCTGAAGCTTTACAAGAGAGACATCGCATCAATCGAAGCAAATATCGCAGGCCTTGATCACGGCATTACCAACGCGGTCCTGTCGACCGACAAGGTGAGCGTGGACTGTAATATAGATAACGATAAATATCTGCTCATGACGATCCCTTATTCTGATGGCTGGACAGCTTATGATAACGGAGAGAAGATCAACATCCTCCACGGCGACGTAGGCTTTATGGCCTTTGAATTGAAGGCCGGCAGCCACCATATCGAACTGTCATATGAGAAGCCCGGTATCAGAGCGGGCGCGATCGTCAGCGTAGTCTCGCTGGCAGGTTTTATCGCTTATACGGTAATAATGCGCAAGAAGCAGAAAGCATAAGAACATATTGCACGCGCGCTTTTAAGTTGACGATATTTTCGAAGATTTATAGAATCAGGGAAGTAATGTAAAACTCTTTGCACGAATTGTTGGAGGAGATCAAAATGGCAGACGATAAGGGATTGGACTTAACATCAGTTTTCGGCGACGTTATCAAGCAGGTCACAGAGGCCGTTGAGCCCACAAAGAAGACAACGAAGAAGAGCGTTTCGGCGAGCAAGTCGACGGCAAAGAACGTCTCCAACGCTAAGAAGGCTTCGACAGCGAAAAAGTCGACAACAAAATCTTCCACCGCCAAGAAGACTACTACAGCCAAGAAGAACACGGCTTCCAAATCTTCCACGGCGAAGAAAACAACAACTGCCAAGAAATCCACTACTGCAAAGAAGACAACGACGACCAAGAAGGCCGGCAAGATCTACCTGGAGATCAGCGGCAGACAGATCGATTTCAAGACCATCGAGAGCAAGGCTAATAAACTCGGCGGCGACTGCTACGTAGTCGTCAACGAAAAGAAGATCTACAACAAGGACGGCAAATCGGTAAATCTGTACTGATATTTTTATAAGTGTATTTTTGCAGGGGCTGCTTCGATGGAGGCGGCCTTTTCCAATTGTTTGGGATTGCCGGATTAATGCCTGTGGCAATTGATTTTCCCACAAAAAACTTTAATATATACGTTAGGAATTTTGGGATATCAAAAAGGGGTAGATTATGGCAACGCTATGTAAGAATTGCAGCCATGCTCTGGTTTTCAATCCGAACACGCAGATGCTCGAATGTTCGTCGTGCGGAAGTTCGTTTAAGCCGGAAGATATTGAGGCTGAATCCAAAGAATCAAGGGAAGATCTGAAGGCCGAGGCGGCCAGCGAGGTCTACGGCACCGACGATAAGTCGCTCATGGATTGTTACATTTATACGTGCAGCGAGTGCGGCGGCGAGATCATCATCAATGGCACTGAAGCATCTACAAGGTGCGTCTATTGCGGCAATCCGAATGTCGTTTTCAGCAGGATCGCCAAGCAGAAGAGGCCTGAGTTCATCCTGCCTTTTTCGATCTCGAAAGAGCAGGCCGTCTCTTTGGCCAGAAAAGCAGTGAAGAAGGGCTTTTTCGTGCCCAGGGAGATCAAGAATTTCGACGTCGACTGCTGCAGGGGAATCTATCTGCCGTACTGGCTCGTCAAGGCGAAATATTCTGATGCCGTAGTCATCAAAGGCCAGGTAAAGCAGGGCAAGAATTCCGTTACTAAATATTTCGGGCGCGCCGGAAGACTCAAGTTCGACAACCTCCCAATCGACGCATCAAAGGCGTTATGCGATGAGAGCAGCGCGAAGCTTGAACCCTTCAATTTCTTTAGGCTTAAGCCTTTCGACGAGGATTATCTTGCAGGATTCTATTCGAACGTTTCAGATGTCACATACAGCGACGTCAGATCTGCCACGCTCTTGAGGGCGCAGGAATTCTTCAACGAGGAAGCTATTAAGGATGTCAGCGCGTCCTCGAAAAAGATCATCTCCTCATGTCCGTCCGTAAGGGTCGATCCCGACATGGTCTACGCAATGCTTCCTGCATGGTTTATAACATTCAGATATAAGGACAAGCACAACACGATCTTAGTCAACGGCGACTCCGGTAAAGTCGTCTGCGGTTTGCCGTGGAAAAAGGCGCTTTTCTACACGCTCCTGATCGTTGTCGGAATCGCAGTGTCTGTAGCAGCATTCTTCGTATTCAAGGCAACTCTGCCGGCATTTTTTTCAGGCCGCCGCTCGTCTTCATCGAGCAGCAGGTCTGAAGGAAGGATCATTGCCTTTCTCGTGGCAGGCATCATCGCCCTGTTCTCGACCGGCATCCGCAAGGTCATAAAGGTCATCAAGAACATCAAGCTGACCCAGGACAAAGAAATGTTTAACTTCATGAAGAAGAGACAGGAGTGAGCGTATGATAGATTTTATTTCATTCCTGTTTGCAATAGGCGTCGGATTCGGTTTGTCATGCTGGATCTTCGGAACGCTTCTCGATAAGTCAAATAATATCGGTGACAGCAAAGGCGCCAAATACGAATACGACACCGAGATCGAGATCACTTCAAGAAGTGACAAGATGACAAAGTCCGAGAGCGATTCTTACATCCACTATCACGCTGTGATCTACGACGATGACGGCCAGCCCAAGGGTACCGACCTTGTCAGGAGGCTGTCAAAAGAAGAGCTCGAAGCTTACAAGAAAAAGGAGAGCGCTCCCCGCGGAGCTTATGTCTCCAAAGACGACCGCAACCAAAAGTATAAGACCGCCGAAGACGAGTTCGAAGAGTGGGAAAAGAACAATCAATCCACAGGCTCGATGGCTGGTGTTTTTAAGCCACTGTCACAGAACGGCCAGAACGAGAGGGGACCGCTGGATTAAGTGTCAGCTGTGCCGTGCGGAAAAGCAGGCTTAGCCTTTTACCCAATTAGGGATGTCAGCATTGTCGAGTAAAACGCCGTTGACGTCGTACATCCTGTAGTACCAGTCTGCGCCGCCGAAAGAGCCGAGAGCGGAGATGAAGAACATCGACCCTTCGGAGGTGATGCCGATCATCATGTTTTCGTTGAGACGCTCGTCGAGGAATGAATCCTCTATCTGTTTTTCCATGTAGTTAAGCGGCTCGCCGCCATCTTTGACAACCTTGTAATTCTCGATCTTAACGTTGCCGGTGGCATTGTAGTAGGCCTGGACGGCGTCCTTGGCAGCTTTGGCGATATCAGAGATCCCGGCGATCTCGGCAATACGCTTGTTGTCGACATATCCGCCAGTCTGAACATCGATATTGTAGAGGTGATAGATATCATCGTCACAATCGCCGCACTCGACGAAAACGACACACAGGACGCCTTCCTTAGTGAGGTAAGCGGTGTATTTGGTCGAAGTGTAATGGCAGAAGCCGTCCTTTACCAATGCCGCGTCATAACTCTCGAAACGGTGGGCGATCTCATCATTAATGGATCTCGCGTACTCTGAATCAATGAGTATTTCAGGTGCGTGATATTTGCCGTCTTCTCTTTCCAAGTGCTTGTAGGTATCGCGGCAGTCCCTTACATATTTCGAGATCGCGGAATCTCCGGGAGCGGCCGTCGTTGTCACGTCCTCTGAGGAGACCGTTGTCACGTCCTCAGAAGAGGCTGTTGTCTCGGTCTCTGATACGGGCGTGGTCTCTGTGCCGCCGTCCCAGGTCGGTGTCACGTCCTTCTTTTCGCACGCTGCAAAAGACAACATCATGGCGGATGCGAGCGCTGCAGCTAATAATTTCTTCATGGTAAATCCTCCCCATAGGAATCTGGTTTGAATTATACTCCGGTTTTCATAAGGAATTTGGGAAAGAAAGTGGCACAAAATAATACCCTGCTCCATGGAGGGGCAGGGTATAGGTCGGGTATGAATTAAATGATTGTTTAGGATACAACACTGGGCAGCTCGTTTTCCTCAAGAAGGCTGGTAACGATTACATCTTCAGAATCAAATGTAATGACGTTTATAACCAATTCTTCGTAGATCTCTTTATTTTCCATATTTATCACCTCGCAAAGTCTTTATGAATGAGCAACATAGTTTTCTGCAGCTCTGCTGAAATAGTACAGAGTGCTTACTGTAAGCTTCAGGTCGTCGGTAATCACATCACCGTCATTAGCCATTCCGACTACGGTCTTGCAGTACTTTGCAGGACTGTAATTGACCTGACCCAATTTTGAATTGTTCTGATAAACATCAATATGGATAGCGGAACAGAACTGCATTGCTGTGATGTTTTCGACGTATACGATAATGTAATTGCCTGAATTGACTGTACGGAGTGTTGTATCACCGAGCTTGAAAACCTTGCCGTCTGCTTCTGACTTGTTTAAGTACAGCTTCATTGTAACTGTCGAATTCAAGATGATACTTACTCTTTGGGGTGTTATATATCCGTTATCAAATGCGTCATAAGTGATATTGTTCGGCGATGCAATGCTGGGACTACGGTCTCCTTCAGCGAGAATTGAATTAGCAAGGGCAGAAGTGTTATAGCCGAAATGCTTCTGGGAGCTTGCACCGTAATTGAGCATTGCCTTTACCAAAGACTTTGCATACATAGAATAGTTGTCGTGAGTAAGGATGTAGTTGGCGTATTCCTTTACGGAGTATGTATAAGCGCTGCCTACAGGTGTTCCGTCAGATAAGAAGAATTGTGCAGTGATCTCATCAGACATCTGTTTTGCTGCCACACCGCAACGGAAAGCAAGATAAGCAGAGTTGCTTGTTGAAGCAGCCTCACTGACCTTAACAGTCTGTTCCTGACCGTTAACCGTGAACAAAATGTAGTTGTCGTCTGCGAGATAATTGTTGTCGATACTGAACCAGAAGTTAACACCGACATCACCTGCAAGGCTTAAAGTGTAGCCATAGAGGTGGATTCCTGCGCCGGTATTTATCTGGGCTTCGCCGTTAGGATCAAGGTCGCCTACAAACTGGCCGGCAATATCTGCATACTTTGTCTTGTAATCTTTCAGATAGTCATTCAATACATGGATTCTGGTGGTACTGTTGATATTGCTGTATGAATGAGCGAAAGTTGTGAGATTTGCGGGATTAGGATACAGGTACAGATCCTCCATGTATCCGCCATCACCAAACGCATTTTCACCTATGTATGTAACCGTGCTCGGAACGGATACGTTCTTGATTTCATAGCAGGAATAACCTGCGTCATCACTGATCGTTTTGGTTCCTTTGAGGAATGTTAAGCTGTTAAGATAGTAACATTCTCCATATACATATTCATTAATTGTTTCTACACCGCCCGGAATAGTCAGCGTAGTGAGATTATTCTGACCATAGAACGCATAGGAAGAAATGCTTGTAAGCTTTCCGGGTAAAGCAATCGACTGGAGTGAACCGGAAGCATCATTGGTATCGATGAAAAATGCACTGACACCGATCTTTGTTACAGAGTCAGCCAAAGACACGTTGGAAAGGTAAGGGCAGTCTCTGAATGTGGCATCAGGGATTGCTGTTACGCCGTCACATACGGTGACTGAAGTGAGGTATGAGCAGCTCTGGAAAGAGTTCTCTCCCCAAACCCTGACACTTCCGGGAATAGTTATTGAATCTAAGTATTCACATTGATAGAAAGCATAAGCTCCGATCTCATAAAGATTTTTGGAAAGGACAACGGAAGCAAGAGAAAAACAGCCATTGAATGCTCTTATGCCGATAAATGTAACGCTGTCGGGAATAGTTATCGATTCGAGATTTGAACAGTAATTGAATGCTTTTTCAGAAATCTGCGCTAATCGGGAATTGGCAGCAAAGCTGATGGTCTCCAATTGTGAACTGTCAAATGCTCCGTATCCGATCGTTGTTACGGTCGAAGGAATAGTAATCGACTTAATTGCAGATTCGGTGAATGCCATGTTTTTAATTACAGTTAATCCTTCAGGAAGATTAATTGACTTAAGATTGTTTGTTTCGGCGAATGAGAAATCTCCGATACTTGAAACAGTCGAGGATAAAGTGACATTTTCGAGTGTGCCGTAATTATTAAATGCATATTCACCAATAGAAGTAACTCCGCTGTTAACGACTACATTCTTGATCTTATGACTGATGCTGTACCATTCCGGATCGTCATCTCCAAAATCATACATCGCACCTGTGCCGGAAATGATCAAAGTACCGTCACCGTCGAGTACCCATGTGACATTATCGCCGCAAGCACCGCTTCCGATAACGCTTGATTCAAAAGTGAGATTTAAGCTGCCGAATTTTGCGACATAAGCATCATAATATCTGCTGGGAACCAAGCACTTAGTTCCCTTGCCTGAAATGAAATCGCTTGCTGATGCACCCCAAGTGAGATTAGCGGGATTGCCAAAAGCATTTATTGTTGTAAGTGCGCTGCAGCCGGCAAACGCACCAGCCGCAATAGAAGTAACAGATTCCTTGATCGTTATACTAGAAAGCTTTGTGCAGCCGGAGAATGCCTGGGTTTCAATGGTGGTAAGTTTATTTTTAAAATCCACACTCTCAAGCTCAGTGCATCCGGAGAAGGTTTCTGTGTCAATGACAGTAACGCCGGCGCCTTCAGGTATGGAAAACTGCTTAAGTCCGCTGTTCATGAATGCCTTTTTGCCGATAGTTGTTAAATTGGACGACAAATATACATACTGCAGATTTGAACAACCCGAGAAAGCGGATTCTCCGATGCTCTTCATATTACTGGAATCCAAATACATATAATTCAGATTGAGGCAGTCTGCAAACATGCCTTTGCTGATAGCTGTTATGTTGTAGGGGATAGAAACTGAAGTAAAGCCACAGCCGCTGAATGCATAATCACCTATTGAAGTTGCAGAATATGAGATATGCAAGGATGTAAGACCGGAGCAGCCGTAGAATGCGCCCTCACCGATAGTTCTTACGGAATCAGGCATGTTGAAAGTTTCAAAACCGCAGTTTTCGAATGCCCTGTCTCCGATGCTTGTTATACCTGAAGAAGGCAATGTTATGCTTGTTACGGAACTGCAGCCTGAGAAAGCATAAGCACCTATTGAAGTGATTCCTGTTTCGATCGTGATCGTAAAAATACTGCTTGTCAGATTAGCCCAGGGAGCGCCGCTGGTGCTCGTATAATCAGGAATTGCACCCTCACCGGAGATAGTAAGGTCACCACTGCTGGTGAGAGACCAGTATAAACCGTTTCCGAATGCTGTACCGGAACCGCCTCCCTTTGCGCCGCGGACCTTTGCAGGCTCAGCCTGTTCTTCGGTCTTTTCGGGATCTTTCTGACTGGACGGATCTTCTGCATCAGCCGGATCTTCTGCATCAGCCGGATCTTTTGCATCAGCCGGATCGGCAGAATCAGCGGTATCAGGAGTATCAGCAGGATCTGCCTGTTCTGTTTTAGCCGTTGTATCGTCCTGCTGGGGATCAACAGGATCAGCAAGAACTGTACCGCCACATGAGATCAGAATAGATAATGCAACAATAAGTGAGAGCAGAGTGCTCTTTATTTTCTGCTTGCTCATAACATAACCTCTACTTTTTAATAAAGCTAATACCCTATATAAGGGCACTCTTCTGGGGTTATATTAGTATGCTGTTTGTTACAAATAAACGGATTTTGCGATTTGTCACGAATTTGTAGGGATTCTGTAAAAGCGGTGAAAACGCCCGGTCATTCCCGTCATTTTCAGGGCCTTTTTACTGCACGTAAACGATCGCCGTCTTCCTGCAGGCGGAAACGATCATGAGGATCGAAGTGTAGATGCAGCCGATACAGTAAATATAGACGGGGATCGATATATGATTGATGAATACCAGGCATAAGACGACCTGGGTGAAGTTGCCGATGCCCTGAGCGAGGTCGATCTTCCATGAGGGATTGCTGTCCTTCCTGTTTCCAACAGTGCGGATGATGTTAAGAACTGCTGCGATCAAGTGCGCGCCGGCAACATATATGATCAGTATTGCCCTGGCCTGGTCGATCAGCATTGACGCAAATGAGCCCAGGTCAAACAGGATGAGTCCGATCAGAAGGAACCATTTGCCGCCAACCATGTGCTGCGCATGAGTTATGTAGTAGATCAGATATTTGATGCCGTAGATAGTGAGCATGAGGGCGATCCCTATCGCGATCAGCTCGAAAGCAATGTCGGGCACCAGCATGAGGACAAGTGATCCAAAGATCGCGAATGCCGCGCCGATTATCGTAAACACACGTCTGGTCTTACTCATCAGTAGTCCCTCATATTCGTTTTGACAAGCGTCATGTAGTCCCTGATCCCGCCGAATCCCTTTTTCCGGTAATCGATGGAAAGGCCTGCTAATGTGTTGCCTGAACTGAAGATCTTGTTGGTGACCATGCTCTTTTGAGACAGTGCTGCCAGAATGAATCTGCCCAGGAAGGTGTCGTTTTTATCTTCGGCATTTTTATATTCTTCGACATAGGCTGACACATCAAAGTCAGGGATCTTTTGGCCTGACAATTCTTCGCCGAATGCTTTCCAGTCTTCAGATGCATCCATCTGCCTTTTAGTGAGGATGCCGGTGATCCTTTCGCTATAGGGCTTTATTACTTCTTCGTCATATGTGTCCAGCTCGAAAACCTTTACATCGCCCTTCAGATACTTCATCGCGAAGATCATCTGGCCGAAAGCTTTCCTATAGTCGGAGGGGTTATCTTTCAGGAATTCTCTGTAATTTCCCCACGCAGGAAGATATTTATACCTTATAAAACTGTAGTCGGGAAGATGCCCTGCGTGACCGTGGCCGAGGTTTAAGATATTGGTCTCGCTGGGGTTGAAAACAGTGCTGTTGTAAGACGAATTTTCGATGTCGTCTACTGCGCCGGGGCTGTGCTTGAAATTGATCTTTGCGAGCGTCCCGTCAAACAGGATCTCGTAAAAATCGTTCGATGTGTTGTTGATCGCAAGCGACGGAGTGCCGGCAAAGTTCATGTGCGCCCATGTGTCTGCCAGAACATGCATCGCTATGCCTGTAGCCTGAAGGCTTTTATCTTTCGCGAGTTCAACGGTATCTTTTACGAGTTCGCCGTTAGGGCCGCAGATAAGCCTGTATTTGTTTTTGTAATTCTTTGTCGCGCGCGGCGTTTTTGCATGCAGGTCTTTCGGCAGGAAATGGAAAGAAGACCAGATCCTCGTGATGTCCTGGAGGCCGGTCATGTCGGCCTTAGTATCGACGAGCTCAGCCTGTGACTGCGATGTGGCCGCATGGACAGTCGCGTTTATGGACTTGAGGAACGTTTTCGTGCAGCAATCGACAAACTGGTCACTATAGCAGAGTTCCAGCGCCTCTTCGTGAGAGTAGCCGGCCAGAATCGCTGCGCAATATGTCGCATAATAGTGAAAGTCTAGCTGCATACCGGGTAATCCTTTTCGAGCTTTGCTGCGTGCCTCTTATATTTCCTGACAACCAGAGCAGCTATATAGACCTCGATCAGAACGACGAGGGAACTAAGTTCCATGAAAAGCGCGATGAAGTCATCTTCGAATGAAGAATATGTCTGGAGTACCACCAGTTCCAAGATTACCGAAATACATGAATATACTTCGAAAATGATTTCCCACACTAAAAAGAACAGATAGAATCTCGGATACTGTCTATTACGGTTGCGGCTCTCAGACATTGCTGAAAGCCCTATTACCAGCCTTATAACGGTGTCTCCCACAAGAAGGACCGCGAATACGATCATGATGAAAGTGTATTCATCAGGTTCAATCGACTCGAGCTGTCCCGGTGAGAAGAGCGGAATGTCTAAAAGGACATATCCCAAAACCTTGATTATGTTCCAGAATCCGAAAACAATGACACCCGCTCCGCAGATCGTGAGCGTGCTGCAGTTGCGCCTGAACCTGATGGCTTCAGGCGAATTATTGAGTATGGGTTTGGTGTCCTCTAAACTAACCATTGATCTATGACCGGTCAGGGCATATCGTCAGTATTTTCTACGGTTTCCTTTAAGGGCAGCTCAACAAGCAGTGTGAACCTGCCGTCTTCTTCAACCTTCTTGAGTGCGAAATATGTCATGTAGTTGGATGACTCATTGTCGCCTTCGCCGGATATCAGGAGCGAATCAACGCCGCAGACTGCCATTATCGCTTCGCATGCTGCTTTATAGAATTCTTCCCATCTGGCTTTGTCTTCTGTGACTATCTTGATCGTGACGCGGCTGCCGGTGCTTAACGAACCGTTACTCTCGCGTACGATATGGGCCATGACGTTGTCCAGGCCTTCAGAGCTGTTCCTGCCGACCATATCCCAGCAATAGGTGCAGTAGGTGGAGTCGTCTTCTTTGTAGATAACGCCGTTAGGGTAGAGGTCAAAATTGTCGGAATAGTTGTCGAGATTTGTATCTCTTGTGACTTCCGTTATCTTGATGAGGTTTTCCTTGACCTCTTCGGCGGTCTTATTCTGGAACGATACGAAAATGGGACCGTCAGCTTCTACTTCTGAAGAGGGCGCTGCTGTCGCCTGGGTTGATGCTTTTGTTGCCTCAGTAGTTGCTTCGGTTGTCTCTTCTGTCGTCTCTTCTATTGTCGTTGTTGTCGTGGCTTCTTCTGTGGTGGTTTCCTCTTCGGTTTCCGTAGGACCGTCGGGCTTGACCGTGAAATAGCCGTCGCATGAGCATATGCCCAGCAACATCGCTCCTGCCAGGAGCACGGTCAAGATCTTCTTTTTATTCATGGGTTACCCTCCCTTGATTCCTTCTCGCGGCGGAAACCGCTCAGGCATAATTGTACCATAGGAGGTACTGCTTCATAGACGGGATAAGGGGGACGCTGCTTTTTGCCTTACTTTTTAAAACCAAGCCACTTTTTGAGGCCGGGATTCATTTCGACTACTTCTTCGTCGATGTTGTAACGGCCCGGCAGGAGTTCGTTATATTTTTCGAGAAATTCTTCGAAAGTGCCCTCGAAAAAGCTGTCCGGTATGAAATACGCTTTGCTGCCGCCGGCACTGCGGTCACCCGCCGTGATCAGGGTAGAGACGCCGCCACGCTTGTGTTTGCGCATCTCGTAGCTCTCAAGGTACCAGCCGCAATCCTCGATTCCGCGAGGCATTTCCAATCGGATCTTCTTGATGACTTTGTTACTGCTCTCGATACTGGTGTCATTCAGCCACATGATGCGTTTGACAAAGCCGTCGCCGTCGCCCTCGAAAACCTTGCGCTCGGTGCTGCCGTCATTGTAATGAGAGTAAGAGACGAAGATGTGCTTTCTGCCCTCTTTCTCGATAGCGAATTCCGTATCCTTATCAAAATCATCAAAAGTCACCCACGAGTAAGTAAACTTAAGACGCCTGAGCGCCTCGTCAAGATAATTCTGGATGTCATATCCGTAAGTGAATTTTTTCTTCGTCATGCTGTGCTCCTCAGGTCACACGTCCGGCGCGTATTCTGTAACTGTTATTACATTATCACTCTTTAAGTCAGGCCTGTTTTTGATTTTTCTAAGGTAGCAGTCGAAAAACTCCAGGAAGCATTTACAAACATTCTGGTGGGCGAGATCCGCATCGAGCTTGCCGCCTAACATTGGTGACGGCGGGAGGTTGTGTTTCATGTCCGAAAAAGCAATGTGTTTCATGTCGCGGAAGAGCACCTTATACGCGGGTGCCGTGTGGTTGAGGTAGCCCTTGGCAACAACTTTCTCATTGTCCTTGCAGGATATCTGAAGGAACGGCTTGTGGTTTGTTTTGACCTCGTGGTCGCCGAAAAGGCCGCCGTCAATATTGATTCCACAGGTGTAATCGTCATTGGTGAGCAGGTACTTATACGCGACCGCGCCGCCGTGCGAATGGCCGGCAATGCCGATGCCGTTAGTTAGGTCGAGCTGGTCTTTGAAGTTTTCACGCAAGTGTTTTACGGCGATATCTGTGTCCGTGATCCACGCTTCGATGCGCTTTTTCAGGAAGCCGCAGTACTTATCCTGCAGCTCGTCGAAAAGCTTGTCCTGTTCCTCCAGCGAGCCCTTGCATTTGGTGAGTTTCATTGCCGCGAGAATGCCTCCCAGGTAAGGGTCGTACATCTTCTTTGCAAGGGACTTGTCGAGAAGCTGGTAAGTGCCGTCATCAAAATCGGTGGAAGCACCCTCGTAAGGGTGGCCGACCGACATAACGAAATACCCGTGCGACGCGAGATCTATCAGCAGGAAAGAGTTGCCCTCAACGTAGCTGAAATACCCGTGATTAAAGACGATCAGCGGGAACTTCTTATCTTCAATAAACGGTGCGTCGACAAAGCACTGCGAGATGTTTTCGCCGGACTCTTCCATCTTGTCGTAATTTACGGGAATCATGAAAGCCTTCTTGATGCCGATAGCTTCGCTTCTCGTCATGGACCTGCCGTGCTCCAAACCCTCTGTTTTGTCAGTAGGGTAGTAGAGCCTCGCCGGCACATGACGCATCGTCTTGCCGCTCGGATCGAGCTCTTCTTTTCTCGTGTTATAGATCGTGAAAGTCTTTGTACCTACGGCATATTCGCCTGTGGGCTTCGGGTAGTTTTTCATTTATTAATGCCTCCAAAAAGCTAGGTATTTTCCGTTATTTTCCTTCGCCGCCGAAAAGCAGGATTATCGTCGTTGCCAGGATGTCGAACATCTCTTTGGGCTTACACACCGACTGCATCGGCGCCTTGCCGTAGCACGCCGTCAGGATGCAGTTTGTTTCAATGCCGACATAAGCCGAAGAGATGAACTGGTAAAGCTGCATCGGGTCATGCTTCGGCGTGAGTTTTTTCTCCGCACTCGCCTTGAAAAGGTAAGGGAAGACGACCGTAGCCATATGCTCCATATTGCCCTTGCCCTTAATGCCCTTGATGATCTTTTCCGTGCGATGTGGCTCGTTTATTGACAGGACCGTCAGGTCGAAATTGATCTTCTGGATATCCATCAGGTGCTCTTCCATGACTTCGCCCAGGATCCTGCATATGTTCCTCGTGACCGTCGCGAAAGAAGCGTCCTTTTGAGCTATCGCCGCATCGAGCTTATCGATGATGTTATAGTCGCGGCGCATGTTGGTGATCATGTCCGAGAGGATCTCGTCCAGGTCCTTGTAGAACCTGTAAATGCCGCCCTGACTAAGGCCCGTTTCCGCGATGACGTCTGATATCGTGACCATCTCGACGGGCTTCCTGAGGCACACCTGATAGCACGAATCGACTATCATCCTGCGCTTGTTATCTATATATTCCTGCGTAACTTTAGGCATGTTTTCCGCTCCGTTTCAGAAAAATGAAAGCAGTTTCATTTTAATTTTGGCGAGGGCGGTTGTCAAGGGGAGGGGGTTCCGGCACCGACGAAAAAGTGCGGCAAAAAGTCCGGCTACAGCCGCACTTTTTACCGCTATTTCTGAAGTTTTATACCAAATGAGCGGCGTTTTGAACGGCTATAGCCGCTCATTTTACCGCTGTTTTTACTATTTTTGGCCATTTGAGCGGCGTTTTGAACGGCTACAGCCGTTCATTTTGCCGCTCATATTCTGCTTAGGTTTAAGAATCTTGCAAAAGTCCGGCTATGCCGTAACAATATCAGTATTTTTGATCTAAAAACCGCGTTTTATCACGCAAATATCGGGCAGTGCCGGAAGTTTGCAAGATTTACGACGCCATTCTGGCAAAAACCGCCAATAAAAAAGCCCACCGGCACTTCATCCGCGCCAGTAGGCCAAACATAAACCAAAAACTAACTTACTTGCCCGTAAACTTGCCGCTGATACGGCCGACTGAGATGATGTTGCCGGTGTTGCCGTCCTTGTCGGTGTCCAGAGCGGTCATGAATTCGGGTGTCTTGGGAGAGATGCCGTTGACGCTGCCCTTAACTCTCTCGACGGGGTTCTTGAGCGCGAAAACATAGACCGTATAAGTGTGTGTGCTGCCCGGGGGAGGATACATGCCGACGTAGTACTTGGAGCCCGCAAAGCCCTGCGGGAGCGTTGTTTCAGTGATGTCGCCCTGTACCCAGTGGAGGAAGTAGTGAGTGTTCAGATCGACCATGTAGATCGCGTAGCAGGTGGCGCCTTCGACAGGGTCCCATTTGAGGTCGGGTGAGAGGTTCTGGCCGGCAACCGTGTTCGCGGTTATCTCATCCCAGAAGCCGTCGTGAAGGCTGTCTGAGGTGACTGCAAATGCAGCATAAGCACTGACGAATTCATCGCCGCTGTTATCGGGTGCGGCAGATGTGTCAGGAGCAGCATCAGCTGCGTCAGAAGATACTGACTCAGCAGGTGTAGGCGAAGTCGGTGTTTCTTTTGTGCCGCAGCCTGCGAGCCCGAAAACCATTGCGCCGCAGAGGATTAGTGATGTGATTTTCTTCATAAGAGTTCCCCCAAAAAATATTTTACCTGTATCCGTAGTATAACTCAGGTGATGTATATGGTGCCTTGATCGTGCCGTAAGAGAGGACGTTGCCGACTGAGCCGTCTATTGCCGTGTTTACGTAATCGAAGAAGGATTGGATGTCTCCGGATCTGGCGTCGACCTTGAAAGACCCTGCTTTAGGATCAGACTTCAGAGCGATTACATGGATCTCGTAAGTGTGCGTGCCTGCAGGATAAGGACCTGTGTAGACCGAAGGGTCGGTGAATTCGCCTTCTGCGAGGTCGGTCTTATCGACGATCGTATACCAGTAGAGCCAGCGCGTTGTGGTGATGTCGATCATGACGATCGCATATTTCGTTGCGCCGTCTACCGGTTTCCAGGACAGGGCAGGCGAGAGGTTGCCTTCCTTGAGGCCGATTTCAGTCTTCCATTCACCGTTTGCAATGCTCGTTGTCGTGAGCTCGAAAACAGGGAGCTGGTCCATATAGACTTTGGAACCGGCTACAACATTGCCTGTAGCTTCGTCGTATTCGCGCTCCTGGACAGCCTCGACATCCTTGCCGAAACAGAGGTTAACTGAGCCTGTATCGGTTTCCAGATCAAGATTGAGATCGCCGGAATTCGTGACAGAACCGCCTGTTACGGAAGCCTTGCCGTCAATATTGCCGGAAGTGCCTACAAATACGAGTTTTACATTGGTTCCGACTGTCTCGAAAAAGCGCTCCGTGGAAGTGTTTTTGGAATTGCTGAGATTGAATGAGAAGAGACCCATTTTCTTCAGGAAACGTATATAGACAGTGCCCGTCTCGCCTGAAGGAATCTGATCGCCGAATAATGCTTTGAGCTGCTCATCTGAAAGAGAACTGCACTTCCAGCTGGTGCCGGGAAGGTTTGTGGCATCAACTTCACAGGACTTAAGAGTTTCAGTTTGGACGTCCCATACACCATTATTGTTAAGAGCAGCTGAAACCTCCTTGGTGACTTTCTGAGTCAGAAGCCCATCAATCATGTAAACCTGGTAAGAATACTCAACTTTATCGCTGCCGGAATAATCTGCATCACTGAGCTTTTCGGGTTCGTGGGATTTATCAGTAACCGCAGAGATGCCTTCTTTTTGTGCGATCAGGTCGGCGCTGTACTGAGGCAGAGGCTCACTGGCGCAACCGCTTAAAGAGGACAGCAGAAAGCCTGCCAAAAGAATTGCTGAAGCTGCTCTGGTTTTCGATGTCTTAAGCATTCCCATGATCCTCCCGAAATCTTTGTTCAAGATAATCTTACAGTACCGGAAAGGAATGCTGATAGGAAAAACGGCACGGAAAATTGGAAAATCCGCACGATTACGGGCAGGGAAAACTCAAAACACAGACGTCTTAAGGAGATGAAAACGGTCACTTGCCCCTGTACTGCGTGGGGGTCTTGCCGGTAACGTGCTTGAAGATCTTTGCAAAATAGCCGGAATCCGGGTATCCTACGCGGCTGCTTACCTCGTTTATGGGAAGCTCGGTATTGATGAGCATGGACTTCGCGAGGTCGATCCTCAGGTTCAGAAGATAGTCGTGGCAGGTCATGGAAGCCTGCTTCATAAAGATCTCGTTTAGCTTGTTGCGGTTGATCGCAAACTTTTTGGTGATCGTTTCGACCGTGACCTGTTCGTCAATGTGTTCGTTTAAGTATTCCGTGATGGCGGAAAACTCGTCTGTTTCGGGCGATTCATTGCTCTCAGGCGCGGCTTCGATATAAGAATAGACGATGCAGTAAAGGAGCTCGATCAGATAAGATCTGCTGCGGCAGGGCCAGAAGCCGTCTTTTTGGCCGTGGAGCTCTTTCTCGGCTGCGGAAAACAATTCCTTCAAGCGCTTCATACCGTTTAACGGAAGTTCGATAACGTGGTCACAGATGTTGCTGCTCACAGTCGCATACTTGATGAGGAGATAATCCTGATAGATCGACGTGCCCCAGGTCTCAGCGAACTCACCTGAATCGATGCGGTCGTAAGTGAATTCCTCGCGGATTACGGTGGGCTTGAAGAATAAAATGCAGACCTTGATGCTCTGCAGGATCTTATAAGAGAGAACATCATGCTGCGAAAGACCTATCAGCGCAGGGGCTTTGACCACGCGCTTGCGCCCGTCGGAAGTTATCTCGAGCGCGCCTTTTTCGAGGATGATGATCTTATAGTTTTCGGGGTCGTTAATGTATTCGGGGAGCTTATCTGATCTCTCCGGATAGATATCAACTATTCTGTCCCAGCCATCCCAGTGGCATTCGGTGTAAAGCTTCATTTTCAGGCACCCCCAGCCAAGCTTAATTATATTATATTTTCGCGCACGAGTTGAATCCCATGGAGTTTATCTGTTATTCTACTGATATTCTTACCGTGCTTCGGAGGTGGATATGAAAAGATATAATAAGCTGATCTCGCTGGTTTTGGCACTTGCGATGGGTCTTTCGATCGCTTCTTGTTCTGCGAAAAGAAGGACCGGTGCCGAGCGCATAAAGAGTGACGAGTATGCCAAGCAGGAAAACGGTCTGGAGACCGATTATACCGAGCCTACTGAGACGGATGTCACATATCCTGATCCGACTGAGACAGAGGCGACTCCAACTCCTACTTTAGCGCCTACCACTGCTCCGAATGATACGCAACCCACAACACCTACGGACGGAAGCAGCAGTGCTTACGATGCCACTTATCTTTTTGTTGCAGGACTCCTTTTTGTCGGAGGCAACCAGAACACGACAGAGAGGTTCATCGAGGCCAGCTTCGGCACGAGTATCGGCAAGCCTGTAAGTTCGAACAAATCGACGACAACACCTTCTTATACGGCATATACTTACGAATGTAATATTGTGGTTGACGGTGTTGAATTCAACAGGATCGAGATCGATGTATGTGACAGCAACAGTACTGTTTTCCAGGTATCTTTTGTCAACAGCAAAGCTGACGATGCATCACTTGATCTTTACCAGCAGACATTTGCAAATAAGCTCAAAGAGGTATGCGCGAAGGATCTTACAGACAAGAGCAACGGCAACATCAAGAGTTCTATAGTCGTACTCGATAATAGTACGACGATCGATGTTGGAAACGTCAAAGACGGCAAGAACAATTCTTTTTGGGTATCTTTCTATAACGATAACTATTTGGTATAAGAACGATGAAAAATTTCAGGGGAAACGGGAACAGGCTTTTTAAGGTAAAGTGCGCTGTTTTGGCAGCGTCAGTAATGCTTACTTCATTTTCTTTGTGCGGATGCTTTCAAACCAGGCCGCCCAGGGTTACGCATTCTCATGCTGATGACGAAGTAAAGCCCGGTTCTCCCACCGAAGCATCTCCGACTCCTACCGCCACGCCTACACCTGACCCGAAGATAGAGGCGGTCAGGCTCGCTAAAGAGGCAGGGCTTACGGAGAAAGACTTACATGGCCAGTATGCGCTCTTTGAGAGGTACTATGCCGTCGTTTCCGCCAACCAGAATCTCAGCGGATACCGTGAATTCATATATCATCTTTTCCCGATCATTGCTGACCATTTAAAGAGCGAAAATGAGGAATACTTTTTCGATAAGGTCGGATCGCTCAAGATCATCGAGAATCACACGAATGGCATAGACGGACAGTATATCCAGTCTGAAAACAGGGTGGAGGTTGAGCCTGACCTGACGAACAAATTCGGCGAAGGCGCTTATTCCGCGGTCCTTTACCATGAGCTCATGCACTTTATTGATCTTAATATTGCGGGAAATGAGTTTTCGCGTTATCTGGCATTGTTGGATGACGGAACCATCCATAAATACTGTGATCTCTCCTATGCGGAGCGCGGACGCATAAAGAGTTATCTCTATACGTATTTCACCGAAGGCGGCGCTGAGATGTATACCTCTGAGTATTTCACTTATGCTCCGAATTCGTATCTTGTCAGAGTAAGGTTCCTCGTTGCGATGAAGTACATTTTCGGCGCCGAAAAGATCGACGACATGTTCTTTGCGGGCGATACGGACTACCAGTTCTATGAGCTCCTTAAGGCAAACGAGTTTACCGACGAAGAGATAGTAAAGCTCTTCTCCGGAATGAAGAATTCTGCAGATGCATTAAAGGAGCCCAAGTCGCTTATCGATCCGAGAGAAGCATTGATAAGGCTCTATATAAAGAATGTCGGGCCAGATTATGAGAAGGATAAGACTTTCTGCCGCATCCTGGGCACGATGAATTTCGATCAGGACCTTAATAAGATCACGTCAGATTACAGCAAATTCTACCAGAAGCAGACAGGCATTCCTCAGGAAGTAGTCGTGCAGATCTGGGGTTATGTCACAAACTATGTCGGCAATTACGATGTCCAGTGGGGCTTTGTAGGCACTCCCGGACCGCTTTATCTCGACGGACAGCTCAAGGTCGTCATTATGGCTGCTCCTATGGGCGGTGATATGCTCGATTACAAATCCTTTGTATCCGAATACGATTTCGAAAAGGATGAGCTTAAGGACTGTACGCTCTACGACAACTGGATGCCGGCCCCAATTGATGGAAGTTCGTCCGGAAATACTACCGGTACCGGCACATCCGGCAGCGATGAGACCACTGAAACGACTTAAGTCCTGTTCTTAAGGTATTCTCTTACTTTAGCGAAAACTTTCTCTTTATTCGGAGGCAGATTATCCGGAAGGTTATCAATGGGGAAGAAGGCCTGTTCGATAACTTCTTCTTCCTGTACCTTCATCTCGCCCGAAAAATCAAAGCAGATATATAAGATGCCCGCAAAATAGATACGGTCTTTATTAGGGTATTCGTAATATGTTTCCTTGCCTGAAAGGCTCATGAGGAATTCCAGTTCGCCCAGATTGAGGCCGGTTTCTTCTTTGGTCTCTCTTCTGGCACATTCTTCAAAGCTCTCGCCAAGTTCCATGGAGCCTGCCGGATAGTCCCAGTAGCCGTTATCGGCGCGCTTTCCCAATAAGATCTCGTTTTTGTCATTAACAACGATCACGCCTGATCCCGTTAAGATCAGGGTATCGTGTCCGAGCTTTTTTCTAAGATCGAGAATATAACCCATATGAATCAGGCACCGACTGAATTAACGAGCGCAATAAAGCCCCAGGACAGAAGGCCCCCTATAACGGTGCCGATGCTTATAAATACAATGTTTACGGTAGGCCAGCGGTGCGTCTTGTCCAAAACTTTCGCGACGATCGAAGCTGCCAGGCTCCCCAAGCACCCTACGGCGCATACTGTGATCAGGGCGACAGACTGTATGATGTAACTGGATGTCTTCTCGATTACAGAGATAAAATACAGAAACAGCGCAAACGGATTGCCGATAAAGCACATAATCGAAATGCCTGTGGCAAGGCCGCAGATAAAGATCGTTCTAAGAGTTTTCTTATCTTCGTTCATAATCTAAAAACTAACCTGTCCCTTATATATTTACCCCACCATGGCAGCTGCAGAAGATGTCTGGTAGACCGCTGCCGCAAGTCCTGTTGCGCAGAAGAAACCTAAGACCGGTGTGGCAATGTTTATAAAAACAGTGACAATGGCCGCGCCGATACCGTAACCCTCGACCTTCTTAAAGCCTAAGACAACATATGCGATTGTCAGGAGAAGATAGAAGATACTGCCGCCGATGAAGATGATCTTTGCGATCGTGTTATCACCGTCAACAGACGCGGTGCTTATGAAGCCGAACCAGATTATAGCTGCAAGAATGAAAGACCAAAGGACTTGGATTATAAAGTATGCCGGCTTCTTCATAAACATTACCCCCCTGACAAATACTATTCTACCGTATGTCCGGCAGAACGTGTTTTGAACCGCAAAAAATGAAGCAATTTGATTATAGCATCTCTTATATGACTTTTCCGTTACAGGGCATGGCATCTATACAGTTTCACCCTTCTTTTGCCACGCTTTTGGCACAATATCGGAACCGTTAGGGAGTAAAATCAGGACCTTGCAGCGGGGATAATAGTTGCTGCCAAAGAATAGTCCTTTAGGGACGGAAGGAATGGTAAATAATGAAAAAGAAGATAATTTGTTCAATACTTTCAGCTTGTACGGTGCTTTCCATGACAGCCTGTGCTTCGGCCAATGCCGGAGGTGCTGCAGGCGCTCCTGATAAGGAAAACGAAAAGGCCGCTTCGGATACATCTGATGCGATCATCGGAGGAGTCACACCCGGTATCTCAGATGTCACCATCGCTCAGCCCGGCGAAGATTTTTCCTTTGAAGGAACCTACTACAGCGACAGATGCCATATCACGTTTTCCAAGGGCTCAGATAAGACCGTTAACGTTAAGATCGGGTGGGCGAGCCGCTACAACGAGAGCCTGGAGTGGACCATGTCAGGCGAGTACGACAGCGAAGCCTACTGCATCCAGTACGAAAACTGCGTCAAGAAAAACGTTATCTACAAGGCCGAAAACGAAGTCGATAAAGAAGAGACATTATATACAGACGGAACAGGAACATTCCTTTTCAGCCTTTCAGGCGACAGCGTAACCTGGACCGATAAGAAAGAAGACGTCGCACAGGGAAGGATTTTCGCGCTTTCCAAGGAATCTGACGACGTAAATACGACCACACAGTCCGGCACAGGCGACGAAACCTATTACCAGGCGTTTTCAGCTATGGACAAGTCTTCCATCGAAGAGACCGCAGATAAAATCCGCAAGGCATATCTCGCTGAAGACTGGGATTCCTTAAAAGGACTCGTGGCTTATCCTGTCACGATCAACGGCGCTGCTGTCGAAAACGAAGAGACATTTATAAAGTACATGAAAGACAAGAAGGTCTCTTCCGATGCCCGCAAGGCAATGGAGGAAGAAAACTGCCGCGACATGTTCTATAACGGCCAGGGCCTCTGCATGGGTTCAGGCCAGGTCTGGCTCCTCGATCCTTCTTACATGACCGATGAGACGCCTGTGATCAAGATCAAGACGATACAGGGTCTTGAATAACCTAATCACTCCATTTTCTCCAAACATATAAGGGGTTACCTCAAGTGAATTCTGAGGTAACCCCTTAGTAGTTTAATTGTTTTAGATCAAATCTTATGACCCAGGGACCCAGGGAGTGATGATATTGCCTTCTTCCTGGTTCCCTTCATTGCTGTCGGTAATAATGTCTGCAGCATCAAAGGTAATTACTTCGAACACAAGTTCTTCGTATTTTTCCACTTCATTATCCTCCGTCGATTATATTAAGCTGTCTTATATCTCTTCGCTGAATCGAAGTAGTTGTAATATGCGATCATGGCATTCTTCTGATTGGTATCGAAAGAACTGTCGTTTAATACCTGTTTAACATAATATATAGGAGAGACACTGATCGTAGCGTTACCCTTGTCTGTCTTTATGGTTACATTCTTGTTATCGCCAAGTTTCTTCGGCCCGATCTCTACAACTGTAAATACATAATATTTTTCGTTGCCGATGGTGACAATTCTGTATTCTGATGCGTCAGAAGTAATTGTTACGCCTGCAGCAGGCTTTACTGCTATCCTCAGATCTGTCTCTGAATTAAGAGCCAGGGCAAATCTTACATCAGCAATGAGCGTGCCTGTCTGAGTCAGCGTCATTCCATAAGAATTAACAGCATTGATAGTCTCTTCCAGACATCCGTCAACGATAATGGTCTTAGGAATATTATCTTCGATAAGTGTGGAAACAGGGATCGGAATCTGCTTATGGGTCCTGCCGTCAGTCCAGCCTGACTTCTGCAGATAGTAACCGTAAGCCTGGAGCTTGTATATCAGGTTCATAAGGTAGAAATCGCTGCCATAAGTACTGCTCTTAATGTCAGAGATATAGCTGATTACCGAATAGGCATCGGTCGTTGTCTTGTTATCACCATAGTGCAGTGTGGCAGTAACGGTATCAGCCAATTCCAGAGCATTCATGTAGAAAGTGAATACACGCTTGTTTCCCAATCCTTCACCTGTTTCTGAATTGGCGTAATCGACTCTGAAGGTTCTGCCGTCAGAAGATGTGAAGACAACATAGCAGCTTGATGTGTCATAGTTATCAGGGAAATCCACAAGGAATCTGAGGCCGATCTTGCCTGCAAGGATCATGCTGTGATCAGTAGTAAATTCAGGCTCGGTAATAGGGCCCTGGTTAACGGAATAATCTTTTGTTGCAATATCAAAGAAAGTTATATCTTCATCACAGATATATCTAAAGCTCTGATTATCACTAACATCTATATAATAACCATTGTTTACTGACTGTGTTGTAGATCTTCCTCTCAGGAAAAGAGAAAAACCTGTATCGCAGTTCGTGACATCAACGAGATAATACTTACCGTCATCCATATGGACAATGTTCCACATATGGGGGCCATAATTAGTTGCACTGAAATATGTTGTGCCGGAAATGGATCTCGCAAATACCTCACTGCTTTTGAATGTGGAATTATCGCAAAGGAACTGGAAAGCCTTTGAATAGCCTTCACATACGACCTTTGTTTCAGGATCTCCGTCGAAAACCCAGATCATCTGCCAGGGATTGCCGTAAGCAATTTCATTATCAGGATCAGCAGCTTCGTAATTGTAGTCTGTTAATTCGCAGATCTTGTTCTTGTAAGCTTTGAGTTTCTGGTAGTCGTCCAGAGATGCATTCTCGGAAACGATTGCCATTGCATTATTGCGGGCTTTTACTGCAGATTTACCATAAGTGGTGTCTACTACACGCACATCACCATCTGCCGCGTACTCTTCAGCAACAGTAAGTTGAATCCATATATTCCTGATAGTATATCCATTTGTTGAAGGCGCGCCACCATAACTTATTCTGGCACCGGTGGTTTTATCAAACCAATAAAGTTCATATGGAAAGGCTTGCACTAAGACATCGATAACATGGAAAAAATCTCTATTAATTTTAACTTGTGCAGCTTCCCATGCAGCATCCAAGTCGTTAAGATTTGCCATACCCAGATCTTCAGCAGAATAGGTAACATTAGGGCAATCTTCCAGCTGTGCAATATCTAAATCTCCGGAAGCTATGCTTTCAATCTTGCTGCGCAGATAATTATAAAGTTTAAGCTCCTGTTCACTTAATCCAGCCGTATAATTAGCTGAGCGCTTCCTTAAGGAAGTTTTACCAAATACATGGTTGATATAATCCTGTGCGAGCTCATCATTGCTCTTGTCGAGCTTGACGCTGATGGTTGTTGAAGCTCTGTAATCGGTTTCTTTATCATTTCCGTTTTCAGGCTCTTCAGTTTTAGGATCTTCAGCGGGAGCCTTTTCATCCTTTGCAGGCGCAGCAGGTTCCTCAGCCTTGGCAGGCGCTTCCTCCTTGGAAGGTTCTTCCTTGGAATCTCCTGCCGGATCTTCTGCGGGAGCCTTATCGGGTTCTTCCTCGCCCGGAATCTCAGCAGGCTGCTCTGTCTTAACGCCGCTTTCGCCTACCTGGCCTTCGTTTTCAGCAGCCAATGCCATTCCACCGGTGGATAACACGATAGCTGCGGTTACCATTAAACCGGTAAGTCTTATCAATAGCTTTTTCATGTTTTTTGCCTCCAAAATCCGTAACTCCATAATTAGGGCACTATAATACTTTATTATCTCAAATTACTATTAATGCTTCTTGTACATTATCGCTTTTTATTGTTTGTTTTATTACAAAAAATAAAAAAAGCTGCTTTCAAAGCAGCCTGTAAGATCTGATATCAGTGAACTCAAAGGGTTATCAGCCGCCGGCAGGAAGGAAAGGCAGCACAATAACGCCTTCGTCTTCGTTTTCGCTTCCTGGGCTGGTAACGATTACGTCTTCGGCATCGAAAAAGATAATATTCATTTTGAGTTCTTCGTAAGTTTCCATAGCAGTTATTGTACTATAAGTTGCAAAAAGTGCAAATTATGAGGATTTTGCTTAATTTCTCCACATGTAGCCGCTCTTTATGACGGTTTCGATGTGATAGCTGGCTTTGCCCAATGTCTGGCGGAGCTTTTTGACATAGGTGTCAACGGCTCTGTCGTAGCCTAAGAAATCCTCGCCCCATACGGCGTCAAGGATCTGGTCTCTGGATAAGACCTGCTCTTTGTTTTCGACGAAATATAATAGGAGCTCATATTCTCTGGGCGAGATGTCCAACCGCTCACCGTCAACGCTGACGATGCGTTTGAAGGGCTCAATGACGATCTCGTTTATCGTGATACGGCCGTTTTTGACGAGAAGCCCCCTGTAACGGTTGATCAGGGCGTTGACCTTCATTAAGAGTAGCTTGGTCGAAAAAGGCTTGGTCACATACTCGTCGGCGCCGACCTCATAGCCTTCTATTATGTCGCTCTCGGTTCCTAAAGCGGTAAGGAATATGACCGGAACATCGTAGCGGGTCCTTATGAATTTGCAGACTTCAATGCCGTCTTTACCGGGCATCATGATGTCTAAGATTATCGCATCGTAATGATTCTGCATGACCAGGCCGCATGCTTCGATGCCGTCAGATGCCTGATCTACCTCAAAGCCGTATTTCGTAAAAAAAGCAGAAGTGATGTGCCTTAAAGACACATCATCTTCCGCTATCAGGAGTCTCTTGGTGCTTGTGCTGTCCATTTTTCCTATTATGCCTTTTTCATCTCGAACCAGAAGGTCGTGCCGGAAGCGCCGCTTTCGACGCCGAACTTTGCCTTATGGATGTCTAAGATGCTCTTGTTGACTGCGAGGCCGACACCCGTGCTGGAGAGGCGGTCTGAGCCGGACTTATCCTTCTTGTAGAAGAGTTCCCAGATCTTCTTCTGGTCTTTCTTGCTGATCGGCTCTCCATCGTTGGTTATCTTGAATGTAACATTGTTACTTCCGTCAACCAGGCTGACTTCGACCTTTTCCTTACCATATTTTATCGCATTGGACATGAAATTGGAGATGACCATTTTCATCATGTCGAGGTCGGCTGAAACAGTAAAATCGCCATCTTCGGGTTTTGTTATGAAGTCGACTTTGATGTTCTTGGCTTTGGCGAGTTCTTCCAGGTGTTTGTAGCATACCTGTGAGAGTCCGAAAAGATCGACGTCCTCAAGTTTGAGCGTGACTTCGCCTGTATCCATTTTCGAGAGATCGAGAAGAGTATTGACCATCTTAGTCATGTGGTCGACCTCGGAAGTGATCTTCGAAGCGACTTCCGGACGCTCTTCCTCAGGTACGATCTCCCAGTTCTCGACATAAGACTTGGTGACCGCCAGAGGGGTCTTGAGCTCGTGCGCAAAGCTCCTCGTGAGGTTCTTGGTCCTTGCCTCGTAGCTCATCCTGGTAAGGTACATCCTGCGCATCATGATGATAGTAAGGGCCTGAAGTACGACGAGTACGATAAAGAACAGGATATAGACGTACAGATACTTCTCCAAAACCATCTGGAACGGGTGGAATACGAAAACATCTTCATTCCTGACGGTGATCGCTCCATCCGCCACATCTTCCGTGGTGTCATAAACGAGATACGAAGTAAACCAGCCGAGATGTCCGGGATTACCGAAAAGCGCGCCCGGCGTTGAAATAAGGTAATCGTATTTTGCTTTTGCCTCAGCGTCCAGCCCATAGATCTCATTGTTTTCATCCGGCAGATAATCCACATGGACGTCCGGCTCGTTTAATTCTACGGTAAATTCTTCACTGATCACGGTCGATCCGTCTTCGGCAGCAACGTCCGTACTGGTTTTGTAAATAAGTACCGTGAAATGGTTGGTTTCTTCGTCCGGCGAAAAACCGATCTCAACGATATTCTTATCACTATCGTTCAATATCAGGGAACCATGCTGGTAAGATGTGGAATCAACAGTCTGTGTAAGATGAAGGTCATTCCATGTCCAGGTGCACTTGCCATAGTAACCGACATCGGCATACTCTGTCCTCTCAAAGAATTTGAACCCCATGTAATTTGTCATGAATGAATCAAATCCATTATCCTTAAAACTTGATTTATCAATGCGGTCATTGATCGAAAATGAAATGTTGTTAAAACATCTCTCGTTTTCGGCACTTATCTGGATATGGGAGAACAGTGCTATCCCCAGCACCATTACCGCTGCTACCAAAACACAGATAAGAACCGTGATTTTAGTGTAAGTTTTCTTCATTCCTATTTCCCCCTATTTGCGACCTTCCCCAAGATTCGCTTGCTTGATAATTGGAGTATAAGGCGGCAATGTGTAAATCGTATGTACAAAAAATATTCTTCTGCTGCTCAGACAGGTCCTCGGCGCTACGCGCCTGCGGAACTCGCAGCTTAGAAGAATATTTTTTTATCGTATAGGAAAGACCGGTAGTGTAGGGGAGCGCCTGCGGAACTCGTGGCTTTGAAGAATATTTTTTTATCGTAATGGAAAGGCCGGGCGGAACTCGCAGCTATAGAAAAATATTTTTTAATTGTAATGGAGAGGCCGGGACAGAAAATATTATTTTCCAGTAGTGTTAGAATATAGAAAAACAAGGGGATTGGAGACTGCTTATGAATTCGGATTTTTCACGCAAGCTGGAGCTTTTGGCAGCAAACAAGAAATCTATCGATAAGGCTTTCAAATTCGAGATGGGAATAAGCCAGGTCGTTGCAAGCCTGCTTTTGGCGAGCAACGGGAAAGAAGCTGACATCGAGAAGATGAAGGAAGCCAGAGCTATATTGAAGAAAAAGGCGGGCGTTTTCTCGGTGTTCCGTGATGCTACTGAGCTTGTCATTCTCGCGAGAATGGCTTTGGAGACTGATCCTGAGCAGTATATCGATGACGTAAAGGACGTTTTCGACATTTTCATGCAGGGAAGGGTTTTCGAGGACACATATATGGTGCTTGCATCCATGATCGTAGTTGACCGCGGCCGCAAGGCTGATGCCGAAGCGATCAAGGACAAGACCAATGAGATCTTAAAGCGCATGAGCAAAGAGCACCCGATACTCACATCGTCGGAGGACCTTGCGCTTGCAGCGCTCCTGGCCACGACCGACCGCGATATCGATTCCATAATCGACGACATGGAAGAGTGCTATTCATACACCAAGAGAGAGTTGAAGCTCAAGGCCGAGTCGGATTCCATTCAGGCGTTGTCGCAGATCCTGGCGCTTAACGGGGGCGACATGAGAGCCAAGTGCGATAAGGTCGCAGAGATCTTTGCTGCATTCAAAGAGCACGGCTCCAAGTTTGGCACATATCTCGAATTTCCGGCTCTCGGCACGCTCCTTAACGTTAATGTCTCAACAGACGTGCTCGTAAGCGAGATCATCGAAGCTGCTGATTTCCTGAAGCAGAGCAAGGGCTTTGGGGGCCTTAGCATGGACAAGAAATCACGTCTGATGTTCGCCGCGCTGATCGCGGCTGACGTCTTTGCTTCTGATAATACCGATGCCATCATCAGCAATGCGGTTGCTACGAGCAGCGCAGTCGCAATGATCGTAGCCGAAGAGATAGCGATCATGGTCATCGTGATGTGCGCATCTACGGCGAACACCAACTGAGTTTTTATAACCTGATTGATAAAGGCGGTTCATTGACATTTTGTAGACGATTTTTCGATTTTTGTCTTCAAAATGTGCAAAAGAGCCTGAATTTGCACGTTTTGTAGACGAATTTCCGTTTTTCGTCATCAATATGTGCACAGAGCAACTAACCAAATAACAAAGGGCGTCTCGTTGAGGCGCCCTTAACTTTGTTTTTTCAGCCCTTAAGAATTTGCGGCTGCTTCATTTACCCTGAATTCAAAGAATGTATTTACGATCGGAACGATGAGCCTTGCGTTGGGTTCGTTGAGGGATACCCTGAAAACGGGCTTTTTCTCGTCTCTTATGTAGATCTCGGCGAAGCTTGCAGCATAAGAGTTGTTTGTGACTGCGCGGTCGAAGTTGCTCCTGTCGATGACGTAGGTCTTCTTTTTGTTCTTGACATAGGTGATCTTGTCCTTGGTGATCTCAAGGCCGCAGATGTTGGCGGTAGCGCCGTTTGCGAGCCTGTCGATCAGGCGCTCGCCGACTTTTCTTACGACGATTCCGTAGAACGGGGGAGATACGGTCTCAAACTCGTTCTTGATGCGCTTATAGATGCCGATCCCGTATACGGAGAGGCCGTAGCGCTTGAACTTGTGTTTGACGCCGTCGTAGGTCGTGAAGTCGAAGTTATATGTGAATGAATTGCCGAAAACGATGTAATACATGAAGGAATTGTTCATGGCAGCCGACTGGATCACCGCGATGTCGTCGTACTTGATGACGTCGCCGTTGATGTCAACGAACGTGTCGTAAAATGTGATGTTCTTCCTGTCCTTGTCGTAAGGTACAACGAGCCTGTTGTCTCCGGATTGGTTAATAGCAGGTTGGTTATCCATAAATTCCTCCCAAAAGCGTGTGCATTGGAGAAGAGTCTACCTTTTTTGGCAGGTCTTATCAATAATGCAAAAGATAACATTCCGATAATAAACTGTTCACCTGACAAGGTTGATTTTAAGTGCCCTTGCGAATATTCTTTTGTATGTAACTTTCGTTAACCGATTGGAGGAATAAGCAATGGGAAGTTTGAAGGATGATTGGAAAGAGACCGGTAAGGATTTGGGCGGTGCATTCAAGCAACTCGGAAAGTCCATCGTTAAGTCCGGCGCTACTGTCGTCAACAAGGCCAATGACTGGGCAGAAAGAGACGATGCCAAGGAAGCTGCCAGGAAAGAGGCTGAAGTAGAGAAGGCCAAGGAAGAGAAGGCTGCAAATACGGTCGTCTGCCCCAAGTGCGGCGCCGAGATCACCGATCCTGAGGCTGTTTTCTGCCTCAAGTGCGGCGAAAAGCTCGAGAAATAAGCAAAAGCGACATTTAACATCAAGGCAGGGTGCTGTTTTTGGGCATCCTGCTTTTATATTGTCAAAAGTTAGCCTCAATTAACCTGATTTTTCCCCTAGCGAAAATCATTTGGGCAGACAAAGTCCTTTTATATGGAAATCTTCTGTTAATTACGGCGGTTTTCCCTTATTTTGCGGTTGAGTTTTGACAAAAAGATTGTAATATAAGAGCGTCAAGACAAAATTCGTTAGGAGGATATATATATGTCTTTAGTAACAACGACTGA
>JAEEGJ010003363.1_pt1 | contig 62656 bp, 50 predicted proteins | sample 8958761 | NCBI WGS metagenome assembly JAEEGJ01 (sample SAMN16246546, study PRJNA631951) | gut metagenome | biome: gut microbiome; feature: rumen; material: RS-attached | host: Bos | place: Iran: Karaj | collected 2018-10 | reverse complement strand
AACGTGATAGGTTACATGATCCGGATTCTCCTGATGATATATATGAACTTGTAAATTATGTAGGCAGTAACGGCAGGACTGATGTAACTCCAAAGGATGTGTCATCACGAGCTCTGGGGATTAAGCCGTATAGTACAGAAACTGAAGAGGCATTTTTACAAAATCTGAATCATGCACTTGGCAATATCCTGTTAAATGAAGGACGTTGCAGTGTTGAGCGAGAAGTCGCTATATCTCAAGTTTTTTCTGATAATGTATCCTGCTCCGATCTGTTCTATACAGGCCGTTTTGACTTTGTTATATATCAGCGTGATTATAGTAATCGAAAAATGCCTGTGCTTGCAATAGAACTTGATGGGAAAGAACATATCGAAAACGTAATAGTACGTGAACGAGATGCAAAGAAAAACAAGATATGTCAAGATCACGGATTTGAACTTATTCGTGTAGAGAATTCATATGCTCGTAGGTATAACTTCATAAAGAGTGTGTTGATAGATTACTTTGCAAAGAGACGCTAGATGCTATGCTCTAATTGGAAATATATAAATAATCTCACGTTGCCGCCCACATATTGGGCGGTTATGATTGGAATTACGTCATCAATCAATAGAATGGTTAGTATTATCGTGGTATGCTGGTTGCTTTTTATGTGGCTAGGAATATGTTAGCGCATACATTCAAAGAGTACATAGACTGGTTCACTGGGAGTAAGAATTAATAAGCAAAAAGAAACAGCCGCAAGCGGCTGTTTGTGATAATAATACGATGTCAGAACTTAGGCGCCCACTTTAATTTTGAAAACTGTATTTACACTTTTAGGGGCTGGGCTAATCAACAATTCAGTTGGTGATTTTGAATGAAAACTATTCAATTTCAGTTATATCAAGAATTTGAACTTCGTCTTCTTGTAAATATAAAATATTATTAATGCATATTATTGTTTTATAATCTCTTACTGAATAATCATTGTTATTTAATTTTTCAAGTATATTATTATTATTATCGTTGACATTTGAAAGTTCATCTAGATATTTTTTTATTCTAGTTTTGCTAATTTTATTATCTAAATCAGGGAAATAAGCTGATATTTGAGCTTTTAGATTATCAGTAGTAAATATAGTTTTATCGATTTCAGATATCATATATAGTATATTATTATTTATTGCTTTGGAGCCGCTATTATTTCTGTATAAATTGAAAATTCGATTATAGCTACTAGTTAATGTACCTTTTATCCATTTTTTTTGAGCATTAATTAATATCAGATTTTTATTTGTTGGAGTATCATCTATAAAATCTTGATTGTTATCTTGACATTCATAGCATATCTGCATACATAAGTCATTAATATTTTGAGGAGTACCATTTGTACATTTAAATATGAATTCAATGAATTGTGCATAGTTCTTAATTTTAATACCTATTTTATTAAATGCTTTGATTACATGATTTTCGCATTCTATCATATTAAAACCTTTAATCTCTGGTAAATCATGAAGTCTATTAGCTATAGTATCAGAGTTCGGTAATTTATCAAAGAAGCCTTTAAAATTTATACAGGTTCCTATTAGAATAAACTTGATATTCAGCTCTTGAACTTCAGGATCATCCATTAGGGTAATAATAGCTCCTAGATCATCTATAAATTTCTGATTGTTAATTATTGCTTCAAAATTATCAAATATTATATAATTATTCTTATGGATTTTTAAATATTCCAAAAAGTAATTGTGTGCTATATGATATGTAGTTTGAGTTCCCAGTTCACCTCCTGCAAAAATAGCATTTGCTGAGGCACTTTTTTCTTCAGAGTACTCGGTTTTTATTTGGGATATTTTGGACATAAAAAAGTCATTGAAGCTATTATATAAAGCAACATTTGAAAGATTAATCCAATCATATTTTTCGCTGATCTCTGAAATAATGTGTTTGGTTAGCCATGTTTTACCTGTGCCACTAAATCCTTTAACGATTAAACATTTGGCATTTTGTAAAGCTCTTTTATATTCTCTTTCGTAATATTCGCGCTTTTCATATATTTCTTCGCTGAACGGTCCTCTTGTTTCAAATACTATTGGAATTAAATTGTATTTTGGGGGTGATTCTTGAACTGTAGTAGCCATTTAGTATTCCTCCACATATGCGATATGTTGTGCTTTATAAACATTATACGACTTTTTTGTGGAAAAATCAAGAAGTTTTTACAAATTCATGTTCTATTCTTAATAAAGCTTCTTTATTGTAATTCTAAAGAATAAAGCATTGGAATATTGCAATATAAAATAAGATGTGCTATAATATATACAAACCTTAAGGGAAGCAATATCATGTACTATATAATGAACAAAGAGTGTATTATCAAGGAATATGATTACGTAAAGAATGTGCGTACTGCTGTTTTTGCAAGAATCACATATACTACAAAAGACGTTCCTTTTGAACATTACTTCTAGACAGTTATCTATCTAGTTTTCACTTTGCTCAGTCAGTTTGCAGAATGTGAAAGGCACACATTTATGTGGCGCATAGATTGCATGGTCGAAACAGATAAATTCATATATCTGTTTGAGTTCAAACGTGATATGGCAGTAGACGAAGCACTTAATCACATCGTAGATAAGAGTAATACATTTCCATTTGTAGCTAATCACCGAAAGATATATAAGATTGGGGGTATCATTTAATCCCCCAAAGCGTATGCTTCCTGATTGGAAGGTTATTGAAGAATGATATGTTGCTTAAAAATATGAGTATTTAGATATTATGAAAACGATTCTGTTAGAAACTTATATTATCAACATATGCTTTCAAAGCAATATAGTACAAATAATAAGCCTCCGTTACGAAGGCAAGGTAAATCGTTATTTTTTATGAGAAAAGGTTTTGTACACCAATTTGTACACCAATTTTTTACAAAAACAGCTCTCTTTTATAAGGCTTAGCATCGTTGGCACTTCCTTTGAAACGGCTATTTTTAGCGTCGTATGATACTTGATGGTATTTGGTGGCACAAGGTCAAGTGAACTCATAACCAGAAGGTCGTTGGTTCAAATCCAGCCGCCGCAACCAGAGTTTTGGCACTATATTGCAAAATATAGTTCCTTTTATTTTTACCTGAATATAGGTGCTAATAGAACGAAAAGAGCTGCTAACAAGATTGATTTTGTGTCATCTTGCGAGCAGTTATATTTTTTGATTATATGTTGTAAATGGTAAAATAAGAATGTAGGAAAAATGGCATATAAGTATGTCGGAAAAACTACATTCTTATTTTTTCTTTTTTCAGAAATATGATATACTTCTATCTGTAGGAGGTATATCATTATGAATTATCAAAATAGAATTGATCAACTAAAAGGAGATCTCATGATATTTAAAGCATTGAAGTCAAAGCCTAATTTCGCAGCTCTCGGGCGAGAATATGGTATGGATTGGAGAACGGTTAAGAAGTATTATGCCGGTTATGAGGGGAAACCTAAAAACAGGAGAAAAAGGAGCAGACTGGATAAATATCGCGATGAGATAATAGATAAGCTAAAAATAAATCGTGCAAAGATTTCAGCTGTATATGATTTCCTGATCAAGAAATATGGCGTAAAGCGAATTGGAACATATGCGAATTTACGTAAATACATCAGGAAGAACAAACTTATTCCTAAGAATGTAACAGGAGGGCACCCTCGATATGAGAAAGCCCCCGGTGAACAGGCACAGGTAGACTGGAAGGAAGATATTACTCTTGTGAGCAAATATGGCGAAGTATTTAATGTCAACGTGCTTCATGTGGTTCTTAAGTATTCCAGATTCAGTCATCTTGAATTATCACTGCATAAGAGTTTTGATGATGTTGCTCGCGGACTTATTAATAGTTTCAGACACTTTGGAGGCGTCCCGAAAGAATGTCTCTTCGATAATATGTCTACGGTAGCAAATGTGAATGCAAAGCCTAAGAAACCCACTGATGCAATCAGTAGAATGGCTAAGGACTTTGGATTTGAAGTAAAGCTCTGTGGTGTACGTAAGCCTTACACTAAAGGATGCGTAGAGGCTAAGAACAAGATCATTGACTGGATCCGTATGTACAATGGAGAGTTTGAAACATTCGAAGACCTGACAGCCATAATTGAAGAAATCAGAACTTCAATGAATACACGGCTCAATCAGGAAACACAGATGTCGCCAACCGCTCTCTATTACAAAGAAAAAAAGTATCTGCTGCCCCTACCTAGTAATAACATCATTGACACCTACCTTACACCCAATAAGTACAAAGTGTCATCTGAAGGACTGATAAGATACAAGAACAGCAGATACTCTGTCGATAAGAAGCTCATCGATGAGGAAGTTACTGTAGACGTCTTCAACAACAAGCTCCATATATATTATACAGGAAAATTGGTCGCTTGTCACGTACTTTCTGAAAATCCTTTAAATTACAAGAAGGAACATTATGAAGAGCTTCTCAAAGGCAAAGTAAAAGACGCTGACATAGAGTCAGTTGCTGCTCAAAATCTTAAAATGATGGACAATCTGCTGAATATGAGAAAATCTAGTATAACGGAGGATGAAGCAATGCTTTCAAGCGATGGATTAATAGCCTACATCAATCAAAGCGAATACGGCAAATGGGTAATAAACTATTATGCAGCCCTTTCTGCTGAAGAAAAAACTGTATTTATTAAAGGGATGAATGAGGTTCTGCCATATGTGACGAACAGGGATAAGTTCATTTCTTCTATCAAGTATTCTATGAAACAGGACTTTTGCCAGAAAATAGCTCTGGACTGCTGGCTGAACGATTCGATGGCATTAAGTGATGAAGAAACTATTCTTTCCCAGGAAGGGTTCAGGATCATTGGAGAAAAATACAGTAAAGAAATCACCGAATTCCATCAGGACATGGCTAACCATGCAAACGAAAACAATCAAACTGAAAATAATAATGTTTATCTGCCGCTTGATCTTCCACTAACTGAAGAAGAAATAGCACAGCTGTTATGATAGATTGAGCTTTAATCAAAGGAGAACCAATAATATGGATAATTACAACATTTTGATGAATAACCTAGATGAATTGAATTTAAAGCGCTTTAAGGACAATCTGGATACATATCTTGATATGATAGCGACCGGAACAAAGACTGCTCTGGATTCATTGTATGAACTGACCCAAATGGAAATGGATTTCAGGAAAGAACAAGCAATAACCGGATGCGTTAAAGTTGCTAATTTCCCTTATCTGAAAGAAATAAACGAATTTGATTTCAGCTTTCAGCCGTCACTGGACAAAAAGCTTATCATGGATCTGATGACATTAAGATTCCTTGAAAAGGCAGAAAACATAATATTCTGCGGAACTCCCGGAGTCGGTAAAACAAATCTGGCGGTATCAATAGGTATCGAAGCTGCCAAACGAAGGTACTGTGTCTACTTCATTTCTTTTCAGGATCTGATATCACAATTAAAGAAAGCCTCCAATGAGAACAGACTTGAAGCAAGGATCAAATTCTTCTGCCGTTACAAGCTTCTGATAATCGATGAACTGGGTTATCAGAAAATGGACGTAGATTCGGCGAATCTCTTTTTCAATCTGATTGCGAAGAGATATGAGAAACTATCAACGATCATAACGACGAATAGTCCTTTTTCAAAGTGGGCTGATATTTTCCAGGAACCTGTATTGACTAATGCGCTTCTAGACCGCTTGCTTCATCATTGTACAGTTGTTAATATCAATGGTCCTTCTTACAGGCTAAAAGATCAGATGCAGTTCCTTTCTGAGGATAACTGAATCTATTTCCCAGTTCGATCGAAAACTAAAAATGAAACTATAATAATGTCGGTTTTCCTTCATTATTATAGTTTCAAAAACCGACATTTTTATATTGACATTTGCAAAGAGGCAACTGTGTTTTTTTTGAGGGCTGTTTTTTTACAGCCCCTTTTTATATTTTCATCAGTAAAGCTTGTGTATCATTACGGGTATCCAGTCCACAGGCTCGCCCATCCCCTGTATTTTTTCAGCCATTTGCTCCGCTTTTTCAAAGCTTTCGTCCAGCAGGCCGTATTTGTTGAAGCTGATATCATCAAATTTCTTATGCAGTGAATTGCACAGAAATGAATGAAATCCAGATATATCCCTGCCGATTATATCGCAGCCTATAAACTCTCCCTCAGCTTCACCGCTTTCATATTCCTGATTTTCGGAATTATCCGAGGAAAGTGCTGAATACCTTTCCCTTGTGCTGACAGCGACCAGTGTGCAGTCATATGCCGCGAAATATTTCTTATAGAAATAAACTGCATCTTTCTTACGCCAAAACCTGCCATCCATACTGAAAAGCTCCTGCGAGAACAACTCCCATATCTCACCGCTCATTTTTATGTATTCTTCCTTATCCGAAAAATACCTACCTATGTATTCGGGATCGTCGCCGTGAGACTTCCAGCCGTGACAATAAACTATCTGCGGCTCATGATCGCTGATGCAGTCACTAACGGAGATAAAGCTGTCGGGATCGCCATCAAGATATGACGGAGTTCCTGTTTTAGGACAGATATAATAACCTATTGCAACAAAGCTGTTATCCATTTGATATCACCGTCTCTTTCAGTTCAAAACTGCCGAACTTTCGTCAGCTCAATATCATTATATATCAAGCTCAGCAGCTTTGTCAATAAGATACCTTCACCTGTCGAAAAGCACGCAGGACTTTACTTACTTTTTCCTGTTTATAAAATCGCTTATACCGCTCAGCAGCGTAAATGCTACCTTGCCCCTGTACTCCTCGGTATTAAGCAGAGCAGCTTCCTCGGGATTTGATAAAAAGCCGCATTCCGCCATAACTGTCGGATTTTCGCTGTAATAGCACAGAAAAAGTTCTTTGCCGCAAAGCTTTATCTCTCTGTCGTTATCGGGCTGCAAAAGACTCCTGAATCTGTCCTGAAGCATTCTCGCAAGAACTTCGCTCGTACTGTTGCTGCCCGAATAAAACATCTGTGCTCCGCTGTATTTCGGATCGGTGAACTGATTCTGATGTATGGACACGCATACGGCATTTCTGCTCTCGTTGAATATAGCAAGGCGATTGTCCATATCAGAGCTTTTCTGTGCAGCTATCCCCTCTATTCCCTCATCATGTATGGACCTGTCGGTGTCACGTGTTACTCTGACATCATATCCGACGGCTTCAAGCATATCACGAAGCCGCAGAAGTATATCGAGATTTATCCCCTTTTCGGGAACTCCCTCCGCCGATGTGCATCCACCGTCTACGCCGCCATGCCCAGCATCCAAAATTATAATTGGTAGTACCTCTTCCATGTCTGTAATCGAAACAGGCACTCCCCCGTTTTCAGCTCTTTCGGCTACACGCGATGCTCCGTAAAGTGTGAACAAGGCACATCCACATAGTACCGCACCACTTAATATCTTTCTGTAAACTTTTCTCATTTCAGTTTCTCCTTACGCTTATGCAATATTTAGTCACTGAATAGTATTCGCAAGTTCGACTCTATATGACAAAATTTGCCATTGTTGTTCTAAAAAATGTAAAAAGCTGTTACACTTTAAAATTAAATTGCGTTATTATGAATGTAGTCATTTATCGTAGCATTAAGCAGTTGGTTTTATGCTTTTTTAGATTCATAAAAATGTCAATAATTGACTTGCATTATATATTGTTATAATATATACTATGTAATGTTAATAGTTGATTATTTATATTAGTTATTCCCATGAGGCTAAAATTGTAACAGGAGAGAGGAGGATTATATGAAAACTTAGCATAGTATATTTAATCTGCAAATCTAAAACAAAAATTAAAAAAGAATAATAAAACGGAGGTAAAACATGTTAAAAAAACTATTATCAACTGTTCTTTCAATCACGACAGCAGCGAGTTTATTAACATCATTTCCTGCAACCGCTGAAAGGACAACAAAAGCACCATATTCTTTAAGTGAAGGAATTACAAAGTTAAAAAGCAGTCTTTCAACTAAAAATGAATATTTAAAAGGAAAATCGTTGTTAACCGATTATCGTAAGGCAGTTAGCGATTATCAGGATACTGCAAAACAAATCGCTAATACGTCTAATCCAATTAAAAAGTTTCGTTTACAGTTTGAGCTTGAAAAACAAGAAAAAGTAGTTTTTGAGTGTGCTTTTGAAGCAGCTTTATACTTAGGTATCAGTATTGATAACGCAAATGAAATGCAATTAAGCACACGCAGTATGTTGTCTGGCCATTTGGATACAAAATGGGGAGAATGTGATTATTCATTCAATAATTATTTTGATTGGTTTTTTGAAAAAGAACCTGAACAAAACGATGACAGCGACGATGATGATTTTGCTGATCCGGTTAATCCAGATCATGAAAGAGAACCATTTGAAGACATCGGCGATGCATTTTTCAAAGAGCCTACAGAAGATGATATAGTTTTTGACGAAGAAACTGGTTTGAAGTATGTCAGAAATCAGCTTCTTGTCAGTGCATTTCCAAATGCAGAAAAATCAATTTTTGAAGAAATTGCTTCTGAAGTTGATGCGGAAATTGTAGGTTATATTGCTTTGACGAATGATTATCAGTTTGAATTCACTGATGAAAAGACGCTGGAAGAACTCAATACCATTGCCGAATACATTGACAGCTATTCTTTCGTCAGCTGTGTTACACTTAACATTATATCAGATAATGTTATAGAATACGAATCAAACGACAAAATGTATAATGATGACATTACATATTTTGAACGGTGGTCTGATACTAACGGAAACGGTAAAGAAGAAGAAGAAGAAATGCATGCTAGCTATGAATATCCTGTTGACGAGTGGAACAGTACCAATCCTTCGGGTGACAACTGGAATCTCGAAGCTATGAACGTACCGGATGCATGGGATTTGGTAGATCCCACACAAACAGTTAGAGTCGGTGTTTATGATCTTTCATTTGACTATGCGGATGACGGCAAAACAATGCATGAAGATTTGTTTTTTGAAGATGTCCGAAACAATAAGCAACGTTCTTCTTTTACAAACAATAAATGTGACGCACACGGTACACATGTTGCAGGCATCCTTGCCGGTCAGCATAACAATAATCTAGGAATTTCTTCCGTTGCAACTAACACAAGACTGTATGCATACGCTTGTAACGGAACTTCTGTCGGAAGCTCTATGGGTGATAAGATTGCATATGCAACACTTGTTGGTAGTCATGTAAAAATTATCAATGTCAGTCTCGGCAGAGGAGAAGAATCTGCGTTTATAGCTAGTCATTCTGAAATTAATTCCACTAAAGCACAGGAAGCACAAAATGAGATTCAGACCGACGCAGATATTCTGGAAGAATATCTGGGAAAGTTAGTTGCAGCTGGCTATGATTTTGTTATTTGTACATCCGCCGGCAATGCTAATGACAAACAATTCGTTAAAGATGATGAGTCAACATACGGTGTGAGAAAAGCAACAGATGCAGACACGACAGAAAAATATCAGGGTAATGTTCTTGCAAAGTGGAATAGTGCACTTACAGCAATTGATGATGAAAATCTGAAAAGGAGAATTATTGTAGTCGGTTCTATTACTAATGACAAACGTGATGAAGATGGGATTAGTAATTTCAGCAACTTAGGTGACAGAGTCGATTTTATGGCACCCGGTTCAGATATATTGAGTACAGTTCCGGTAGAGTACGATAAATCACACTATCGCCTCATGAGCGGCACCAGTATGGCCTCTCCAGCGGTTGCAAGCGTTGTTGCAATGATGTATCAAGTAAATCCGGCACTTAGATCAGGTGATATCAAGGATCTCATCAGAAGTTGTAGTACTAAGTCTGTTACTGATGGCACATTGACCTACCCGATTCCGAATGCAGAGGAATGCTGTAAAGCGGCAGCAAATGCACCAGCGTTCTCAATTAACGACACTGATTGGCCGACAGGTATCATTTGCGGCTATACAAATGATGGTTCAAATAATGCAATTTCGAATGTGCAGTTCACAGCAATCAGAAAGAATACAGGCGACTATAACCTCAGCGATTATAGTTTCCAGTTTTCATCCGATGATAAAGGATATTTCCTTCAGGTTCTTCCACAGGGTACTTATGATATCATAGTTCATGCGTCTGGTTATTTGCCCTACGTAATCAATAATGTAGTTGTAAAGCCAGACGAAACCAACTATTTGGATACTGTTATTCTTTCAAAATGGAAATCTTTGACAGCGTCTGTTCACGGCAAGGTTATTGATGCATTGACTGGACATTATATTGATGACGCCGAGATTAAGCTCCGCAAGAACTGGAATAATACAACAGGTTCATATTCCGAAACGTTATTTGGAAATGTAAGAAAGGGTACAACTGACAGCAACGGTAACTTCAACATCTCAGTTGGTTCTGGCTGTTATACCGCTGAAATTACAAAGTCTGGATATGTTACTGGATACTTCAATGTAATTTCCGGAAAAGAAGAAACCACAGCTATGGTTTTGACACCAGTTCTTTCTGACAATGAATACCGTATTGTTTTGACATGGGGCAGCACGCCCTACGACCTTGACTCCCATTTAACCTATTACAAAGATAATAAACAACAAATACACGTATACTATGTCCTACAACAAGGCTTCTATAACGGAAATACTGTCGCGTCGCTTGATTTAGACGACATTGACAGCTATGGTCCAGAAACCATTACGCTTGACTTGGATTCATCTTTACTAACAGATAATTCAGAATTCAGATATTCTGTCCATGATTATTCTGACGGAGATTCCACCACGACGACAAATCTTGCAAAATCTAATGCTGTTGTGCATCTTTACAAAGGCAATACATTGCTAAATACATACCATGTTCCGCAGAACGGAATAGGCACAGTGTGGCATGTGTTTGATATTGATTCAAATGGTATTCATGATGTAAATAATTTCTATGGTGCAAACGCAGATGATGTTCAATGAATAAATCAATAACTAAAATCACTGTACTGGATCAACTCCTCATAAATTCATCTGTGAATTAAGCTAATTGCATAAAAGACTGATGGCTCCCATTCGGGAGCCGTTTCGTTTTAAATATATATAACAAGGATAAATACTGGCATATAGTCGAGAAATGTAACTGATAGTCCTTAAACATTTAATATTTACACGAAATAGTTTTTACGAACAGCAAGCTGTTCAATCCGACCAACGCATATAAAAAGCTATATTACGTAGTTTCAAGAATTATAGATGAACTAAGTTTAAGTTGATGCGCCATGCCCTGCATCTAAGATTATAATTGGCATTTCGTCGTCAATATCTGTAATCGATACAGGCACTGATTCATTTTCAGCTTTTTCAGCAATACTTGATGCTCCGTACAGCGTGAACAACGCGCAGCCACACAACAATGCTCTACCGACTATTTTTCTGTGAACTTTTCTCATTTCAGTTTCTCCTCCCGCTTATAAATTATTCAGTCACTGGATTATATTCACAAATTCGACTTTATATGACATAATGCCAATCAACGTTATTTTCTAAGTAAACCAGCTCATTGGGAATTATATTTTCTTTTGCAATCATCATCGAATCCAATTAAAAACAAAACTGACTCCGCTTGAATTGCGAAGCCAGTTCGTTGATTAATTTAATATGCCATAGAGACTTTTGACCGCTGTACGCACAAATTGTAACAGTTCAAGTTGATCCGCCTTTATACTTAAGCATATCTATAAAGAAGCCCCTTAGTCTTTCTGGATCTTTAAAAACATTTGGTCTGGCAAAGCGATAATTATCCAAATATTTACCAAGATTTATATCTTTACTAACCACTGTTTCTTCTACTCCAAACCTTAAACTGCTATTTTTTTGCTTCAATTCTAAATATGCATTTTGAGTTCCTGACTGATGATCAATAAAACACATATTTTTTGTATCTACAGAGTATATTATTCTGATATGGAAATCGTTACCAGTTTCACCAACCATTTCTATATCGCCAGGCTGTATGTTAGGAATTATTTTCTCAACATAGTCTTTCCATATAGAATCTTTACCTTTAGGTCTTGGTTTTGTATCCATAATTAAACTACTATGCTCTTTACTAACGCTACTTAAAGTAGTTGTATTACTTTTAAGCCTTCCATACCCAGGTCCAAGTGTTTCTAACTGGATATGCCCCGGAACTCTTAAATTAGTCATTATAAAAGCAAGAGCTCTGGAAACATATCCGCTACAATCCATTCCAATACCAAGATCGTGAAGATAATCTTTAAATCGGTATTTACTATTATTTGCTGAATAAACTTTGGCATATTTTTTACTGAATTCCTCTTCTAATTCTTTTAATGTACCATTATACGACTCAAGCAATTTATCAGCCACGTCTTTCATCATTTGAGGACATCCTTTTCCAGCTTGACAATTACTACTTGTGGAACCACCATAATATAATTGTAAATCAAATTCTTCATTTTTTCCAGATTTATCAAACCATTTTATATCATTGCGATTATTATGATAGTAATATTTTTTATCATTCTTATCAATAACAAAAAGGTCACCATCACCTTTATCGCCCATATATACCGATGTAATAGTTTTATCATCTATAATATAATTGGTAGGTCCTTTATAATTTTTCTTTTTCTCTTTAGATAACTTGTCGTAGTCTTCTTTCGTTAAATATTTTGTATATCCTGAGACTGTATATGGAGTTGGGTCATTTGGTAATTTAATAGTTCTTATGTTTTTATCATTATTATATCCTTTCTCAATTTCAGCAATACCTTTTTTTACTTTGTCCCATTCTGTTTTTATCGCACTTATTGATTCCTTTCGTTTGACATCATCACCGCCGTCAATTACATACGGAAATCTATCCCCGCTGCCATCAGGAAGAAGCCATTTGTCATAAAAGACCTTTAAAAGATATGAAATATAATTAAGAACAACAGTATCATTGTTTTGACAATAATTTGCTATTGGCGCTATAATGGTTTTTGCGTTATACTGATCATTCGACATATTATTTTTTAGCTCATCAACTATTGCATTAACGGCTTTGAACAGCTGATCGATCCTAACATTATCTTGTTTGTCAAATTCAGCATTATACCTATCAATATTAACAGCGTTTGCTATTTCTTTTTGGTCATCCGGTTTCTTACATTCAAAACCATAGATATCATTACCAAATAACTCAGCATTAACAACTTTTGAAAATTCATCAAGACTTGTATTATATATTTTGCAAAAACCTTTGGCGATAAGTTCATTTATTTTATCCTCTTCACTCGGCTTTACAGTTTCGCCATCAGCTCCCGGTTCGATTGGAGCAGTAACATCATCTCCTTCAGGCGGCAATTTGGGATCGGCATCATCATTATCGCCACCGCCGCCAAGATTTTGAGCATACTTGATCACATATTCCTTAACACTTGTAAGCAGCTCTGCAAGAGAAATCTTACTATTGGGATAAACGAAGTCCAGTATATTCTTAATCTTTTTCAGAAGCTCTTTATTGTCCTCAAAAAAGTCATCTGTACCGTTATCGTTGCTTTCGGTATTGCTGCTGCCACCGTCCCAAACATCTGCTGAATGTTCTTCTTCGCCGATATCGTCCATAGTGGGCTGATCCTCTTCTGATTGCTCATCACTTTCAGAAGCCGGTGAAACAGGCTTAACCTGCTCATTATCCTTAACTTCCGCAGCAGTAGTTGCTGCGGAAGTTGTATTGGTGGAAGTAGTTTGCTCATGCCCTGTTATCATCTGATCAGTCGGTTTTTCAATTGTATATTGATTACTATTCTGCAATGCCATATCTGTAACCTCCAATCATTATCTGGGCAAGCCAAGTGCCGATTGAATAATGCTCAGCTGGAGCTGATACTTCTGCTCTTCAAGCCATATTTTCTGAGCTCTGATAAATTTCTTATAATCATCGTCGTCAGTTTTTGAAGGTTCGGGAAGATTTACATTGATCTGTTCCAGAAGATTAAAATAGCCGCCAAGCTCTGTTATATTCATCGGAGAAGGGATACGTGTTGGCTTGACCTCTGTTTCTTCGGCAATACGTTTGAGTATCAGGTTTTTATATTGTTTTGATTCTTCGGACGCTTCGCTTTTTATAAGTTCAGCCAATGCGCTCATTATTTCATCATTATACATAAAATACATCTCCTTTGTTATTGATTAAAACAGGCCTAATTTCTTGCCAAGAAAACTTGTAACATCACTGAGTTTTATGTTGTTTTCAGAACAGAACTTCTTTGCCATATCTATGATATCACTGGATTTGATATTACTCGGATTGTTTATAAGTCCTGAAATGCTGTCCATAAAGTTACTCTCTAAAGATGAAGAACCGCCTTCCGAAGCATTGCTTTCAAATTTAGACAGGAATTGTTTGAGATCATCGCCTCCGATCGATGCTAAAGCTTTTTTGAGTGCATCTGATTCTCCGTCGCCGACCATTCCGACGATACTCTTTGCAATTCCGCTGAGACTTCCGCTGTCACCGAGGCCTTCCTTCATTAGTTTGCCAAGGTTTGCATCTCCAAGCCCTGCGTCACCGAGAGCACCAAGAATACCTGATATAGCACCGCCCGAAGAACCACCGAGTGCACCTGATGCAACTCCGCCAAGAGCACCTGCTGCTCCGCCTGTTGCTGCAGTTGTACCTGCTTTGACGGCTGCATCGAGAGCTGCCTTAGCAAGCTCAGATGTCGTCTTTACAACCTGTTCTCTGCCTGCGGAAGCATTGTTGTCGGCATTCTTCATTACATCACGCATATCAGTATTGGTATAAACATCTGCAAATGTAGGCTGCTGACGAGCAATAAGTGCAGAAGCAAGATTATTTCCGTTGATATGCTCTGTTGCTGTAACCCCAACAGTAGGTGCGTCAACATCCTTGGTATGTGCGTTTTCAAGCAGACTTCTTCCATTGAGAGAGCTCTGGTCGATATTGATATGGTCGATATCCGAATCCTTCCAGTTCCAGAATCTTGTGATATCGATCTTTTCGCTTACATTTGTAGCTCCGAGAACTGCCTCACCGATCATTCCGTCTGTAGGTACAGATATTACGGTAGACGGAACACGGAAATTGCAGGCATGATAACGATAAAGCTCGTCCTGAATATCGCCTGATGTCTTACCGAGAAGATCTGAAAGCTCCTTCGGGAATGTAAACGGCAGCATCATGCAGTTTCCGTAGAAACCAACTACCTTCTTGGCGTTTACGCAGTTGATAAGAGATATTTTCTTGCTCTTGTAGATATTTGCAGAAGAACAGTCAGGTGAAGCGATCTTGTCAATATTATCGAATTCGATCGTATACGGTTCGAGAAGAAGTATTCGTTCGTTATCTGTAAGAGATGACCATATTACCTGTGAGTAATACATGGTATCCGAAACGATATGATGGAATGTTTCCTCGATCTTCTGTATATCCTGCAAACGAAGCTTTGGATATTCGTTATTCTTTTTAAAACTATAATACGAGTTGAGAACTCCTGTTGATAACGGCACAGGATTTTCGCCTTCTTTTACTGTTATATCAAGATCACTGAGATTGTAAAGCTCACTTGCAGAGAAGGATACGATCGGATAATTATAACATTCGGGAAGGCTCTTGGCATAATGATCCATTTGTGCTTTATCAAAGCTGCTCCAGCGATTGTCTTCAGCATAATATGTACGGAATGCTTCATATTTCTCTACAGCGGCTTTTTCCCATTCCTCCATATCAGCGGTATCCTGAGAAAGTGTATATTTCCATGTTTTTATATCGTTCCTGATACATATCTGAGAAATATCATCTTCACTGCAGCCGTAAGGGAGCGTAAATGTGAATTTTGCAGTTTCAGTGTTACTTCTTGCACTCAAGATAGCTTCTATTACTTCTTTTCTTGTATGCGGCTTTTTCTTTCTTCCGTTCTCTGCTAACTTAAGTTCATTAGGCTTAAACTGCGTAATCACACCCTGAACGGGAATACTTCCGTTATTGAAGTAGATCGTAGCAGACAGATTATCAAATTCACAGAATCCACCGTTTACGGTTATGGTATATTTCTTATTTTCCGCAGAAATGCCTTCTGTTTCCCAGTAAGGTATAGCAGCAAATTTCTTGATAAGATTCAGTCCGCTCCTGTACCTGAAAGGTACATATCTTTCAATTATATCATAATACTTCAGGATATTGCCGTAACGATACTCAAATGCACTCTTTGTAAAATTGGAAACAGTTTCCTCTTCAAGCTTTAACGAATAATCAGAATAATCGCCATAAGCAGCCTTGCTCCAGAAGCCCTTGCGCGGCATAAACCTTATAAGCTCAAGAGGAACGAACAGCAGCAGTTCAACACCGTCAATACAGGTCTCAAGGCGGTATCTTCTTGCTACCTCCCAATACTGTACAGTCATTACGTGGGAATGATTGTGGTTAGCTATGATTCTTGAAGAAACGGATTCTGTTTCTTCGCTTGTTGCAACGCTTATGCTTGTACGTCTTGCACTTGCGATACGTTCAGATTCTGTCTTTATGCTTGTCTGGAAGCTCTGTGCAGCATGAGAAGCTTCATCATATGAGTCTCTCTGTGACGAATTTGATGAACTTGAACCGCTGTTTGTGGAAGTTGAAGAGGTAGTGGCTCCGATGCCGAAGAAGAAGCCTATTCCGGCTCCGCCTTTGCTGGTAGCCTTTGAATAGTAGGAACTGTCAGAATGAGCACTTGAAAAACGGTCCACAGCATTGCTGAATGCGGCAGTTTCATTATCCACCTGGGAATTGCTGTAGCTGTCATGCAGAGTATCCATTGCACTGGCGTCATCGGAAACAGAATAGTCTTCCTTATGCTCACGGACTATGAGACGCTGTTCTTCGCCGGGGGCAAGAACAAGAGAGTACAGAAGATTTCCTAATGCGAATCCATCGGGTACCCAAGCCTGGTGCATATTAAGTGAGTAACCTATTCCCAGAGAATTTGCAACAGTGATCTTATCGGGATTTGTATAGAGATCACTCTTGAACTCCTGTACCTTTATTGCTCCGTCAAGCTTGCTTCTTTCAGCTGTTTTACCGTTCTTTCTTATCTTCGGTTCAACAAGTCGGTGTACCATAGTGTAGTTGAACATACGTGAAGGAGCGGTATCTGTCGGCAGAAATACCTCCTTATTGCCGTCGCCCATGAGTTTAACGCTTGGGAGAACTCTCGGATGAAGATCATTGTCTTCAAAATCGCTCTGACTGATTATAAAATCATCCTCATCAAACTCCGAATCAAACGATGCAGAAAGGAAATTGATTATGCAGCGTTCGATCTGACTGCTTGTATAAGACTGCTCCGAACCCTCATTATCCTGCTCTTCATCATTATCGGATCTTCTGTATTCCTGAATATTCTCAAGATCATATATCTTTGACAGGTTCTTTGTACAAGCGGCAATTAATCTCTTGTACTTCACATATAACTGAGACTCATATGGCAGATCGGACAGATCATCCTCGTCTGCGTTTTCGCCTTCGCTTGATTTCCTGTATTCCTCGGGAAGTCCGTTTTCCAATTCGTAAATATACGTTTGCAGGTAAGTATTTTCCTTATTGCTTTCCTCGAACAGATCATTCTTTTTGGCAATAAATGCAAGTTCCTCAATTACTTCGATTATAGCTTCCTTTGTCTGTATATAGGTATCGATCTTGTCACGCAAAAGATTGCATCTTTCGTTGCCGAAAGGCAGCTTGTTGATGATATCCACATACGGATCGGTATCGCCTTCATGACAGAAGTGATCCTTGTCAAGTTCGGCCATGATATCTGCATATGGCGCATTATCTTCTTTATGGCAATGATACTGCTCTTCATTTTCTTTCGTTTTATCATTGTTATTGATTTCAGGTGCTATAGCTCTCTTCCAGTCGTTTTCTATCTTATTGATAGAATTAATTGCATCCTTTATGGTGTAATACGGAGAGAGATCACATTTTGCACCGAGTTCTTCAAGAGTATCACAGATCCCATCGTTCTTGTAGTCATATTTAGCGACTTCTGTGTTATTCTTTTCAGCAGAATATGTGAATAATTTGCTCATAAAAGACTGTATAAGCGCGGAATATTCGGGGAGATACTCATTTTCATAATTATTGACAGCATTAAACTTATCGCCGTTTTTTAAATCTGAAAATTTACTGATATATGCTTCCTGAAATTCAATAAGTTCTTTAAGCAGGGCTTCAAGTTCACTTATAAGGCTTTCCTTGGTCTCATTGATCTCGGTATTATCTGCTTTGATAAGTTCCTTTGTATTTGTTACATTATTAACAGCAACATTATCTGCTATGATGTTTGCGGCTTCGTCATTGACAATTTTCTTTTTGCTCATTTCATCTATTTGAATAAAGCAATCTATCATCTTACCGACAACTATTTTTTTGGAACTATCAAGAGGTGCAGCCTCAAGATCAAAGTTCTTGCTGTGTCTTACCAGCTTCTGGAACTTCTTTTCTGTACTAAGCTTCGCTGCCGCCTGTTTTGTCGCTGTCTTTGCAGCTGCGGCAGAAGTCTTAGTCCCTGATGTTTTGTTATCTGTTTTTTCCTTGGATTGATCAGGAAATGGAATTCCCATCAGAAGTGCTGCACAACAATATATAGCTCTGTCTTCATTGAATGTTTTTGTAATTACTTCGATAATTTTATCAAGGCCATCCTCGTTCTGCTTTTTTAACTTTTCGATCATGCTTCTGCGATTATAGATATGATAAAGCACTTCGTGTTCGATAGCGATCTTATTGTTTTTCAGTGTATCCTGCAGACTTGCCAGTTCAGTCTGTTTTTCGCCTTCAGCATATTTATAATATGCAAGCTCCTTCAATTTACGTTCTAATTCCATTGCCTTGGCATTATCATTGCGTACTGAATTGATAATGTTAAGTATCTCATAAGCCTTGATCCTCTTTGAATCAATAGTTGTATATTCGTTCTGCATTATTTCGGACGCACGCTTAACGAACTCAACCTTATGTGAGGAGCTTTGTCCTGCAATAGCATATGTCATATCGTTCTTTTTCGAGACAGAGATCTTAACAGTTTCCTGCATATTATACTTATCGGGCATATCAATAGTAAAGTAGCCAAAAGGATCCGTATAGCAGAAGTATTCCTGTTCGTCTTCGGTTTTATCCTGTGCAGGATTTGAAATACCGCTTATGCTTACAAGAAGGCCTCCTGTGCCTTCTGCTTCGTCGTTTGCAGTCCCCTTAGTATCTTTTACCTTAACGTAGCCGCTTATTGTCTGAGGAAGCGGAAGTGCAGGCTTTATATTTTCAAGGAATTTGAGTCCTTCATTTATTATCTCGCTGTCGCTCTTCAATATACCGTCATTATCGATCAATGAACTGGGAACAGGATCGAGTCCGCCGTCAATATTATAATAATCATAATATTTACTGTTCATATCCTTGGCGCTTTGTATCAGTTCAGTGATCAATGTATAATCGGGGAAATCAAAATCGCGGAATGAGATCATAATATTGTTCCTGAGAAGTTCAAATGCCTGCTGCAGCTTTAATGCATTTACTCTGGAAAGATCTTCAGCATTTCTTATGCCAACCAGTGCGGCAAGATATGAGAATTCTTTTGTCATCATCGGGACCTGCCACAATGCAGCCTGACGGAAATAAACACCTGCTTCATATTCGCTGATATCAAGCTTCTTTGAATAATCCCTTCGGCTGTCGTTTGAACCGAAAGCTTTTATGATGTCCTCCATAGAAGTAATTTCATTATTGACGAGTTTTTCTTTCAACTCATCACCTATCATTAAGAATCCTGAGAGATCGATGGCAGGCGATAAATATGTACCGCTTTCAACGACTTTGACCTTGACCTTTAATAATTCATTTGCCGTATTACTGCCTGCTTTTAACGTAATTGTCGCTTCGCCTTTAGCTTTTGCCCTGATCATACCGCCTGACGCATCAGCGTGTTCTGTTTCACTTGACGTAACAACGCTATACTTTTTGATTTCTTCTTCGGTTAAACCTATACTCTTAAGTGAGACCATATCACCTTTTGCAAGTGTTACGATATATTTTGGTTTATCTTTGCTATTATCTACTGCCATTTTTTAGACACACCTTTCGTAAATAGAATTTATTATTGTTAAATCGCCATGATAAGCAGCTCATTTTTTTCATTCCCCCCTTTGAATTATTATTTGAGCTTATTATCATTGCAATATAACTTCGGAAATAAAAAATACTATGTCATATGATCGTTATTGTCAAATATATACGTCACATCATTATCCAAAAATATTTAATACATCATTAAGCTTTGAAAATAAATCGGCCAATTGCAGATTCAGAAGTCATCAAAGCACTTAAATTCTATCATGCGGCTATCTGTAAATTCACGCGCGTTTATATCATTTCTGATCAATACCTTCGTTTTCGTTTGTTATGATATTATAATAGCAGAAGTTTTCAAAATATAACAGATGACATTTATCACTTTCTCAATGACAAATGTAACTAAATTTATGTAACTTGATCGAATTATTGTGTTTTATTACAACAATTATTGATAGTCGGACTATCATTGATCAATTTATCTATTAACTTATTATTTAGAGAAAAAATGCAATTAACGGTTACGCCATCAATTGCATTTTTTCAGTGCATCGTAACTTATATAACGTTATAAATTACAACAGCTCCCGTTCGACAGACTGAACCGCTATCAAATAATAGCGGTTATCCGTTATTCAAACCAATCTTCGAGCTTTAATTCATGAACACGTTCAAATTCTTTGGTGTTATGAGTAACAACAATCAAGCCTTCCGGCTTCGCATGAGCAGATATTAGCATATCCATTGTACCGATAGGTGTGCCTTTCTTCCCCAGAAATGCACAGATATTGCCGTATTCTTCAGCTGCGCCTGTGTCAAACGGTAGTATTTCTACTATCGAAAGGAATTTCATAAGTGCAATTGAGTTTTGCTCAGGAGCTGCACTGGCTTTTACTCCATATTCAAGCTCGGCAAGAGTAATTAAAGAAATGGCAATTCCTTCTTGCCAATGTTCCTTTAATTTGGCGAGAACGCTTTCATTTTTCTTTTGGGCATATATGCACATATTAGTATCGAGCATATACTTCATAACGCTTCTATCTCCTCTGGAACGGATTCTTTTTCACGTCGGGATTGAACAAGATCAAAATAGTCATTAGTAAAACTGTCAATGCCCTCCATAAAGTTTTCCCATGCTTTTTCCTTCGGAACAAGCATTAACGAAGTACCATCTTTATGTACATACACTTCTGTACCGTGAAAGCGCACTTCTTTAGGGAGACGAACTGCCTGACTACTGCCATTAGTAAACAATTTTGCTGTTAACATAACGATCAACTCCTTTCACTGATAGTATATACTTTGCCAAGAGAAATTATTTGTATTCAAAAAAATAACGAAAAAGAGTTGAAATAATGCATAATTTAAATTATCCAATAAGATATTTGACCTTAACTTCAACGCATAAAATCTGAGTATATATGCTTACTGATGCAGCGAGCTATAATAAGAAAAGAAGACTACAATTTGATTTAGTGTAACCGCCTTTTATAATGTTGTCAGGTTGTGTACAAATGAATAGTAAGGCGGCAGACATCTGCTACAAGGATTTCCTGACCATCATCAAGGCGAAGGGGCTGAACGGCTACGGCAAGGAGAAAGTCCTACCTAATCCACCAGCGCCGGACACTACAGCTACTATGACCGTCACCATTGGCAAGGACACCTACAAGGGTACGCTTTTGAAGGAGTAAAACAATCGGGCAGATGATGTTCTCTGCCCGATACATATTACGATAACTTAGAATTTATCTTTCCATCTTTACAATATACTCTGTAGTTCCTTCTTCAAACATTTTTGTACTCGTGAGATGAAACCCATGTGTCTCATAGAATCGAATGGCATCAATGTTTTTTTCTATTGTCCATAGAAAAGTAATCGGAAACTGCTCTTTGGCATATTCAATCAATGCAGATCCAATGCCCTGACCTTGAAAAAAGTAATCGACATATAACTCGACAATTTCGTTTCCCTCAATGTGAATAAGTCCTTTTACAATCCCATCATCATACACGAACATATTGTCAGTTATACCGGTTTCAATGTATTTCTTTGCCACAGAAAGCACCTGTAGTTCCACGAATGAATAGACGTCATCCTGAAATATAGGACGGTATTGCATTCTCTTCACGAATACAAGTATTTCCGCAATTCTTGAAGCATCTTCTTTCGTTGCTTTTCTGATCATGTGTATATCATTCACCTCCACAAATACTGATCTGAAGGGCGGGCACAGTCTGCCATTCGTACTTTTCCATTATACATCTAATCCTCGGAAAAGTCAATGAACTATATCATGCAGCATAACAGCAGCGCTCGTCGAGATATTTTTCTCGGCGGACGCTTTTTTGCTACTCAAAAGCAGGAAAAGTGTCCTATTGGTAATGAAAAGATATGCAGGATGGTAATTTACCGTGCATTTCTTTGACTGATGTTTGAAAGGAACGGAGGTGAGATTCATGATCAAGCACCAAATTACCGATAAGGAAAAAGCAAACGTGAATGGAGAAATCGCTGTGGAAGAAACCAAAGAGCCTGTCGTTGAGGTTCATGACAAGTTCCTGCTGACGATTAAGGAGGCTGCTGCCTACTTTAGCATCGGTGAGAAGAAGATGCGTCGTCTGGCGGAAGATAACCTCGGAACGTATGCGGTTTTCAGCGGGAATCGCTATTTGGTAATTAGACCAAAGTTCGAGGAATATATCTGCCAATCTTCTACGCTATAATTTGACGTTAAAGTGCCGTAAGTAGTTGCTTTTTCCCTGTTTTGACTTGATGAAATGGAAGGATTATGGTATAATAAAGTGATATAAAAGAGAAATCGGAACGGTGGGTATGAAATATTATGAACATGGATAAAGTGCTATCGTTTATCAGAAAACAAAAGGTTGCTTTTATATGCTCTGTTGATGAAGAAGGTTTCCCGAATGTCAAAGCAATGTTAAAACCAAGAAAAATCGACGGATTGCATCATTTCTATTTCTCAACCAACACATCTTCAATGAGAGTGAAGCAGTATTTAAGTAATCCGAATGCCTGCATATACTTTTATCATAAAGGTCTGATCAAATACATAGGTATTATGCTGAAAGGGAAAATGGAAGTGCTGACTGATCAAAAGACTAAAGATATGATTTGGCGCAAAGGAGACACACTGTTCTATAAAGGCGGTGTTACTGATCCGGATTACTGTGTTTTGAGATTCACGGCAGAAACCGGAAGATACTATTGCGATTTGAAAACGGAAAGCTTTTCTATTGAGTGATGTAACACCGTTTTATGTATAGAAATCGGCTCAAAATCCTTAGTAGTAAAACACCTCGATTTTTACTACTATTTTACTACTAACGACGTCCGCAATTTGCTAAAACCTGCCGCGTTTTGTAGTTTTCGCTCCATTCTGCCAAATTGGTAGTAGGAAAGAAAAGCTTCGATATACCGCGCAAAATACGGCAATACTGAGCAAATCAGAGAGGAAAAAACGTATGATAAGAGTTATGTTTGTCTGCCACGGCAATATCTGTCGTTCGCCAATGGCTGAATTTGTAATGAAAAAGCTTGCAGTAGACGAAGGCTATAACGACGAGCTTTACATCGCTTCAAGTGCAACAAGCACTGAAGAGCTTGGGAATCCAGTGTACCCGCCTGCACGATTGGAACTGGCAAAGCATGGTATTGATTGCAGTGGCAAGACTGCTGTGCAACTTAGAAAGTCGGACTACGATAATTACGATTATTTCATTGGAATGGATACTGCTAATATTCGTAATATGAACCGCATCTTTGGCAGTGACAAGAATGGAAAGATATACAAGTTGCTGACTTTTGCGGGGCGAGGAGACGACGTTTCAGATCCGTGGTACAGCCGTGATTTCGGCAAAGCTTACAGCGATATTGACGAAGGATGCCGCAGCCTTATGAAATATATAACGGAGGAAATGTTTTGAAATACAATATACTCGACATAATCAAACTGGATTATGTCTGTGAAGAACTTTATTGTTCCAGAAAAACATTCGTGTAAAAAAGCAGTATGAATAAGATTTCAGTTGCGGATGACTTCGTAATGATGTGAGCTGCCAATAGTGATGAATATGCTGACAGAGTAATGAGACAGCTTGCGAATGCAAAACGTATGATTGTTCGAAGTGGACATGATATCCACTATGAGAAGCCGAAATATTTTTTAAGAGCATTGAAAAAACTGAGAAAAATCGAAAACTTAAAATCTCGCATAATTCTGATTTGTTCTAAAGGAAGGCTGATAGCATCACGCTATAATAAGGCTTTATCAATAAAAGAAAGAGCTTTAGGAACTGAACATATGGATACTGCTCATTCATATAACAGCATTGGAAATACATTTAAAAAGCAAGGTGACAAATATATGATAATTAACAATCTGATCCCTAAAGATAAATATGATACATCTTCTTTCAAAAAGTTGATGTCTCTAAGTGATAATGAGATAGATGCAATAGTTCCTAATTTGCTTGAATGGATACAAGACATGAATTGGCCAGTATCTTCATATATAATTCAAGTTCTTTCATGCCATCAATGTGTTGTTGAAAAATACTTATTAGATTTATTAAAACCGGAACAGAAAGATGATGAATGGAAAAGAAACATTATTCAACATTTGCTTGCTAAATGGTCTTCTAAACCAGATGATATTAGAATAGTTACAGAAATTAAAAGAATTGCGAAATGCCCTACTGATGGAGAGCAATCAGAGTTCGTAGATGAAACTGCAAATGAATACTTAAAAAATCATTTGTAAATTCTGATTTAGCCCAGTACCATGATTGATTCGAAACTTATGAAAAAAGATACAGGGAGTTCCACGATCGTGATGACATACGGTTTTACGTTTAAATATTAATCGCGTGTTAGTAGCGCTATCAGAAAGATATCGTGGGGAGAATTCTATGTAAATTATGTCTTTCTTGACTTAACGTGATAGTTCAGTTCATAATACTTACATTATTATGATAAAAAAGCTTTTTAGATAAATACAGTATTCCTAAGAAGAGGAGAAATATATGATACTTTTAGTTGTAGATACGCAAAAGGGTTGTTTTGACGAAAGACTCTATTTATTTGATACAGTAAGAAAAAATATAAAACGGTTAATTACTATAGCGAGAGAGAACCATATTGAGGTTGTATATGTTCAGCATGATGATGGTCCGGGGACTGATTTGGATAAATCTACGGACAACTATGAAATTTATGAGGAATTTGCACCGATGGAAGGTGAAAGACGTTTTGAAAAAAATGTAAACAGTGCTTTCCACCCTATGACAGGATTAACAGAATACCTGCAATCTAAGGGCGAAAGAGATATTATAGCAATCGGTGTATCAACGGACTATTGTATGGATGCAACAATAAAAAGTGGATTTGAGAAAGGATTCAAAATATATGTTCCTTCATACACAAACTCAACCTATGATAATCCTTATTTTGATAAGGAAACTGCCTACAAGTATTATAATGAATTTATGTGGGGCTCACGTTACGCAAAGATAATTTCTGTTGAACAAGCAATTCATCTCCTACAATCTAAAATAACAACAATGAATATATAAAACAATTCAGTTTTGAAAATAGAACCCTAAATTTTTATGAGCTTTTTGAGAGAGGTATACGAGAAAAAACATAATGCTAGCGAGAGTTTGTGACAGTGAAAAGTTATGATTTATTTAGTAACAAATTCATGATAAAGCTTATGAATAAATGATACATAGAGTCCTCGCGAATGCGAGGATTTGTTATGCGTACAAATATTAGACACCAACCAAAAGTATTAAGGCAGTAATTGAAAAATCACTTTCGATTTCTCAAAAATATATATTTCATGTGGATGAGATTCGAACCAATGGCCTTCGGGACTATAAGCTGAACAACGATAGTTTTAGTTCATAACAGCTTTAACCTGAAATCATTATTATACGAAATATAGGAGAATAGAGCCTCAACACTTACTTTAACTATGAACTCAGAAATTGAGGTTGTATTAGAAAAGTGCAGAGCCATATTTTCATGCTGTTAGAAAAAAACAGGGATTATTAATCAAGGCTTTATTTCACGGGTGTTGCAGACGTTGCATTTGCAAGAATAATATGATATAATATTTTAGTTATTTATCATAATCGAAGTGACACCTATCTTAAAACAATTGTTACAGTAAAGGAGCAAAAAATGAAAAAAGCACTTGTACTTTTGCTTCCGCTGACATTGTTAGTATCAACTTTGTCGTGTGCGGAAAAAAACAACACTTCAGAAAAAACTGAAACTGAAACAACAAACTCTACTGTATCAGCAACTGAATCTGACACAAAAGCAGATGTCGTATTCGATGGCCCGAAGTATCAGACATACGCTACTATGACTCCCGAGGAGATAGTTGCATCTCTAACATTTGAACAGAAAGCAAGCCAGATGGTACAACCTGCAGTCTACAATATCACTGAGGAGGATATGAAAGCCAACGACTACGGAAGCATTCTCTCTACGATGGGATGTATCGATTCTGATTCATGGTGTGAAATCGTTGACGGTTTTCAGCAGGCCGCTATAGAGTCTGAGGCAGGTATTCCATATATCTATGGACAGGATGATGTTCATGGTGTTAATTACTGTAAGGGCGCGGTGTACTTCCCACACAATATCGGACAGGGCGCAGCAAATGATGAAGAGCTTGCCTATCAGGTAGGTCTTATCACAGCTGACGAAGCCAAGCTCTGTCACATGATGTGGAATTTCTCCCCTTGCGTAGCTCAGTCTGTTGATCCTCGTTGGGGACGTACATATGAATCTTATGGCTCAGACCTTGAAACAATAACCAAGCTCAGCACAGCCTATACAAAGGGGCTTATCGACGGTGGACTTGTAGCCTGTACAAAGCACTTTTTTGCTGACGGAAACGTTGTATACGGTACGGGTGAGCCTGGTGATACCTATATGCGTATAGACCGTGGAGATGCTCAGCTTAACGAAGATGAAATAAAAGAACTTCTCAAAGTATACCAGGCTCAGATTAATGCTGGAGTTCAGACTATCATGATAAGCCATTCGTCTCTCAACGGCGTGAAGATGCACGAAAACAAAGAATATATTATGAAGTTAAAAGACGAAATGGGCTTTGAAGGCTTCATTGTCAGTGATTGGGGGTCTATACAGCATATCGAAGGCAGTTCGTACAATGAACAGGTCATCAAGAGCATTAATGCCGGCATTGATATGCTTATGGAAACAGATCGCTATGACGAGGCTAAGCAGATAATCGTAGACGCAGTAAAAAGCGGCGACATTACTGAGGAACGTGTGAATGATGCTGTTACACGCATAATTAAGGTCAAGAAAGACATTGGTCTCTTTGATGATCCAATGCTTGAAAAACTTAAAACAGAACAGAAAGAAACAGGTTCTCTTGATTACCGAAAGGTTGCTGAAAAGCTTGTCGAAGAGAGTCTTGTACTTATCAAGAACGAGAACAGCGTTCTTCCTTTCAAAAAGGGGACAAAAGTATATATAACAGGTCCTGCGTCAGACAACTGTCAGGCTCAGTGCGGTGGATGGACTTTGGATTGGAACGGTTCTAACAAAAAAGATATTCCCGGTGTTACAACGATAAAGGAAGCCTTTGAACGATATTCCGAAGATTACGGAATAGAAGTCATCACTGATAAAGAAGAGGCTGATAAAGCAGATGTTGTGCTGCTTTGTTTAGGCGAACAGTCTTACGCTGAGTGGAACGGAGATACCGAGGATTTGAGCCTATTTGGTCAACTCGGACTAAATGGAAATTCAGAGGCACGTACCGAAGCAAATGAGCTTGGAAAGCCTATAGTTACTTGTATTATTGCAGGAAGAAATGTTCTTATAAATAAGAGATTATACGACAATTGGGACAGTGTTGTTATGTGCTATCTTCCAGGCTCTGAGGGCAAGGGAATATCAGATGTGCTCTGTGGCTGTTCTGACTTTACAGGCAAGCTGCCTGCACCTTGGTACAACTCCTTAGACCAGATACGCACAGATAAGTGTTGGCTTGAAAGAGGTTACGGACTTACATATGGCGACGGCTTCAAGGCGCAACCTGAACCTGAGACCATTCTTGATCCTCCGACAGAAGTTGAACCTGATCCTGCAATTGTGGGAACGAACTATACGGCAGGCCTTTTCAAAGACGGCGTATATGTCAATGATTATGCAGGTATCAAGCTAAACGTTCCAGGAAATCTAATATATTTCTCATCCGATCTCGATGAAAAGGAAGAATACATAGCAGAGCTTACTGATGAAATAGAAATAGCTGTTGAAAAAGCAACGGTAACAGATGCTATTTTTGAAAACGCAAAAGAATCGATAGGTGTCTTTTTCATCAATACTAAAATGGTTTTACCTGTTCTCTTCCCAGATAAGGAAGAAGTCACCGAAGAGGAAGCCCTCGACTATTACAGAAACTATATTGAACAACTTTCAGAAAAATATAAATTTAAGGTCGATTATAAGGATAGAGAAACAATTACTGTCGGCGGAGAAAAGTATTTAAGGGACATTGCTTATTATGACGGTGACAGTGTCGATTATGAAGCATTTTGTATAAGAAAACTTGATGATGATCTTATATGCTTTCTGCATTATGCATCTGGTGATGCTACAAAAACTCCAGAATACTATGAGTCGCTGTTTGATTGACAGCTGTAATTATTATGACAGTATGAGATTATTTTTGATTGTCTGAACTTGAATAATCTGAACAGAAAATTCAAATATAAACTATCCATGTAATACTATCTCAAAACTGAAAGCAGTGAGAGAATATTTATAATAATCGATGCGCTTTATAATTACTTTAAAGTTCTTAAATATACGATTATTCTCTTGCCTCAAAAAGAAAAATGATTGACAAATGCCCCTCCTTTTTATGCTATAATCAGCGAAAAAGGGGGGCATTTCATAGAAAAACATGATAATAACAATATGAATCACGACAAGAACGGCTTATATTCAAATAAACAAAATCTGCCCGCGGAACAGTCTAAATCTATAGGTGTGATTGAAGGTATCACATTTCCGATTATTATAGCGGAGTTTGTTGGACTTATTTATTTCGTTGCAATAAATGACCTTTACATGGCATTAGCTTCTTTTTTTAGCTTATTTCTGACGGTGGGAATACATGGGCTTATAATAGAAGGCATAATTGAGCGAAAAAAACTCAGATTGGACTCATTAAAACGATTGAAATGGGTTTGATCGGTGTTATCTGTGCTTTGGAAGCTCAGACAGGCAATGAAGATGCAACAATTAAGTTTCTAATAATGTCTGGCTTTTGTATAGCAGGATTATTACTTGTAAAAGGAACTTTGGGGTTCATAAACAAAGTAAAGTATATATTCGGCTCAAAAGTAAACTGCACTGTGTCAATTATGGCTGAATGCAGTAATGTTGTAAAAAACGTACATACCACAAATGATATAGTCACAAGTGTGATCTATACTCCAACATACAGGTTCACATTTGGCAATCAGGAATACGCTGTTACTTCACTGCCAACTGCATCTTGTCGTGAAGAAGGGAATCAGTACGAAATATTCATAAATCATGAAAAACCAAGTGCTTTTTATGATCCCGTAGCTGAAGATAAAGATATCAAAAGCATTATTCCTGAAGCTTTACTGCATGTTGTTTTTTCTGCTTTATTGCTTTTGGGCGGCATTATAATATCAAAAAATAGCCTTTCAGAATATAAATGCTGATAATTGATGATTATAATAACCAGGTTACTATGCTAAATCGAAATTTATGGTGATAGAATTTATGAAACGCAAGAGCATATATTCAGATTGCATAAATGATGTTGCAATAGAAATAGGCATTTCCCCAATATGGAGAAATCGTATCTTTGGATTAAAAAAGATGAGATACTGTATATATCATTTCTTGATGAGAAATATATTCCGGAATATATCAAAGATGTTATTGTAAAAAACAAATTGACATTCTGCGTTCAGGTAGTTGATAACTGTGAAGTGAAATTTGATGAAGAACTGATAATTTTAAAGTTTTGGTCAAAAGAATATCCTGAAATAATAGAATATTCAGGCAATAATTCTTTAGTAAGATAAATAGGATTTTGAGGAGTCGTTATCTATGAAGATTGAATTCAGAAAAGCTGACTTGATAGACGCAGAATTGTTAATAGAGATTTACAATTCTGCGTTCTATAACGATTATATAAAATATGGTGAATGCCATGCATATGGAAAAACCAAGGAAATGATGAGGCAATCAATCGTTGATTACTCAAAATTCTTAATTTTATACAATGAAAAAACGGTTGGGTGTATCTCATGCAAAGAATTGCAACAAGGAATATATGAAGTCGGATGCTTATGTGTTATCCCAGAGTTTCAGGGAAAAGGCATTGGAACATCTGCAATGGAATTCGTTAAGTCATATTATACCGATTGGAACAAGTTTACGTTGATTACTCCTGTAGATAAAAGTGAGAATGTATTATTCTATACCAAAAAATGCGGATTTTATATTCAGTCATTAGAGATGGATGGAAATGTTGAAGTTGCTCGATTTGTTCTTGAAAGGTGACTTCTTCGTTCATATATGTATTCTTGACTTTTGGCGATTGGGTAGTGTATAATATGGATAGTACATAGGTTACTGTTATAAAGCGTAACATGTCAGGATGATCATCAATTTAAAGGATAGGGGGAGTTTATATGGGATATAATTTTTATAATATTAAAGAAGTTTCAGGCGGCTTTAATAGCAAATTGAATGATTTCAGGGCATCACTTGGAGATGCTGTATGCAGAGGAAAGAACATACCCTTTGCAGATAATGATATTACATATATGTTGAAACTTCAACATGATAGGATTTCAAAGAAAGGACTCGAACTTGACTACGATATCTACTCCAGAGATGATAACAAAAACAAATTCATCGCTGGCAGTAATTGGAAAGATGCTCACTATGAAAGTACCGTCTGTTTTAATTCATGCGGAATAAAACGTAATGTAAAGAAGAACGGAAGGAAAAAATATAGCGACAATCATAAAAGTGTTTTGTACGAAACAATAACAGATGTGGTTACAGGTACTCATCCCGATAATGACCCATTTTGCTGTCCGAACTGCGGTGCGATTTCTACTGTTGCCGGACTTCAAAACGGCTGTTCTCACTGTGGGACCAGATTTCAGATGGATGATCTTTTTCCAAAGGTTACATCATATTATTTTTTAGATACTCCAGGAATGACAAAAGATGAATTTAAGTCGGGGTATCTCGTATCATATATAATAACTCTGATTGCCATGTTTATTCTTTGCCTTATTCTTAAAAAGGGAGTAGGTTATTATATTGGCTTTGCCATAGGAAGTATCTTTATGGCGTATATTTTTTATGCTTATTTTCTGCTTATGAAACTGATTGTTGGAGCAATATCTTCTGCAGGTAAAATGGGAACTGCCGGTTCACGAAGAAAATTTGAAACAAGAATGAAAAAGATCAGTCCTGAGTTTTCATATGAGTATTTTACGAGCAAGACATTGTCCCTTATCAAAACGGCTGTGTATTCTGAGAATGAGAAGGAGCTTATGTTTTATGAAGGAGAAACACTTGATCCGAAGATAAAGGATATTATAGATATGAATTATGGTGGTGCGTTAGGCTGCGAAAGCATACGTGAAGATGGGAATATTGTAACAGTTGTAACAAAGGCCTATTTTGATGTGCTTTATGCCAGTGACGACAAGGTGTTCTTCAAGAAACAGATTTTTAGCGCAACATTAAAACGACGCATTGATATCCCTGTGAATTTTAACTTTTCCATGACGAAAATTGCATGTCCGTCTTGTGGTGCGAGTTATGACGCAACGAAAAACAGAATATGTCCGTACTGTGGTAACAGTTATGAAATCACTACGGATGATTGGGCTTTAGTTGAGCTAAAATATAAATAAGTATTCACATAATAGATGATATACCCCGAGTTTGATACTTGTAAAGGCATCGTTTCTCTTTTACAAGTGGCAAACTCGGGTGAGATTTTTTACGAATGAAATACTGTATTGATGTCACATTATAGTTTCTATGTACGATTATTTATATGTAAGGCAGAATAATAGATATTGTATCGCAGTTGATTAATTTAATTCAATATGATATAATATAATTCTTACAGTAAAGCTATTTCAGAAAGGAACTAAAGATAATGAAAAGAATGAAATCTAAAATCGTACTAGCTTTTATACTTGCAATATGCTCACTGACAGGTTGCGGAAAGGCTGATTCAGTCCACAAAAATGATGAAGATAATAACATTGCTACTTCTGCTTTAACGACTACTTCGGTATCTGCAGAAAGCACTTTAACAACTGCAAAGAATTTTGCTGATAAAACAGAAGCTGTTCAGCCAACTCAAAATGAGATTACCCTGCCTGATCAAACCGAAGCTTCGAAGCCAGATAAAACAGAGATTACTTCAATCGAGCAGAGTGAGAGTAAATCAGATGTTATTACAGAGAAGCAGGCACAGGATGCAATCAAAAATTATTGTTTCAATCAAAATCCAAATTTAAAAAATATGGTGGATTCGAGCGAATACAATATATATTGGGATGTTACCACAAATGATACTAATGAAATAGTTGTTTTGTACAGATCCTATACTGCCGCACAAATACGCTATTATATAAATCCGGTTTCTGGCGAAACGTATGTTACCGAGTTGGTTCCTGGAATAATAGATGAGGAACAACGTACGGAAGAACGTTTTAATATAAGAGATTATTTGGCGTAACAATTTGGGGCTTAGCTTGTTATTACGACAGGTTAGCAACCATTATAAATAATATAATTATACAGAGAGTCCCTTATAGAATCCCCCTAGAGTTTTTCACACTTTTTTCGTGTGTCTACTCTAGGGGGATTCTATCAAGCTAGGGGACTTGTTCATATTTTTTCATTGACTTTTAGCGCAAATGATGTATATAATTAATGTGGATAGTAAACAGGTTGTTGTGATAAATCGAAATATATTTGGATTAGTTAATTGGAGAGAGAATTATGAAAATCACTAAAGGTACAACAATAGATGATTTCAGCCATAATGCCCCAATGTTGACGATGCCGATCGGTATCATGGCAGAGCTTGATGCAGATGCAAAGACAATAAGATTAGTTAGATAACTGTTGGTCTCGTTTAGTACAATGACAGGCTAAATTGCATGTTGAATAAAGAATGATACAGTATGTCCCTGCGAGTGAGCTTTTTCGTTCAAAATTGGGATTCTCTGTTGACTATGTGTGATAAATATGCTATATTAAAATTAATAAGATCAAGGGAGGGCGATTTTTATGAAATCAAATAAGTTTTTTGCGGCACTTGTTTCCATAGTGCTGGCATCAGCAAATTCAGTGATACTCGCACCGTTATTCAGTGTATCAGCAGAAGATGAAAACGTTTCTGCTGACACATACGCACAGGGCTGCACCGTGAATGTATCAGTTGTAGATATAACCACAGGAGAAAATCTCGAAGGAGCCATTTTCGAATTTGAACAAAATCCCACAGGTTCAAGTATTAGATTCGGAGAATGGAATACTTCCGACGAGCCTGTCAAGACTGTTGAAGATCTCTATAGCTGGGAAAATTACAGTATCAATGCTGTTAGTATCCCGCAGGGATACATCGTTCCGCAGAATACGTTTTTCTCATTTGATAAGGATGGCGAGGTCAAGGATTTCACTATCAGAGTCGTTCCGGAAAATGTAGAAAGGAATGTATATTTCACTGCCACTGACTGGACTGATGCTGTTCCCACTGAGGACGGCAGATGGTTTGTAGGAACAAAGGAGTACAAGGATTATATTTCAGCAGCAGTATATGATAAGAATGGTAAGCTTTTCACGCGTCAGCCACTTGGCTGGGGGAATTGCGGTATGTACCTGCCCGACGGCAAGTATAGTATAAGGATAACTCCGGATGACCGCTATTATGAGACCATAACTGAGGATATTGATATTGCCAAAACTGCTATGGAGATGTATGAAAGTATAGAGTTCCCCAATAAAGACGGCTTTTTTGACATTGAGATAGTAAACGGAATACTTTCAGAAAATATCGATGTCTATATACGCATGAAGCCTGAGGTCGTTGAATATATCAAGGATGGTTGCAAGGCAAATGTTTCCGTAGTTGATCTGTATACAAACGAGCCTGTAGATGATGTAAAGCTAAGACTTATAGACGATCCTTTTTCTGAAAGAGAGGTTATTGCAGAGTGGTACACTACCAATGAACCCATAAAGAATATAAAAAATCTCTTGCCACACAGATGGTATCATGTTGAAGTAGTAGCTGCTCCAGACGGATATTTTATCAACAAAAGCACTTCCTTTGATTTCTCGGATCTTGGTGATACACAAAATATCGTAATAAAAGCTGTTCCGAATAATGAGGAACCAAATGTAAACGTGACCGTATATGACTGGACAGACCTTGTTGTGAATCCTTTTGACGGGACCTATGAGGGCTCTAAGCTCATGGATCCTGATGACTATACCCTTATGGTTTACGATCACAATTTTAATCGTTTTGAAGTTACAGAAGGAAATGTACATCTACCTGACGGTGAATACAGTGTTCATGTATTTTATAAAGAAAGCGAATATCAATATGTTGATAATCAAGGGTGGAAGGCAAGAGCTGTACGCAGGATTTTAGGAAAGGATTTCATTATTCCTGAATCATTTACTACCAGTTTTGAGATCAGGGATGGTAAAACCGTAGGTCAGCCATGTCTGTTCGTTGAAAAATTGGGTAGCTCAATAACGAACTGTACACTCAATCTTCAGATAATTGACGGCGTGACTGGAAAGCCTGCAGAAGCTGCAGATTATCGCGTGATCCGTATAGATGAGGAGTTTGAAGAACAGGTCGAGAAGTTTGGCCTGGTGGAGGACACTAGAGGATTTATGCCTGCCTATGGCAATATGCCTGAGAGCGGAACAGTTACTGTGGAGGAGCTTGAGCCCTTCATCAAATATATTATTGTCGGCAGTTCTGGTAGCAAGAAATACAGTGGTGAAAAGACTGCATTAATAACATACGACAAGGACGGAGAGACTAAGGATGTTACCATAAAACTAATGCCTTTTGATTATATTAAAGGAGACGTGAACGGCGATGGCGAACTCGGAGTTGCTGACCTTGTGATGCTGCAGAAATGGCTTCTTAACGCTCCTGATACTACAATGGCAAAGGCAGGGAATGCTGACTTCAACGAGGACGGTACGGCAGATGTATTTGATCTTGTACTGCTTAGAAAAGAACTGATAGATAACATTCAATAATGAGCATTGCTTCAGAATTGATAAAAGCCTGTATTCTGGATTATCAAAATTGTAACTGGAATACAGGCTTTTGTTTTTTATCAGTCTGAGACTAACTTTCCGCAGAATTCTATAATATCAAAAATCTCAATATTTACTTCGCTGTTAAGTTCGGAGTTCATGAACTGCTTGTCGTTGAATGTATAAGTTCTGTGAATGATATTTGTCTTCTTCAAATCTATACATGACATCATCCGCAGTGCAAGTTTTTTATTCATTTTTGGCATTTTTCCTTGCACTTATATCATAACATATTTTCCGGATTTTGACGATATTTAGGAGAAAATTCATGTTTTGAGGAGAGACTAATTAGAAATCCCACTAGGTGTGTGTCAGTGACCTTGCTGGGGGATGTTTATTAAACATAGGAAATGGCACCTTGTTATATAGTTGTTTTGTAGAAATGAATATCAAACAACGCGCCGTGTGGCTTGTGGTTGGAGGCTTTCAGGCTTCCTTCCTGTGCGGATATGATCTTCTTGGCAAAAGCCAGCCCTATACCATAGCCGTTTTTAGTGTACTCGGAAGAACGATAGAAACGCTCGAAGATATGCGGCAGTTCATTTTCGGGAATACCTTCTCCTGTATCGGCTATCATGATATTTGAGGAAATATTGCTGTCTTTTGCTGCAATAGTGACATTCCCACCCGCAGGCGTATGCTCTATCGCGTTCTTAAGCAGATTCACTATCGCTTCGGAGGTATAATGCAGGTCGCCGATTAATTCAGGCTCTCCGTCAATATCTGTTATGACCTCAACGCCTTTCAGTTCTGCCATGACTGATACCATTTCAACCGACTTTTCTATCAGTTCACGGCATGAGACCGAGTCTTTGGCGAATTTTACCGCATCGGCATCTATCCTCGAAATGCTCAGCATAGTTTCTATAAGCCATTTCATACGCGCGAGAAGCTCGTACAGGTCGCGCAGATACTCCACACGTTCTGTGTCTGTCAGGTCGGAGGAGCGCATAAGTCCGAGTATCATCATGACCGATGTCAGCGGTGTTCTGAGCTGATGGGAAATATCCTCCAGTGCTTCTTTTGCAAACAGCTTTTCACTTTGAAGCTCCGAATTCTGCTCGCGCAGACGTATGGTCATTTTATGTATTTCCGCAGAAAGAACGCTCAGCTCACCCTCTTTGTAATCGTCAAAGGAGATAGTATCGTCGTTTCGCAGGATATGGTCAATGTCATCGCAAAGATCCATAACCTTATTACGCCTCTGCCAAAACAGCAGTTCATAGAATACAAAAAATACTACAGAAACTATGAGGACTGTCACTGCACATGGAATGCTGAAAAAGGAACATATCACTGCTCCGGAAACAGTCAGTAGAAAATGTATGAGCCGTCTTTTCCTGTCTCTCATTCGTCCACCGCCTTGTAGCCGAGCCCTCTGATAGTGACGATGATATGCGGATCCTGCGGTTCTTTTTCGATTTTTTCCCGAAGACGCCGGATGTAAACGCTCAGTGTGTTATCGGAAATAAACTCTTTCGTAAGCGACCAGAGCTCCTCGGCAAGCCTGTCACGGGAAAGAAGTTGGTTCTTATTAGAGAAAAATACCAGTAGCAGGCGGTATTCCAAAGCAGACAGCGTCAGCTCCGCGCCGTTTCTGTACACGATACCTTTTATGGGGTCGATAGTTATGTGACCGCACTGCAGGAGCTGTGACACTTTCTGATGCCTCCGCATGACATTTTTCATACGTGCAAGGAGCTCGCGGGAGCCAAATGGCTTGCCGATATAATCGTCTGCACCTATCTCAAAGCCCGCAACTGTACATGCTTCATCTGCCGATGCTGTAATGAATATAACAGGAGTATCATTTGCTGCTTTTATAGCAGCACAGACTGAATAGCCGTTGCCGTCTTTTAGCGAAATATCAAGCAGCACGCAGTCATATGCGTTTTCTTCAAATAATTTTAGTCCGTTCTTCTGTCCGTTGGCATGATCTGTTGTATAGCCCTCAGAATTGAGGAAACGCATAAGAAATCTCGCAAGCTGTTCATCGTCCTCGATAAGCAGTATTTTCGGCATTGTCGTCACCTCCTGTTCATATTCATATTATATCATTAAACTCTTATTAATGCAAGCGGACGGCATAAGAAGAACCTTCCGCTTTGTGTCATTTTTATGTCTCTGCAAGGAGTTCAAGTATAGAATTTGCTATTTGTTCGGGTTTCTGTGCATAGAAGATACCGTGGTCGCCCACAACAAATTCCAATCTGCAATTACCTAACTTTTCCGTAAAATTACGTACTACCGTCAATGTATCTTCGATTTCTTGGCGATGATTTCTCCAGTCTGCACTCGCGGCTTTTTCTGGGTTTAATTTTAATTCTTTTCCCTCGGCTTTATAATCTGCTTTCATGCGTTCGTAGGATTGACGTATATCGTCTTCGCAGGTGTAATATGTCGAGAACCAAAGCTTCGGAGTATCGGTCGTGCTCAGTATCTCTCCCATATGAGTTACTTCTTGCTTTTCAAGCAATATTTCGGATGAAAAGGCGGCAGTAAAAAAACGGTTACCGCATAGCTCCGAAATTCTGAGTTGTTCGTCCGTAAGAATGGAAGCACCTTCGGTTGTTCCTTCACTTTCGGATGTGTCGGGGAAGAGCTTGTCAAGTCCGAGCCAAGTCCGCATTACAAGTCTGTTTAGTGCTTTACGTGCAGCATCTTCGGAAGGAAATCTGCCCTCAGCTGTATATGTCTGCCACATTTCATTTTTCGGCGGTATCGAACCGTCGAGAACGATTATCGCTTCGACTTCGTCCGGGTACTTCATTTCCCAGTACAACGCGTAAAGGTCACCGTAGGAATGTCCCATAAGCACATATGGAGCTTCAAAGCCTGCATTTTTCAGGCCTGTGCGATAATCCTCCACTGCCTGTTCAACGGTCTGTGTTTTCATGGAGTCGCCGCTGAATCCGTAGCCAGCACGATCGGGATATACAAGGGTATTCTCCTTGCCCAGCAGTTCGTTCAGCTTGGTTGTTTCAACGGGAAAGGCGTTACATCCCATTCCTGCCAGTCCGATGATCGTATGTTTTCCATGTTTTGCTCCTGTACTGTAAACGTTCATCTTAAAGCCGTTTGAGTCTACAAGGTTGAGATAGCCTGCCTTTTCGTATTCCTTTCGGTCGTTATGATAGGAAATAACGCTGTAGATACGCATTCCGCCGACCATGAGTACAAATGCACTGACAACTGCAATGATGCTGTTCCTGAGAATGTGAGACTTCTTTGTGTCAAGCTTCATTTCCGAGCCTCTTATCTGATCTGAAAGAGTATCCTTATTCTGCGCCCTGAGCATAACAAATGATGTGACAGCTCCTGCCGCAAATGCCGCAGCGGCAGCTAAGATGATGCGTATAAATGGAGTGACACGATCTGGTTCTATCATATCTTTTATCATCTGTCTCTCTTCTTCTGTCTCATTGACAAATGTATTATTTATCAGAACGCTGAAAAGCAACTTGGATCCGAATATGATGACAGCGCATATTATAGCAGATATTACCGCCGCCGCTCCTGCAAATTGCATGCTTTCTATCAGCGTCATGCGGTACAGCTGCCTGTCCGTCATTCCAACGCACTGCATAGAAGCCATTTCACTGCGGCGGTTTGCAATTCCTGTGGATATGATATTGATGAGATTTATAAGCGCCGCCAGTGCAATGAGCAAATTCAGGATCAGTACACCTGCCATGACGGATGCCATGACATTGTGAAGCTCCAATTTTGTCTTGTAAATATCACTATCGACGATAACGGTATCAGAATGTTCTCTGAACCAGTCCATGGCTTTTTTGTGGTCAGTAGCATTGTAATCATTTTCTTTGATGTAGGAAAACGCTGCGTTAGCTCCAAATATGTTATCGCCGTACCATTCATCTTCTACAGCCTGATACGTCTCTAATGCACCTAACAGCACATTCCATTCTTCTGATTTGTTTGCTGAAACCGTACCGATCACTCTGATTTCGTGCAGATGTTTTTCGTATTCACACTGCTTGATGATCTTGGCTTTGTCCATTTCATAAATGTTTATTCCCTCAGGGATCGTTCTGCGAAATATGTTCAGCTGTAACTTATCATTCTGCTTTATCGCCTTTGAGACTTCCGCCCCATCCTTGCTTCCCTGATTGAACACATATCCGCCCGTACTTACAAGCTCATCATAGCTGACAGCAGGATCGTCGCCGAACATTGCTGTGTATGATTCCCTGTTAAGATATGCCACTCCGAAGTTCCCTTTAACATCTGCCAGTGAGCTCTGCGAAGTGACCTCGATACGGATATCTCTGAACATACCGCTGTCCGCAAGTAGCTCTGCCGCTTCCTCATAGGTCGTGCCGGTATAGATGCTGCCTATCTCCGCTGAGAAATCAACTCCTTTGGAAGATATATCAACAGAATCTTCCATGTAAACTTTGATACTGCGTTCGACTGTCTCCGTTATCGTGGAAAAGAGTGCAAATAGTGTGATTGAAACAGTCAGTGTCAGAACTGTGATGACAAAGCGCTTCTTCTGCCGTCTTGCATTTCTTGAGGCAATACTTCCTGAAACACCGAAAAGGATACCTGACAGTGTATGCCTTTTTACCTTTTTTACTTCGTCTGTGCGGGTAGTGATAGCCTCCATAGGCATCTTTCTGATGATACGCATTCCTACTCCGTAAGCTGAGAGGAACACCCATACAACCCCTACCGCAGCCGCAACGAGCAGCATTTTTGGGTCGACTGAAAAAGGCAGGTATATTTTCGTGTTTGTCATACCATGAAAGAGCTCCGACAGACCTGCCGTAAGTATCACATAGAACATCACGTATGCAAGTACGATACCCGCGAGCAAACCGATAGGAACAGATATAATACACAGTTTAAGTCCCTCATAGGTTATGATGCGTACTATCTGCTCAGGGGTCGCGCCAATGGACTGCAAAACCCCATAATGCCTTTCACGCTCCTTTGACGAGACCTCAAATGACGTATCTATCACAAGTCTCAGTGCAAAAGCCATAAATACAGCAAATATGAAGAACATACAGAATATCCTGAGCCTGTAAAGATGAGCATCATAGCCAATGGTATCTATGTTCATCAGATTTTCGTTCCATGCATACTTCTTATCAGGTACAATGTTTTCAAATCCATGTTTTGCTGCCGTATCCGAGAGCCATTGAAAGCTGTCACCGATATCCCTGTCAAACAGTATCATAGCAGCAACTTTACCGTCAGAAGCAGGCAAAAGCTTGACTGATCTGACAGTGTCTTCATTTGCAAGAGCTTCGCCCTGTTTTTCCGTTAGATCGGAGATCATAAGATGATATGGCGCTTTACTGTACTCGGTATTTCTCAGGCAGTCCATGAAAACGCTGTATAACAGGAATACCATAGTTATTATCGCAACAGCGGCGATGATGCTTATCACAGTAAATGCGGACTGCCGTTTCTGCGCCTTTATATACCGGGAAGCAAGTAAATTCTCATATTTCATTGCGGTTAGCCTCCTCTACGGCAGAATTCGTTTCATCAGAAATGATCTTGCCGTCGCTCAGCACGATAATGCGGTCGCACTGCTCGGCTATGTTTTCATCGTGAGTGATAATGAGAGTAGTCTGTTTCAGTTCACGGTTAGAGCGGCGGAACAGCTCCATTATCTCGGCACTGTTTTTGCTGTCAAGGTTGCCTGTGGGCTCATCTGCGAGAATGACCTGCGGAGAAGTGAACAAAGCTCTTCCGATAGATACTCTCTGTTGCTGGCCGCCTGACATCTGTGAAGGAAGATGGTTTCTGCGCTCTTTCAGTCCCAGCATATCCAGTATCTTATCGAGGTGCTCCTTGTCAGGCTTTCTGCCGTCCATCCTAATAGGAAGAGTGATGTTTTCTTCGGCAGTCAGAACAGGAATCAGGTTGTAGAACTGATAGATAAGTCCAACCTGTCTTCTTCGGAATATAGCAAGCTCGCGGTTATTCTGCTGAAATACATCCTGACCGTCAAGATATATTTTTCCTGATGTAGGACGGTCGACAGCTCCTATCATATGCAGGAGCGTTGATTTCCCCGATCCGCTTGCACCGACAATGGCAACCATCTGTCCTTTCGGAACGCTGAACGATACGTCGTCTACTGCTTTTACTTCATTTTCTCCTTTGCCATATATCTTGCAAAGATTCTCCACCTTCAATAATTCCATAACGATACCTCCCATTCTTTTGATTTTATTATAGCACGCTAATATGACAATATCATTATCTTAATCTTACAGTTTTGTCATCTTATATTTTCAATGCTTCAAATAATAATGTTATATCACAGGTTGTACTTACAGTTAAAATATATGTCAATTTTCATTACTGCGAGGAGACTTTTTCGTTCATATATAGTTTCTTGACTTTTGGTGAAAGTGCAGTTTATAATATGGATAGTGTGCAGTTTGGCGCATTTAATTTGAAAAAGTGATGGTATAGAATATGAAACTTGCTAATTTCTTTAAAAATACTAAATATTTATGGATAGGCGGACTAATGGGGGTAGTTCAACAGTTTGCAGGAAGACTGGACTATTATTTGTATCATGGTAGAGATATTTTCAGCTTTTCGGATATAATGGGAGGTTTATCCCTTTACGCAGCTATAATTCTATTTGTTATAAAAAGAGATGTTCAGCCGAAGCAGCAGTTCAGAGACCTTTTTCTGTTTTTCTTCGGACTGGATTTCTTCTATTACCTTTATATATTTATAATGGAGCTTTGTTGGTTTCTTTCTGAAAAAAGGAACTCAGCTGAGCATATCAGGAATTTAAGCTACTACTTTCAGCAGACAGGCGAGGAAATCTTTGATTTCATACAATGGACCGCAATAGGCACTGCCGCCGCTGTATGGGCGTATTTTGCGACAAAACTGCGTAATCGTAACAAAAAGAAATTATATATTGCAATGCTCATACCTTTATTCGCCGTTATTGTCCTGGAACTGGCTGAAGGTATGCATACATTAGTGATGTATATTATACAGGAATACAAGAGAGCGCACGATCTTCCATTGCCAACAAATTCGGAATGGATTTTCTCAATATCGTCGTTATTGATCCCTTTAGTATTGTTGATACTGTGCGTCTATAAATTCATTATTGCAAAAAGATTATCAAACAAAAGACAGGATACTTATCTGGCAAAGTAACAAATTTTAATCGTTAATACAGAGAGCTCCAGCAATGAGACTTCTTCGTTCATATATGTATTCTTGACTTTGGACGACAGTGCAGTGTTATAATATGAATATTAAACATGTTACTATGATAAATAAAAATTTAGAGATCAAAGGAGTATTTACCATGACAACTTTAAGAGAAGAGTTTGGATTAACCGAGTATTCCGAAGAATTTATCAATAAAATAATTGATTATAGGATGCGTATCTATAAAAACAGGAAATTGTGGGAGTACTATACCTATGATGAGATTGCCGAAAAGGAAAACTGTAATGCTGATGATGTGAGAAAAATACTTACAGCAACAGCAATAATATGGAATCATTAGCAGTTAAATTCTGATTTTGCTTAGTTCCATGAAAGCTTCAAAACTTATGAGAAAATGAAATTACAGCCCCACATCAATCACAATGTGGGGCTGTAATTTCATTTTCTGCATAATTTAGGTAAATGCTTAAGTACTGTTGAACTTAGCTACGCTGTAAATCAATAAAATCGCAGTTCCTTTAAGTTATACCAATAATCTTTATTATCAGCAGCCATGAATACTATCGTACCGCTGTTCTTAACTCTTATTTAGTATCATCTATATCCAGTCCAAGCAGTAATTTCTGTATGGTCAGCGCATCACCGACAGTCAGACCGTCACCGTCCATATCACCGTTTATCTTGCCCTGAGCCGTAAGATGTTTTTCTGCTGTACCGTCAAGGCCGTACTTATTGGGATTTGCAAGGGCCTGCATGATAAGAACAGCGTCTGCCATATCTACCTGACCGTCGCAGTTTGTGTCGCCGTTAACCTTGATAGTATCCGAAGCCTCCTTGTATGTAATACTCTGACTGTAGTTCAGCAAATGAATACCTACAGGGTATTTGTCGGAATATATCGTTTTATTGGCTGTGACGTAATATTCGCCTGCCGACAGAGTATTTGCCATTTCGCCTTTATAGACAGTGCCGTTTTTGTCGCATATAGATACGTCCTTCGCAGAGATAGTGATGTCATCCACTATCTGAGGTGTGCCGTAGAATGTTCCTGCCCTGTTTCCGTCAACTTCCATCCATCGTGTTTGGGAGCATATCTTTAAGGAAATGCCCGTAAAATCAAGATCCTCACCTACGTTATAAATTGTTTTTGTCGGATATGAGATTACCTCCTGCACATAGTATTCTGCTCTTACGGTATGGGTAGCCTTAGGTACTGATGGTGTGGTCGTTGCCGTCGTTGTAGTTACAGGTGCAGTACTTGTTGTGGTAGTTAATGCTGGAAGAACTTTAATGGTAATTTTTTCAAATTGGATTGCAGTACCGTCGGAGTAGCTGACAGTTATAGTGTGACTGCCTTCTTTTGCTGTTAGCATAATGTCTGTTGTGTGAGTTCCTTCATCGACCATGAGCGGGAAAAAATCGACGCCTAAAGGAGCAGATACTGTAATTGTATCATCGGGAACATTTGCAGCATGAATAGTGATCGTTTCTCCTTCATGCCATTCTTCCTTGTCAACAGAAAGAACCAGTTTTTTATTTACAGGGGTGCTGTCGCCGAACTTGAAGTTTTCGTTGATCTCATCTGCTTTCTTTGCAAGTGCAGGCATTGCTGTTGCGTCGCCGCCGTATAGGTTGGCGATACCTGCACAGGCAATTACGAAGCAACCGTTGTAGTCCAGTGCACCCTCGGTGTACTGGTATTTGTCTGTCTGATCCTGATATCCGTTCTTATCGTCACCGCCTACGAGAAGTCCATAAGCTGTGTACTTAGCGGAAGGATTTGACGAAGCGCCGTTTGCGTCCGTTCCGGGATTTGCTGCGCGGTGATGTATATGGACCGGCCACTTGCTACCGTATCCCAGCAGGAAGCTGTATCCGAGACTGTTATTACCGAGGATATGATCCATCTGGTATTTTGCAGCCTTTGCGTAATCTGCGTCCGCGTCCCCGTTTGCAAGAGCAAGCGCATCCATCTGTTTAGCACAGTTGTAGCGTGAAGCTCCCCAGCCGTCAGCGTTGTATGTACCGACCTTAAGGTCACCCTGACTTTGCAGTTCAACTTTCAGCTCATCCGCAAACACCTGGTCGCCTGTTGCCTTGTACATAAGTGCCGAATATCCCTGCCAAACCTTGTTCCAGCAGTATACCCAGCCGTCGTACTGACTGTCACCGTAGTCCTTGTTCTTTGGGACTCTTGTTGGCTTGCTGCCTGCATCGCTGAGCCACAGCCATGCCTGAGCGAGTGCCTCTTCGTCCTGATACTGAGCCTCTGTTCCGTAGAAGTCCGCAAGACCGCCGCCCTCATTGCCAACGTGCTTCTGACCGAATTCCAGCAGAGCTTTCGCGTATTTCATACACTTTTCGGCGTATTCGGGGTCGGATTCCTTTACGACATATGCCGTACCTGCAAGACCTGCTGCCATTTCGCAGCATACTGCGGAATTATTCTTGTTTGATGTCAGCCAGTAAATAGGCCTTTTATATGTCTGTACCTCGGGAGATGACCATATAGCATGATCCTCTCCTCCGTTTGCAACAACGTGAGCTATCGCAGCCACTTTCCCTGAGCTGTCAAGGAAGGTCGTCTTCATCAGGTAATCAGCGCCCCGCTTAAGCTCATATATCAGGTGATCCTTGCATCCTGCTTTTTCGTATACACCGGGATTAAGATAATCAGACAAAGCAAGACTGCATATTCCGAATCCGATAGTGAGATTGAACTTTATATGGTCTCCTGCGTCGTGAAAGCCGCCTGATACATCGACTTTTCCGTCACCGTCAGAATCTACCGCCGACTTCAGCGAACCGTCAAGGTCTCCTACGGACGCTTCTGCGTCATAGGTGTGGCAGTCGCCTCTCCATGTGAGCGGGCCATCGGTTATACCCTTTCCACAGGCATTGGCGTCGTACATATAAAGTGACATAGCCAGCGCTTCATAGTAATTGTTGGTTTCTGCACTTGATGTAACAACGGATGTCGGATAAAACACCGAAGTCACTGCCATGACGGCTGAAGCCGCTGCGGCTGTAAGTTTTTTTGTGATAAAGCTTAAATGCTTCATATCTATCACCCCTCTCAATAATTGTGAAAGCATAAACCTCCACAATATAATTATACCATATCTCAAAGAATAATTGTGGATATTTTGTGTGATTTTACACAAAACTTCGCAATTTTGTATAATAGCTCAAAAGCACTGTATTTCATTTGTGCTTTTTAACGGAAGTGGATCATAAAGCTTTATGGCGCGCAAATCCCCTGCTTTATATGGATCTGTGCTCCACGAACACAGTTCATGACAATAACTGTCTTTTTGGAGGTTATATAGTTCGCTTTATCTTATCAAATGCTTTGTTATACAGCTTGATGATAATGCCAATCAATACAGCTGCTAACGGCTGCACGCATAAAAGGCATGGTCAGACTCCGTGACTGCGAGGAAACTTATTGTTTATTGAGTTTGCTGTATTAAACAAAAAAATAGCGAGATTTGAGTATATATGTTGTCAAAACATACGTTGACACATATTGCTGCTTGTTGTAAAATAAAATATGTATTTGTAATTTTATATAATACTATCAACTCTATAATCTTAAGACAAAAGGAGCATTTCAAATGAACAAGATTTTTTCAATCATCAGTGCAGCAGTCTGTACAGCATCGCTTACAGCAGTTCCGCTTTCAGTTTCGGCTGCTGACGGCGAAAAAGTATACGGTACAATGAATATCCCGTATGCTGATTTCTACAAGGCAGAGATTGAGGATGCATATGAAGTTGACGCAGTTTCCTCAGCTACCACAAAGGGCAAGTGGGGAATGAACGGCAAGGGTGAGATCGTTGAAGGCACATACAACAACGGAAACGGCACTATCCTCGGTGTTAACTTCCCTGTAGAAGTATCCGCAGATGATATTGATGCTCTCAAGGAAAAGTTCGGATTTACCACACTTGACAGCAAGCCAGCCGCATATAAGGAAGTATCACTTTCAGGCGACTCTATCAGCGTATCAAAGCTTGTTGACACAAACGGCGAGCAGACCGTTGACGGTTCTGCAACTGTTTCCACAAACAGCTATTACGGTGACTATCAGATCAAGGTAACTGGCTACCCAGAGAATACCGTTCTTTACGGTGTTATAGTAAATACAAAGGAAGGTGACCGTTATGCTATGCGTCATCTTGAAAACATATGGAGAAACGGCTCGTATGCATGGTCGGCAGGAATCAAGACTGTTGAATACCACGGAAACCATGTCAGCTACGAGGATTACGAAAGCTCAAAGGGCAAGACTGTAACTTCCGTAACATTCATCACACTTGACGGCTATACTACCGTCAATGTAGGTGAGCAGTATCTTCCTATCAGATTTGCAGGCGAAGTAAAGGCTGATGATGCTTCAGCAGGTACAGGCAAGACAGCTCTTTCGATCACAGGCTTCCCTGAGGATTACAAGAAGGTCATCAGTGCTGATGAAGGACTTAACGTTACCGAAACAGAGATCAGCTATACAGATGCGAAGCCAGGTAAGTATAATGTAAATGTTGAAGATGAGAACGGAAAGTATGCTCCTATGACAGCCCAGTTTATACTTTCAACTGACGATGTGCCTGTTAAGTTTGCAGACGGCAAGCTTACAACAGCAGACGGCTTTACAGACGACGACAAGTCAAACTTTTTGAACAATCTTGCGACTGTTGATATAAACGATACTTCTTACAGAGCAACAGGCAGCAAAGCTATAAAGCTTTTCAAGGAAGACGGTTCTATTGATTTTGACGTAACTGTAAGTGATGCAAGAGTATTTGAAAACAACGGCACTTACAATATCACTCTTAACTCAACAGGCTATAATGCACCGTACAGCTTTGAGGTAAAGCATGAGGCACAGAGTACTACAACTACTGCAAAGGCAACAACGGCAGCAAAGACAACATCGAAAGCTTCAAACAGTCCAAAGACAGGTGTAAACGGAATGGCTTTACCTGTAGCAGTTCTTGCTTTAGCAGGCGCTGCAGCATTTGTACTCAGAAAGAAAAACAATCAATAATTTCGATATTTTTACCCATGCAGAAGTAAAGCTGCATGGGTAAAACAATGATAAGAGGTAATAAATATGTTATTTTTGATTTCACTTTTTATAGCGCTTCTTGTTGCTTTCTGCCTTGACAAGCCGCTGAAAAAATTCCCTGCCGCATTTTATATCACTGCGGCGGTACTTACAATAGCTTCTATTGTTATTCCACAGGCCGATATCACTATCTCAAGCAGATTTGTAAGAGATTATGTACTTGGCATATTCTCCCGCGGCGCTCTTGGTGCTGCATTCTGGGCTGTTGTAATGTGGGCAGGTGCTTTGCCGAACGGTTCAGCTCCCATAAAGAAGCTCATGCCGATACGCGGCGAACTTTCAATAACTGCTGCTGTTCTGACGTTGGCACATATCATTACATTTGGTATGCAGTACATAAAAAATCTTATCAATGGCAGAACAGGAAACGGAGACGCTTACAGAGACTTTGTCATCACCTTCGTTTTATCACTTACAATGACTTTGATAATGCTGCCGCTGACAGTTATGTCATTCAAGGCTGTCAGAAAGAAGATGAATGCAAAAACATGGAAGAAGATACAGCGCCTGGCTTATCTTTTCTATGCAATGATATATATTCATATTATGGTACTTTTCGTTCCCAAGGCTCAGAAGGGCAGGGACGGCTATTTCCTCAGTGTTCTCGTATACAGCGCAGTATTCATAGGTTATGCAGTTCTCAGGCTCAGAAAAGTATACCTTTCAAAGAATGAAAAAGTATCAAAAACTGTTCCGAATGCGGTCTCTGCCTGTGCTTTTATTATTCCCTTATGCTTGAGCGTTATCGCAGCAAGGAATACAGATACTAAGCCAAAGGAATTGAGCACTTCTTCAGGAAGTTCATTTGAAGTTCCTGAGGATACTTCTCAGATGCCGACAGAAACCACCGCAGCTTCCGCAACAGACACCAAAACGACTTCTGCATCGTCAAAGACGACCACAACATCTGTGACAACTTCGGGCAGCAGTGAGGAAACAACAGAAGCGACCACTGAAGAGAAGACTTCGCAGAACAATGAAGATGAAAACTCCAACGATCAGCAGAATGTTAATGAACCTGAAGAAGCTCCGCAGCAGAGCTACAGATTCAAGAACGGAACTTTTGAAGGTACGGGAGAAGGCTACGAAGGAAAGGTTCATGTTACAATAACTATTGAAGATGATACTATAACCTCTATCACTGCAAATTCAGATGATGATCCTGATTTCTTTGATGATGCAAAGAGCAAGGTGATACCTCAGATAAAGGACAGCCTCAGCGCAGACGGAATAGATGCCTGCTCGGGCGCGACATATAGCTCCAAAGGTATCATAGAAGCAGCCAAAAACGCTCTTGAACAGGCAATGAACTGAAACAACGATATTATATTGATATCAACAACAAATAATGTACCGAACGCCCCCGCACTGCGGGGACGTTCTCATACGGTGATGGTAGCAGCCTTGACTTATAATGACAATGCAATGTATAATATGGATAGAAAGCAGGTTACTATGATAAATCCGAATGTATATAATAAACAGTGGGGTGAAAAATATGCCAATACCAAATTACTTGCAAGAAATAGCATATAATGAGAGGTCAAAAGGCGATTTTACATCATTTGGTTTGAAATGTAAATGTGGTAGTACACATTTCCATATATATGAATCCTATCTTGATAAACACGAAAAGGAACTTTGCAAACCTTATTATGATGCTTTGGATTATTCGATTACGGGCGGATGCTTTTCGAGTTGTACCAAAGATGAAAACGGAGTATTACATCACTGGGTATATCTAACTCACAGCAGAAATGGCCCGAAAGAGGAAGTTATTATTCCTCCCAAACCAATTTGTGCTTGCATAAAGGTGATTAAGGTAAAATGTTCTGAATGTGGAAATGAATATGTTATATATGACAGCCGAACATGTGGATATGACGGCGTTTTCAGTACAAATTCTGCTGAAAAAGAATACAATCCACATTTCAAGCTAAAGAAGCGGCGTGGCGGTCTTCCTGTTGAAATATGTATCAGCGTTGAACATACTGAAACATTTGAAGAATTTCAGAATATTATTTCTTGTGAATATTCAAAGTACACCGATGCTTTTTTATGGATAGTTATTTATTCAATTGATGATAATAATAAGAAACGCAAGCTATACGAATTTGAGACCGATTAAAAATAGAATTTCAATTCAGCTTAGTACCATGACAGATCAAAACTTATGAAAAAATGATACAGATAGCCCGCAATAGCGGGGACATTTATATTAGAAAAAATCTTAGAAAAAAAACGAAAAAAGCACTTCCGATTTCTCAGAAGTGCCTATTTCATGAGGGTGGGAGATGGGATTCGAACCCACGGTCTTCGGGACCACAAGCCGACGCTTACGGATTATCGGCAGTTTTTCAAGTTTTAATATAATCCTGTTTTGTACCTGTTTTTCGGAAAAAAAGCTGATTTGGCGCTTATTGCCTTTGCAGAAAAATCTTAAAACTGTAGGAAAAGTGTAGGAAAATAATAAGAATCTCACAGCCACTTGCAAGTTCGTTTGTGTATCAATTCGATCACGTTATCAATCAATGTTATCCAATTCTTTCAGCCAAATATTAGCGGAAGCATCACTTGGCATACGCCAGTCGCCGCGTGGAGAGAGAGTTACAGTTCCGACCTTCGGACCGTCGGGCAGGCATGAGCGCTTGAACTGCTGTGTGAAGAAGCGTCGATAAAATGTTTTCAGCCATTTCATTATAAATTCCTTAGAATATGTTTCTGCGAATGCGAGACAGGCGATACGGAATATCTTTGAAGGTGAAAATCCGTATCTAAGCATATAGTACATGAAGAAATCGTGAAGCTCATACGGTCCGACGATATCCTCGGTCTTCTGTGATATAGTGCCGTTTTTCTCAGGTGGGAGAAGTTCGGGACTGACAGGAGTATCCAGTATATCAGACAGAACTTTTTTCAGTTCACCGTTCGATATTTCAGCTTCATAGTTTACAAGCCAGCGCACAAGGGTTTTCGGTATGGACGAATTCACCGCATACATGGACATATGGTCGCCGTTGTAGGTCGCCCAGCCGAGGGCAAGCTCCGAGAGGTCTCCTGTGCCGACAACGATACCCTCGAGCTGATTTGCTTTATCCATAAGCACCTGAGTGCGTTCTCTTGCCTGTGAATTTTCGTATGTCACATCGTGAACATCAGGCGACTGCTCTATGTCAGCGAAATGTTGGGTTACGCTCGCGCAGATGTTTATCTCGGTAAGCGTTGCACTATAAGCTTTTGCCAGCGAGCAGGCGTTATTGTACGTCCTATCGGTAGTTCCGAAGCATGGCATGGTTATGGTATGGATACCGCTCCTGTCAAGTCCAAGCATATCGAATGCGTGAACGGCAACTATCAGGGCAAGTGTGGAATCAAGTCCGCCCGAAAGTCCGAGTACAGCCGTTTTGCAGCCAATATGCCTCAGACGTGTCATAAGTCCGACAGCCTGCATGGTGAGTATTTCTTCACATCTGCTGTCAAGTGCCTTTTTGTCGGACGGAACAAACGGAGTTTTTTGGAAAGCTCTGTCAAGGATCGTCTCAGTAACATCAAGCGAAAAATATGCAGTTTTACAGCTCGGGCAAGCAGAAAAAGAGTTCATTCTTCTGCGCTCGTGGGATAATTTTTTTATGTCGGTATCAGCAATTGTCAGTCCGCTTGAAAACGCCTTGGACTCAGCTAAAACAGAGCCGTTCTCCGCTATTATATTATGTCCTGCAAAGACCATATCCTGCGTTGATTCGCCTATACCCGAATCGGCGTAGGCATAGGTGCAGGCGAGCGAGCCCGAATGTGCTTTTATAAGCGTTCTGCGGTAGTCTGCTTTGCCTATGACTTCATCGCTTGCGGATAGATTGAATATGATGACAGCTCCCGAGGCTGCAAGCCGCTCCGACGGTGGAGAGCTTACCCACATATCCTCGCAGATCTCAACTCCGAAGGTAAGCTCGGGAAGCTCCCTGCAAGTGAAAATAGTATCTTCAAGATGAACGGAATAATCTTCGTCAAGCTGAATATCCGCACACAGACTTTCGTTGGCAGCGGTAAAATGTCTGACTTCATAAAACTCGCTGTAATTCGGTATATTCTTCTTTGCAACAGCACCGATCGCTTTGCCTCTGTTTACGATAACGGCACAATTATACAGCTTTCCGCAGACTGCAAGGGGTACACCGATAAGTGAAACTATATCCAGTTTTTCTGTCTCTCTGATTATCCTGACAAGCTCATGTCTTGCAGAGCTTAACAGCGCGTCCTGCAAGAAAAGGTCACTGCAGGTGTAGCCTGTAACAGATAGCTCTGGAAAACAGGCGATCTTAACGCCTTTGCTGTGAGCTTCGGTGATGAGTTCAATTATACTGTCAGCATTGTACTGACAATCTGCAACTTTAACATCAGGCGTTGCACAGGCTATTTTTATAAATCCGTCCTTCATAGTATCCCTCCAAAAAGAAAAAAGGCACTGCGAAAACGCAGCGCCTTTGCTTGTCTGAGATAATTATATATCAGATACAAGAAATTGTCAAGGAAAAACTTGACATAATAAAACGAGTATGATATAATGCAAGTAAGGAGCAACGGTGCTGAGTATTCAGCACCGTTTTTGCGTTTTTGGAGGTGATACGGTGTTACAGATAAAATATAAATGGACTGACGGCAACAACAGGGATTTTCAGAGATTTTATTTATCTACAGAGGAATACTACAGTAGCCTTGTAGGTGGAGTTCAGAACCGCAAAGGCTTTATCCCTTACAATATATCCGAAAGCATAGGCACTGTGCTCATAGCCTGTATTGATGATATCGCTGTTGGCTGTGCGGGACTTAAAAGATACTCAGATACAGATGTGGAAATCAAGCGAGTATGGGTTGAACCTGAATACCGCCGACATCGTATCGCTGAAAACATGATGAATATGTTAGAAGAACTGGCAGAAAAAATGAAGTTTCAGCGTACTGTGCTGCAAACTCGTGAAGCGATGAGAGAAGCCGTATCGCTTTATGAAAAGCTTGGATACTATCGTATCAATAATTATCCGTCTTACGACAGGCTCGAAGGTGCAGTCTGCTATGCTAAAAATCTGTAATAAAAGGGAGGTGCTTTTATGGCTGCTTTTGACAGGATATTATCGGGAATACCCGAAATGGACACAGCACTGGACAATATAAGGCTTGGCGACAATGTTGTATGGCGAGTTTCGGAGCTTTCCGAATTCAGGCTATTCATGGAGCCTTATCTCAGGCAGGCTATTGCAGACGGCAGGAATATCATATATTTCAGATTTGCAAGTCACGAACCACTTGTGGAGAACTGTCCCGAGGTAAAAACTATCGAAGTTCCGCTTTCGCACAGATTCGAGACCTTTACCGTTGATATACATAACGAGATTGAGAAATCAGGCAGGGACGCCTTTTACATATTCGACTGCCTTTCGGAATTGCAGGCGATGTGGGCAACTGACCTTATGATGGGCAACTTTTTCCGCGTGACCTGTCCGTTTCTGTTCATACTTGATACAGTTGCGTTTTTCCCTATAATCAGAGGAAAGCACTCCGTTCATGCTATAAATAAGATACTGAACACAACACAGCTTTTTCTTGATGTATATTCGGATAAAAAGAACGTATATGTCCGTCCGGAAAAGGTGTGGAACAGAAGTTCCGACACCATGTTTCAGCCACATACTTATGAGCCTGAAACAGGGCGTTTCCGCCCTATTCTTGACGGTGTCAAGTCCAGCCGCTTCTATCAGGTACTCGGAAATGCACAGCGCTCAGCAGACGATCAGTTCATGGACTCATGGGACAGATCGTTCAAGAAAGCAAAAGTCCTCTATGAAAACGGCGTTGATATAACCGAGCAGTGCATTAATATGTGTAATATCATGATGACACGCGATAAAAAAATGCGTCAGATGGTCAAGAAGCACTTCCGTCCCGAGGACTATTTCAGCGTCCGTGACCACATGATAGGCACGGGAATGATAGGCGGCAAAGCCTGCGGTATGCTGCTTGCGAGAGCTATTATCCGCAATACAGAGCCTGATATAAACGAAGTTCTCGAACCGCATGATTCATTCTATGTAGGCTCTGACGTTTACTATACATACATCGTTGACAATAATTTCTGGGATATGCGCATAAAACAGCGAACCGAGGAGGGCTATTTTTCTCTTGCTGATGAGTTCGCAAAGCAGCTTATGAACGGTAAATTCTCCGATGAAATGCGTGAACAGCTTACCCGTATCATCGAATACTACGGACAGGATCCCTATATCGTCCGTTCAAGCAGTATCCTTGAAGACGGCTTCGGCAATGCATTTGCAGGCAAGTATGAGTCGGTTTTCTGTGCTAACAGAGGTACTCCCGAGGAGCGGCTCGAAGAGTTTGAAAAGGCGATAAAAACCGTCTACGCAAGCACCATGAGCCTTTCTGCTCTGGACTACCGCAAACGCCGCGGACTTGACAAGCGTGACGAGCAGATGTCCCTGCTGATACAGCGTGTGTCGGGCTCTTACTACGGCGCATACTATATGCCCTGCGCGGCAGGTGTGGGTTATTCTTACAGCCCATACAGCTTTCTGAAAAGCTCCGACCAGTCCGCAGGAATGCTGCGTCTTGTAATGGGACTTGGCACGTCTGCTGTTGACAGGACAGAGGGCTCATATCCCCGTCTTGTAAGCCTTGATATGCCCGAAAAAACAGTGTATTCGACTTATGCTGACAGACACAGATTTTCGCAGGGAAAGGTGGAGGTCATCAATACTTCTATCCACGATCTTGAACGTCTGCCGCTGCGTACAATAGAGCCTGAGATACCTGAGTATCTGCAAAATATCCTCCTTGAACATGACTTCGACGCAGAGAGCAGACTGCGTGAAATGGGGCGCAGAGTATCATCGACTTTCATCTCCTGCAAGGGACTTGTCAGCAATAAAACGCTTATGTCGCAGATGCAGAGAATGCTGCGCTGTATACAGGACGAGTACGAATATCCTGTTGATACGGAGTTCACTATAAACGTGTCAGACAGCGGCGAATATTCCATTGACCTTTTGCAGTGCAGACCGCTTCAGGTCATCAAGGATAAGTCGGGAGTTGCTGTTCCCGATTATATATCTCAGGAGCATATCCTCCTCGAAAGCAAGGGAGCTTCAATGGGACTTTCAAAGGCTTCAAAGCTTGATATTATCGTGTATGTCGATCCCGTTGTGTACTACAATATGCCTTACAGCGAGAAAACTTACGTTGCGAAAATGATAGGCAAGATAAACTGGACTTACCGCAACAGCGGCAAACATATGATGCTGATGGTGCCGGGAAGAGTGGGAACTTCTTCGCCCGAGCTTGGCGTGCCTACCTCCTTTGCGGACATAAGCGAGTTCGATGTCGTCTGCGAAATGGAGGAAGCCCGTGCAGGCTACAACCCCGAGCTTTCCTATGGCAGCCATATCTTTCAGGATTTAGTGGAGGCGGAGATACTATACACAGCTGTATTCAATAACAGCAAAACACTGCATTTCGCTCCCGATAAGCTGAAGGAGCTGCGGAATGTGCTTGAAGATATCGATGAAAACAGCGGACTTGACGACGTTATACATATCTACGACGTGAGCCGCTGTAAATGCGAGCTTTACAATGACATCAAAAATGAACATCTTTTGATAACAATCTGAGCAAAGGCGCTTATCCGTAAGGATAGGCGCCGTTTTTACTGGAGTGGAGAAATTGAAACTGACATTTCCGCCCATAGGGGCAAGAATAATAAAATCATCGGTGGCAGTTGCACTGTGTATGATAGTATACTTCATCAGGACGTTCCTTCCTGTAGAGAACGGCATTCCTTTTTACGGGGCATTGGCGGCATTATGGTGCATACAGCCCTATACCGATACTACAAAAAATAATGCATTGCAGCGTTCAGTGGGAACACTTACAGGTGCAGTATACGGGCTTCTCTTTCTGCTGTTGTTCCGCAGGCTGGGTTTAGCCATACCTGAGTTTGTCTATATTTCTGCAAGTATTTCCATAATCCCTGTGATATACATAACTGTTGTTATTAATAAACGGAACGCATCTTTTTTCTCATGCGTTGTGTTTCTGAGTATTGCACTTACACATTCCTTTGACGAGAACCCATATCTGTTCGTGCTGAACAGAGTTGTTGATACCTTTATAGGAATTATTATCGGAGTAGCTGTGAACGACTTCCGCCTGCCTGTCAGACGTGATGATTCGACTCTTTATGTCAGCGGACTTGACGATGTGCTCATTTCACAGACCTCAAATTACAGCAAGGTCGAGCTGAACAGACTTATCTGCAGCGGCGTGAAATTCACTATATCCACTACACGCACTCCCGCAGAGCTAATGTCCATAATGCAGGGAACAGACTTGCAGCTTCCTGTGATAGTTATGGACGGAGCTGCGCTTTATGACGTTAAGGAGAAGCAGTACCTTGATATGACATATCTGTCGCCAAATGCTTCAGCAGAAGCTGAAAAGATCATTTCAGAGTGTGGACTTCACTGTTTCGTGAATACTATGCTCGATTCTACCCTGCTGATATACTATGGGGAACTGCATAATTCTGCAGAAAAAGAACTGTTTGAGTCTCATAAACACTCTCCCTACAGAAACTATGTACGCTCCGAATACCGCCGAAAGGATATGAATGAACGTGTTCTGTATATCACCGTTCTCGCTGAAAAGATAGACATCTTTCTGCTTGAAAGAAAACTGCGTCAGCAGCTTGGAGCAAGTGCGAAGATAAGCCTTTCCGACTCTGAATACGAAGGCTTTATGTATCTGAAAGTTTTTTCTCCCCTTGCTTCAAAGGAGAATATGATGATAAGGCTGAAAGAGTATGCAGATGCGGACAAAATCGTGACATTCGGCAGTGTGCGTGACAAATATGACATTTATATCAACGACGGTGGCGGAAACGCCACTGTGAAAAAGCTGAAAAAGATTTGCAGAGCAAATGGCAGATTTTGAAAAAATTAATAGAATGGAGAATAAATAATGATAACTTTGAATGACTATTTGTTTTCGGGAGATACTGTATTGAAAATACTACATCAGTATTCAAATGACCTGAGAAACAGTGCAAAAGATAATCACAACAGTATCGACCTTGCACATTCCAATTTTCTTATACAGATAATTGAACTGCTTGAACACAACGACTTCCTTACCTCTCAGTCGCAGAGAATAAAGGAGTTTTACAAATACATGACGAGGGAATATCCCTTCCTTGCATTCACATTCAAAGGGCGTATAAAGTCCCTTATCCGTGCCGAGGAAAAATTCAACGGTTATATCCTTGAATTCATTTACAAGTATTACAAAAAGAATGGCAAATTTCCGTCGGAAGCTGAAATAAAAAGCAAGCTCATATGCTTCCGCGACCTTATCGCGTACCGCATAGTTATTTCAATGCCTTCCTGTCATATCAAAAACGGAGATGAAAAAAGTGAGATAGAGAAGAAATATCTCTATGAGATTGCAGATGTTGTCCCTGAATTTCTTGAAGAGAGAGGTTTTACCGCAGAGCTCTCGGGCTTTACTGAGGACAGGTATTCAGACAAGCTCAAAGAGGCTGTCAGACCCTATTACCGTGACTATGTGTCATTTCCGAGAAGCACAGGCTATCAGTCCATACACATAACCTTTTACGACAATCTTGCTCGTTGTTATACGGAATTGCAGCTCCGCACAAAGGACATGGATGACTTTGCGGAGATAGGCGAGGCAAATCACTTTGGCTATGAGAAATTGCAGGAAGCAAGGCGCACAAAGCGTGATGAGATACCTATTTGCGAGTGTATTTATTTTGATGAGGCATACGAACGCCTTACAAAATTGCAGGAGCTGGAGCTTGCAGAGATAGACGTAAATATGTTCAAAGCTATAAACAATCAGCTCATAAATGACGGCTGCGGACTGTTCAGAGGTCGGCAGATCCTGCCTTTCGAGCACTTATCACGTTTTCAGAATGATCTGATAGATTAAAAAAGTTCTCATGAAACAAAAAATATGGTAAAATAGAAGCATAGTATCCAAAGATGAAATGGAGGCATTAAAATGTGGGCATATGAAAGCGTATTCTATCAGATCTATCCGCTCGGATTCTGCGGAGCACCGTTTGCAAATGACGGTATACCGCAGTCAAGGATACTGAAAGTCATCGACTGGGCAGACCATATCAGGGAACTCAACTGCAACGCAGTCTATTTTTCTCCGATATTTGAGTCGGATTCTCACGGCTATGACACAAGAAATTATACAAAGATTGACTGCCGTCTTGGCAGCAACGAAGACTTTACAAAGGTTTGCAGGGAGCTTCACAGCAGAGGGATAAAAGTTGTTCTTGACGGCGTTTTCAATCATGTAGGCAGAGGCTTCTGGGCGTTTCAGGACGTTATTCGTAACCGTGATAATTCACGCTATAAGGATTGGTTTCACATAAATTTCGGCGGTAACTCAAACTACAATGACGGCTTCTGGTATGAGGGCTGGGAAGGTTACTATGAGCTTGTTAAGCTCAATCTATGGAACAACGAAGTCGTTGAGCACATCTTCTCCTGCATCAAAGGCTGGGTAGAGGAATTTGATATTGACGGTCTGAGACTTGATGTGGCGTACTGCCTTGACAAGGAATTTCTGAAAAGGCTGCGCAGCTTCACAAACGGACTGAAGGAGGATTTTGTCCTCATAGGTGAGCTTCTTCACGGCGATTATTCGCAGTTCGTAAACAACGATATGCTGCATTCGGCAACGAATTATCAGTGTTACAAGGGACTGTATTCGAGCTTCAACAGTATGAATATGTTCGAGATATGCCACTCGCTCAAAAACCAGTTCGGACCTGAGCAGTGGTGTCAGTACAGAGGTATGCATCTTCTCAGTTTTGTTGACAACCACGATGTCTCAAGAATTGCGACGATACTCACAAACAAAAATCACATTCCGCTTGTTTATGCGATAATGTTCGGAATGCCGGGAATACCTTGTATATACTACGGAAGCGAATGGGGCGCTGAGGCTGACAAAAAAGACGGCGATCCTGCGCTGAGAGTATCATTTGACGAACCGACAGAAAACGAGCTTTCGGCTTATATTTCAAAGCTTGCAAAGATACACCGTGAGAGCAAGGCGCTTTGCTACGGTGATATCAGCGTGCCTGTGCTCACAAATAAACAGTGCATCATTCAGCGCAGGTGCGATGATGAGAGGATACTTATCGCTGTAAATGCTGATTCTCAGCCGTTTACTGCACACTTCGATGCAGGTTGCGGTATGGCAGATGAGCTGATAACAGACACAAAGCATGATTTTGGCGGAGGAAGTGAATTGCCGCCTTATTCGGCACAGATATGGAAAATGGAAAGGTAAACAATTAATTTCGTCAGCAGTGCCTGATAAATTCCCTGAAAATAAGCTTGCTGTTTTTATCTTTGGGATAAGAAAATTCGGGGTGCCATTGCACTGCCCAAAGAAACTTCTGCTTCGGGGCGCAAACAGCTTCTATCAGTCCGTCGGGAGCTTTCGCCATTGGCAGAAGTGCAGACGAAAGCTCTCGTATTCCCTGATGATGATAACTGTTCACGAGGGTAATATCGGCTTTCAGAAGATTATGCAGAGGCGAATCCTGCTTTATATTCACCTCATGTATAGGGACATCGTATGGCGGTTTCTGACAATGGGATACAGTATCCGAGAACTGCGAGGGTATATCCTGCCACAGTGTTCCACCGAGTGCGGCGTTTATAAACTGTATTCCGCGGCATATGCCAAGAATAGGCATATCAAGCTCCATTGCACGTTTAAGGAGCATTTCTTCCATGAGGTCACGTTCGGGGCTGCACTCGCCGCAGGCACCAATCTTTCTTGCAGAGTACATTTTCGGATCAACGTCCTGACCTCCTGTAAACAGAAAGCCGTCACACATTTCTGTTATCTGTTCAATATCTGCACTGTCACTTGTAAGCGGAAGCATTACAGGAAGACCTCCTGCTTCAACTATTCCACCGAAGTACCCAGGTAGCATCCAATAGCTGTTTTTATTATAGTCGACAAGAGGTATAACTCCGATAACAGGTCTATTACTCATATTTTTTCCTCCAATACCAAAAAAGGTGCATACGGTAAATACCGCAGCACCTTTGCTTTATTAAAAATTATAGAACTTTTTTCTATGAAAGTCAAGTATTTCTGACTGTATATAGTCATGATGCAAGATATTACTTTTTAGAGATTTTTCTTTTGTTGATTTTATCTTGCTTTTTGCGTTTAAAGCAGCAATAAATATTAAATTCCAACAAAGTTGAAAAAAGGTATTGACAAACGGTGGAGCATGGGCTATAATGGCATTGTAAACAGCAAGGGCGCTGCAGACGATAAGTCTGCGGCGCTGTTTTGGTTTTATAGCGCTAATTCCATACACAAAGGGGTGTATGATGTACTGAGATAATTTGGTGCATCGTATGCCCCTTTAAATTTATGCTGTATCTTTTAAGGAGGAATTTCTATGGACTCTCAGACAATTTTACAACAAGCCATGGATGAGACTAACGGTCTGGTCTTCGGCGTATGGTTTTTAATCGGCGCTGCTCTCGTATTCTTTATGCAGGCAGGCTTCGCAATGGTGGAGACAGGCTTCACCCGTGCAAAGAATGCAGGCAATATCATTATGAAGAACTTAATGGACTTCTGTATCGGTACAGTTGTTTTCATTCTAATTGGTTTCGGTCTTCTCTTCGGTGAAGATCTCGTCGGTATAATCGGTGCTCCGGGATTTGATATCTTCACTTCCTACGGTTCATTCGACTGGTCAAACTTCGTATTCAACCTTGTATTCTGTGCGACCACAGCTACTATCGTTTCAGGTGCAATGGCTGAAAGAACCAAGTTCCTTTCCTACTGCGTATACTCCGCTATCATCAGTGCTGTAGTGTACCCGATAGAGGCACACTGGGGCTGGGGCGGCGGCTGGCTCAGCCAGTGGGGCTTCCACGATTTCGCAGGTTCAGCACACATCCATATGGTCGGCGGTATCGCAGCACTCGTTGGTGCAGCAATCCTCGGACCAAGAATAGGTAAGTTCCACAAGACAAAGGACGGCGAGATAAAGGTAAACGCTATCCCCGGTCATAACCTTACACTTGGTGCTCTTGGCTGCTTCATCCTCTGGTTCGGATGGTACGGATTCAACGGTGCAGCTTGTACATCTATCGATCAGCTCGGCTCGGTATTTCTCACAACAACAGTTGCTCCTGCTATAGCAACAGTAACTTGTATGATATTCACATGGCTCAAATACGGCAAGCCCGATGTTTCAATGTGTCTGAACGCTTCACTTGCAGGTCTCGTAGGTATCACAGCTCCCTGTGACGTAACAGACTGTCTCGGTGCTTCAATAGTTGGTATCGTTTCCGGTTTACTTGTATGCTTCGGCGTATGGTTCCTCGATTACAAACTCCACATCGACGATCCTGTTGGTGCAGTAGCAGTTCACATGATGAACGGTATCTGGGGTACAATTGCTGTTGGTCTCTTTGCAAATCCAGAAGTTCCCGGCTACTCACTGGTTGATCAGAACGGCGATCAGCTCGCAGGTCTTTTCTACGGCGGCGGCTTTGGACTTCTTGGCAGACAGCTCACAGGCTTTGTTACTATCGCAGCATTCACAGTTGTTTCAATGTTTATCGTATTCCAGCTTATCAAGCACACCATTGGTCTCCGTGCTTCAGAGCAGGAGGAGATCATTGGTCTCGACGTTACAGAACACGGTCTTATATCCTCTTACGCTGACTTCGCTCCTGCACTTACAGATGCAGGAATGTATGGCTATACCAAGGACGACGCTAAGAGCGTTGAAAAGGTAGAAAAGAAAAAGGGCACAAAGAAAACCGCAAAGAAGCCTGCTGCTACAGTTGATGAAGCAGTAGAGGTAAAGAACTACTCCACACCTTCTCCCGACGGTGCAACAAAGCTCACAAACATTGTAGTTATATTCAAGCAGCAGAAACTCCAGCAGTTCATTGAGGCTATGGAACATATTGATGTCAAGGGCATCACAGTTACAAATGTTCTCGGCTGCGGTATGCAGAACGGACAGACAAACTACTATCGTGGTGCAGCTGTTGAAATGAATCTGCTTCCTAAGGTAAAGGCTGAAATCGCAGTATGTGCAGTTCCTGTTGACAAGGTAGTTGCAGCAGCAAAGGCTGCCCTCTACACAGGCAACTATGGTGACGGTAAGATGTTCATCTATGACATCGAGAATGTAATCAAGATTAGAACAGGCGAGGAAGGTTACAACGCTCTCCACGATTCGGCAGAGTGGGAAAAGGCTTAAATAACAAGATGTGACTGCGGGCACTTGCCCGCGGTCAACCTTGAATAATATTTGGAGGTAATTACAATGGAAAAGATAACTGATTATTTTGGTTCAATGGTATTCGACGACAGAATAATGAAGGCAACGCTTTCAGATAAAGTATACAGATCACTGAAAAGAACAATTGACAAAGGAACTCCTCTTGACATATCTGTTGCAAATGCAGTAGCAGCTGCTATGAAGGAGTGGGCAGTAGAAAAAGGTGCTACCCACTATACACACTGGTTCCAGCCAATGACAGGTGTTACAGCTGAAAAGCACGACAGCTTCATCTCACCTGCACCCGACGGAAGAGTTATCATGGAATTCTCAGGTAAGGAACTTGTAAAGGGTGAACCTGATGCTT
>JAEEGJ010003360.1_pt1 | contig 62725 bp, 34 predicted proteins | sample 8958761 | NCBI WGS metagenome assembly JAEEGJ01 (sample SAMN16246546, study PRJNA631951) | gut metagenome | biome: gut microbiome; feature: rumen; material: RS-attached | host: Bos | place: Iran: Karaj | collected 2018-10 | reverse complement strand
GATGAACTCGCAGATGTCGAAGATACTCGGACCTTGGCTGATGCCCAAAATGGCGATGCGCAAGGTGTTCATCAACTGCCCCATCGACATTTGGTTGTCCATAATCCATTGATGGATAGCAGGTTCGGTTTCGGCGGCGGTAATCTTGTCGAATTCGGCCAGTTTAGCGGCCAATTTCTTCAGATTCTCAACATTTTCGGGCTTCCAGAACTTGGCAACCGACTTTTCGTCGTAACTGCTTGGCGCAACAAACATATACTCGGTGAGCGGCAGCAAATCCTTGGGGAATGTGGCGCGCTCCTTAATCAGCGACACGGCCTTTGCGGCGCGCTCCGCAGTTGTTGAAACGCCCTTCTCGGCGAGCATAGGAAGCAGATATTCAGCAAGTTTGGCATCATCGCACTTGCGAATGTACTGTGCGTTGAACCATTTTGCCTTTTCGGGATTAAACCTCGCTCCTGCCTTGCTAACCTTCTCGAGCGAGAAGGCCTGAATCAGTTCGTCCATCGAGAAAATCTCCTGCTCGGTGCCAGGATTCCAACCCAATAGAGCCAACATATTTATAAATGCTTCAGGCAGATAGCCGTCTTCGCGATATCCAGCAGAAACCTCGCCGTCGGGCGCAACCCAACGCAGCGGGAACACGGGGAAACCGAACTTGTCGCCATCGCGTTTCGAGAGTTTGCCCTGCCCCTGCGGCTTAAGCAGCAGCGGAAGGTGTGCGAACTGCGGTTGTGTGTCGGTCCAGCCGAAAGCACGGTAAAGCAAGTAGTGAAGCGGCAGCGACGGCAGCCACTCCTCGCCGCGGATGACGTGCGAAATCTCCATCAGATGGTCATCGACGATGTTTGCCAGATGGTAGGTCGGCAGTTGGTCGGCCGATTTGTAGAGCACCTTGTCGTCCAAAGTTGCTGTGTTGATGGTGATGTGACCGCGGATTATATCGTCCATCTCAACATTCTCGTTTTCAGGCATTTTGAAGCGCACAACCCATTGGTCGCCACGCTCAATGCGCTGTCGAACCTCATCGGCCGACAACTTTAATGATGTCTCCAACTGATTGCGAACCTGATAGTTATAGGCAAAAGTCTGACCTTTCGACTCGGCATCTTTGCGCATCGCGTCGAGCGACTCGGCCGAATCGAACGCATAGTAGGCGTTGCCCGAATCGATAAGTTGCTGTGCGTATTTCAAATAGATGTCTTTGCGCTCGCTCTGACGGTATGGTGCATGAGGTCCGCCCTGCTCAACGCCCTCATCGGTTTTAATGCCGCACCATTTCAGTGCCTCGATGATATAGGCTTCGGCTCCAGGCACAAAACGTTGTGAATCAGTATCCTCGATACGAAGGATAAAATCACCACCGTGGCTGCGGGCAAACAGATAGTTGTACAAAGCGGTGCGGACGCCTCCAATATGCAAGGCTCCCGTCGGACTTGGTGCAAAGCGCACTCTAACACGTCTTTTCATAACAAAAAATTGTTAAATCATTATCAAACAGCACAAATACTGCCTTAAACAAAAAAAGCAGCCTTCTGCTGCTTTGGTAGTCGATAGGAGAATCGAACTCCTATTTAGAGATTGAGAATCTCTCGTCCTAACCGTTAGACGAATCGACCGGTTGTGTCGTTTTGACGGTGCAAAAGTAGGTAAATTTTTGGCGCGTGCAATAGTGCGGAAAAAGTTTTTTTCGCAGAAAAATCGACGTGCCGTTTTATGATTCGCCACATCAAGATTTTCATATTATCTTTGAAGCATAATACGAGTGCGGCCACACGCTGAATTGGCAAGCACGCATCATTATTAGTTATGTATAAATATTTGAAAATCATACGATGGCCGAATCTGCTTATGATTCTGCTGACAATGTATCTGCTGCGGTACTGCATCATCCAGCCAATGCTCGACTATCAATTCTCGATTCAACTCGGCACACAAATGACACTGCAACTGCCCGATGCCTATTTTTTAATTCTTGTGCTGATTAACATATTGTTAGGTGCTGGCGGATATGTAATCAACGATTACTACGACCGCCGCGTCGACAACATAAACCGTCCCGATAGCGTTGTGGTCGACAAATTGCTGCCCCGCCGCTCCGCTATCATCTATCACATTGCACTCACCGCCGCGGCCATTGTTCTTGCCGCCATTTTTGCATGGCATCTGCACATGATATCGATTTTTCTGATGTACGTGATGCTTGCTGGGCTTTTCTGGATGTACTCCACAACCTATAAAAAACAGTTGTTTGTCGGCAATCTGGTTGTTTCCGTGTGCACAGCGCTCATCCCCCTGCAAGTTGGATTATTCGAATATCTGACGCTCACCCGCGAATACGGCTACGACATGCTGCTGAACGATCTATCGTTCATGCCGATAATGCACTGGATGGCGGCATTTGCTTTTTTTGCATTCATTATCAATCTGATACGCGAGATAGTAAAAGATATGGAAGACCTTGAAGGCGATAACTATTACGGCTGTAACACCATTCCGCTTTGCTATGGTATCCGAATCGCGAAAATCATATCCATCTCGCTAAGTATCATCACCATAGTAGCACTTATAATGGTCTATCAACTATACATTCACGATTTCATCACTTTGCTCTACATATCGGCGTTCATCATTCTGCCGCTTGCCGTTGCGGCAATACTGACCGTCAGAGCCGACGAAGCGAAAGATTATCACCGCGTTAGCACAATTTTGAAAATCGCGATGCTCACTGGAGTGCTCTATTCGATTATTGCCAGACAAATCATACAGTTTGTTGTGTGATTTTCGATGCAAAACCATATAAAACGCACAATCAAATTCTTGCGGTTTTTCGCAAAAAACGCTTACTTTTGCGCCGTCAAAAAAAATAACAAAAACTAAACAGAATACAATATGGGACGTGCGTTTGAATACCGCAGAGCAGCCAAAGAGAAACGTTGGGGACACATGTCGAGAATGTTCCCGAAACTGGCAAAACAAATTACTGCCGCAGCAAAAGAAGGCGGAATGGACCCTGACATGAACCCGAAATTGAGGACCGCCATTCAGAACGCCAAAGCCGAGAATATGCCGAAGGACAACATCGATGCAGCCATCAAACGTGCGGCTGGCAAGGATGTTGATGCATACACCGAAGTCAACTATGAGGGCAAAGGACCTCACGGAGTGCTGGTTTTTGTGGAGTGCATGACCGACAACACAACCCGCACCGTGGCCAATGTGAAATCGTACTTCAACAAGCACGACGGCGGTCTGGTTCCGACAGGCTCGCTCGAGTTTATGTTCTCACGCAAGGCTGTGGTTGAGTTCGAGAAAAAGCCCGACATCAACCTCGAAGACCTTGAACTTGAGTTGATTGATGCTGGTTTGGAGAGTTTCGACGTTGACGAGAACACCGTTTACGCTTACGCCGAATACACTGAATTTGGCAACCTCACCCAGGCCATCGAAAAGGCTGGCATCGAGATTAAGAAAGCCACTCTGCAACGTTTCCCGCAGAATCCTGTGGAATTCACCGAAGAGCAGATTGCCGACATCGACAAACTGATTGACAAACTTGAAGAGGACGACGACGTTCAGGCTGTTTACACCAACATCGCCTAATCCGCTACCAAATAAAAAATTGAAGCCGCCCTACTTGGACGGCTTTTTTTGTGCCCTTTTTCAATTTTTTTTGAGTTTTTCAGAATCGAAAGGACAATCAACACAATTTATTCCTAACTTTAGGCAATCGATTTAATCGTTTTTTTCTTGAAAACCGCTTAAAGTTTGCACATCATGGATACGGAATGCAAAACACGCGAGGAAGTTTTTTTTAACAAATTCAATTACAAGTTGTCGTCGTTCTTTCACGATGACTATACCGAGATTGACAGTATTGAAACGCCTGCCACATTCATGATTGTGTACGAAAAGAAACTTGCAAAGAAGGAATTTGATTTGTTCGACCGCCTTCAGTTCCGTATTTTCTACGACAAGGAAATAATCACAGGCTCTAACCCCGTCAACGTCAAACTATTGAGCGACGGCTATTCTGCCGAATCGGTGATGCAACTTGCAAAAACCATCTCTGGCATCTTCGGGCTCGACGATTCAGGAACAAGCAGCAGTGCCGACGTCAGTTTCTACTCTGCCGATGAATACGACCTGTTCTGGACCATCGGCGACGGCGAGAGTTTCATCAGCATTGAACGCGACCAGAAAGACGGCCTGACGCTCAACATTTTGTTCTACAACAACTTGATTGGACAAAGCGTGGGCGATTTGCTTATGCCTGAAAAAGCGTGAACAAAGGGATAATCGGTGAACTGATGAATCGTTGAATCGATTTTTAAAGGTGCGTTTTTTCCATCAAATTATACAATTATCCGATTAACCGATTAGCCAACATTTTTCTACCTTTGCGGCTCGTTAAAAAAGCAGATTTTGGCCGAATACGAATATCATAGGTTAGCAAACGGAATCCGCGTAATCCACAGTCAGTCAGCCACCCCCGTGGCTCACATGGGCGTGGTGATTAACACTGGCTCACGCGACGAACTCGAGAATGAGCACGGCATTGCGCACATGATTGAGCACGTGATTTTCAAGGGCACGCGCAAACGCAAGGCCTACAACGTGATAAGTTGCCTTGAGAACGTTGGCGGCGAGATTGACGCCTACACTACCAAGGAAGAGACGTGCGTCTATGGCACTTTTCTGAAAGACTACTACGGCCGCGCGATGGAACTGTTTGCCGACATCATCTTCAACTCAACCTTCCCCGATCACGAGTGCGAGAAAGAGAAGGAAGTGATTGTGGATGAGATAAATTCGTACAAGGACTCGCCTGGCGACCTGATTTTCGACGATTTTGAAGACCTGATTTTCAGCGGCCACACCATCGGACGGAACATTTTGGGTACGCCCGAGTCGATTGCACGGTATAATCACACTGATATTCTGCGTTTTATCGGCCGCACCTACAACACCGACCAGATTGCCATCTGCTCTGTAGGGCCTGTCGATTTCAAAACCATTGTGCGGCTTGCCGAGCGCTACTTCGGCCCGATTGCCACCAAAAATCGCGATTTCAAGCGAATACCTGTGAATCCTTACACACCGCATCTGCTTGAAGTTGAACTCGAAACGCACCAGTCGCACTGCATTTTCGGTAACCGCGCCTACCCCACCGACCATCAGAATCGGTTGGCCTTCGAACTGATCAACAACACTTTGGGCGGGCCTGGAATGAACTGCCGCCTCAACCTTGCATTGCGCGAGAAGCACGGCTACACCTACAACATCGAGTCGTTCTACACGCCCTACTCTGACACTGGCGCCTTCGGAATCTATTTTGGCACTGATTATGAGAAGATTGACCGCTGCCTGACCATCATCCGCCGCGAGTTGCGCCGCTTGCGCGAAGAACGCATGGGCACCCTTCAACTCGACCGCGCAAAGAAACAGATGATTGGGCAACTGGCCATCAGCACAGAAAACTACTCAGGCCTGATGCTAAACCTTGGCCGCAGTTGCCTGATTTTCGACACCATCGACCCGCTGAGCGAAGTCTGTGACAAAATCAATAAACTCACCAGCACCGACCTGCTCGAAGTAGCCAACGAGACACTCGACGACAAGATGTTCTCGACGCTGATATTCAAATAAAGGTTTAGATGTTGAGAAGTTTAGAAGTGTAGCACTTCACTATTGAATTGGTTGAAAACCACTCAATTTGTTTCCTCAAATTCCGAAATCGAACGACAGTTGCTGGTCGAGCAGACGGAACGAGCGACGATGGTAAGGCGTAACGCCATACTTGGCAATGGCCGCGCGATGATCGGCAGTTGGATAGCCTTTGTTTTTTGCCCAGTTATATTGCGGAAACTCTTTGTCAATCTGCTTCATAAAATCGTCGCGGAAGGTTTTGGCCAACACCGATGCGGCAGCAATCGACAAATATTTTCCATCGCCTTTGACAATAGTTTGATGCGGCACATCATGGTATTTGCGGAAACGGTTGCCATCCACAATAATGAATTCTGGACGCACAACCAACTGGTCGAGAGCCAGATGCATTGAAGCGATTGATGCGTTCAGAATGTTGATTTCATCGATTTTTTCGGCATCCAGTTTTGCCACAGCGTAGGCGGCGGCTTCACGCATAATCACTTCGCGCAACTGATAACGCTGTTTTTCAGTCAGTTGCTTTGAGTCGTTAAGTTTATCGTTTTTGAAATCGGGCGGCAAAATAACGGCAGCCGCAAATACAGGCCCTGCCAAGCATCCGCGCCCAGCCTCGTCGCAGCCTGCTTCGTTGGCCAAACCGCTGAAATTGAGTTCAAGCATCAATAGAAGCGACGTTTCTGGAACCAGTAGTCGATGTAGGTCAGGTTGAGACCGAACTGCAACGACTGATGAAGCACAAGCAAGTTGTCGAGCGTTCCCTGCTGTTTGTACATGCAGTAGGTGTTGAACCTGATGGCGCGAATTCTGAATCCCACACCAGCCGACAATTTTAAGGATTTGAGCGTGTAGTGGTCGACTCGACAAATACCGCTTTCAAACCCGCCGCCAGCACGGAAAACAAGGTCGTTTGAGCGGCCGAGTTTTTTAGGAATATACTCACAGCCTACATTAATCGCTTTATTATCAATAAGTTTTGATCGCAAATCCTCAACATCAAATTTCGACAGCGGATTATAGTTGAAATCGCCCGACACGGTGAATCTGCCAGCCTTGCAATATGAAACTCCGAAACCAAACGTTGGCGGAAGTTTTGTGTATCGGTCGTAGTCATCGTCATCGAAATAAACCGTGTCAATCAGACCGATACGATAGAAAGTGTTTGTCGCGATTTCTTTTCTGCTGCAGCGCAAAATGCCTGGAGTACTGGCAATTGCACCGATTGTCAAGGTTTTATTTTTCGACAGCGGAATATCCTGCTGCAAGCCGAAATCGAGTTTTCCGCCAGTGTAGTAATCTGTTTTTTCGATGTAGATTGAAAACTCATCGGCCGATGACATTGCCATCGACTGCCGCTCGGTTTTTGGTCCGAAAAGCAACGATGCGTTCATTCCCACAGATGTGTACTTGAACAAATCGACGCCCAAACCGACATAAGCCCAAGTGAGGCCGCCAAGTCCCTCAACACGCGACAAATACTTATCCTCACCTCCACCCGACACGTATTCTTTCGACTGCAAAGTATAGCCCACACTCGTGTATGGCGCCAAACCGAACGATATGCCCAAACGATCGCTAGGAGCCATAGTAAGTGAAAAATACGACACGTTGCCGTTCATTTTGTCACCTGAATCAAGATGTGTCTCAATATGCTCATAGTCCATGTGCACACCAATATCGAACAAAACCATTGTCGAATCCAGCGAAGCATACGATGCAGGATTTATGGTGTTAACGTAGCGTTCTGACCGTAAGGCGATTCCAACTCCGCCCATCGACGAGTTTCGCCCATGCCCCATCTGCTCATATAAGCCGATACCATATTTTGAATATGGAGAAATGGTATTATTCTGACATACTGACACTTGAGCCATTGCCATCAAGAAAAGCGCCACAACCGTTGATTTCATTTTTCCACTCATAGCGCCATCAATATGTAATATAATAAACCATCAGTTGAACATTCTCAGCATACGTCGAATTATCGTCAACAACAAGCCTTTTGAACGTTGTTGTGTTTTCAACATCATTAGGCAAGACTATCAAAGCCGGCTCTGTATCGGCAATCGTGAGCATTCGGTTACGTACAAAACGCAACAATGAGAACGAATAAAACGGCTGCCCTGTTTCACTTGAATAGTATATTGGCGAACTGACAATATTTCCCGACATATCTGGCAGATTTGCAAGAAGATCGTTCGATTCGTCGCTGACTGCCAAATACAAAGTTGAAGGCAATGGATAGGTTTCGTCGAACGAGTATTCTTTCGGTCTGATAATCAAACGGGCATCTATCACTGTCATATATTCAGCAGCAGAACGCAAAACCGACAGCGAAGGACAATCAATGCGCAAAGCCATTCCGCTGCCTGTTTGAATATAGGCTTTGTTGCCACTTTGCGAAGAATATACCCTATCTCCATCAATTTCAAGATTTTCGAACGGCGTGCCGCTACGGTCGTTGTTGAAATAAGTGTATTGATAGGAATTGTTACGCTTAGCCACAAACTTCATATAAGAACCATCTTCGTCGTCACCCGACTGGCGATAATATAGTCTGATTTCAAATTCTCCAGCATCCTCAATTTTCTTTTCATATGAGGCGAGTGCCGCATCTGACTGTCCGACAAAACCTAACCCCCATGTGAAATCCGTTGTTTGCGGCACGATGCATATTCCCCGGAAAAATTCTTCGAAGTATTCGTTCTTGTCCATAACATCGTCGGCGTTTTTCAGCATATCAAACCAAAGTTGCCCGACACTATCCGACATTCTAGCCCACGACACGTCGGTTAAAGGACTAGGATTAAGTTTTACTGTTGCCAACGCCGTTTCGCCACGTTTCAACTTTTGATTGTTGAACATCGTCTGCTGAAGCGAAGTATACAATGGTTTTATTTCCTCAAGCACCTCATAAATTTTCACCTCACGCGGCGTGATAGTATCACCCACCCAACTTCCATTAGGTTTGAAACAGATGAGCATGCTGTCGTAAACAGCATCATCGGCCACATTGGTTTTCATGGCAAAATTTATCGGCACATAAACCTCCGTATGTACGTTTCCAACCTCTTTGTCGTTGAAACTGCCAAGAAAAATGTCTGTAGTGCCAGTTGTTATGAAACTGTCTAGCCTGATGGTTGACAATTTCAGTGAGAACGAGTCAACATAACCAATAACCGCTTTATTGTCCAAGAAAACATTACCAACATCGAATGAGTCGCCGTCGTTGTCGCAAGTATAGAATATTGCAGCAACTGCACTGACTAACAATAAAATGCGAAATTTCATATTCCTTTTTAACGAATAGGATGCTCAAAAATACAAGTCCATAAATGCCCGCCGAAACACGACTATGGCATTTGCGGCAAAATAACTACATAAATCTAACAAACGCGAATTTTTTGAGAATATTTCGCGAACAGATAGTTGAACTTAAAACTCCTTCAATTCCTGATAGAGCCGCTGCACTGGAAGCCCCATTACGTTGAAGTACGAGCCTTCGATACGCTCAACGCCAACGTAGCCTATCCACTCCTGAACACCATACGAGCCAGCCTTGTCAAATGGCTGATACTTATCGACATAGTATTCAATCTCGCTGTCGTCGAGTGGACGGAAAAAGACGTCGGTTGCCACGCTGAACACGCGTTTTTTCTGATTGGTTTTCAAGCAAACGCCCGTGAAAACGGTGTGCTTACGTCCCGAAAGCTGCCGAAGCATAGCAATTGCTCCGTTCCTATCTTTCGGCTTGCCAAGCACCATATCGTCAATCCAAACAATGGTGTCGGCAGTTATGAGTAGTTGATTATCAGCCAATTCGCCATCGAAAGCCGATGCTTTCAGATTAGCCAGATGCTCAACAATCTGCGCGCCCTTGAGCGTCGGCGGATAGGTTTCGGCGGTGTCGCGCAGCATAATCGAGAACTCGGGCACAATCTCCTTCAAAAGTGCCTGACGGCGCGGCGATTTTGACGCCAGAATAACTTCGTATCTATCTGTTATAAAATTCATTATTGTTGATTTTCAAAATATTTCAGTTCGAATGTGTGATTGATGCAAGCGGGCAACTCGTGCGCGTTATGTGTCACAAACACAAGCGTTTTGCCAGGTTGACTGCAAAAATCGTTGACAATGCCAATGCAACGCTGCAGATTCTGGTTGTCGAGTCCGTGGAATGGCTCGTCAAGTATCAGAACTTCTGGATTTTTCACCAACGTGCGTGCGAAAAGCACAAGCCGCTGCTCGGCCGATGATATTTTCAAGAACGACCGCCCCACGAGATGGTTGATACCCACAACCTGCATTACGTAGCGAGCCATCTGCTCCTGCTCGGCGCTGCACGTGCGGTAAAGTCCGATGCTGTCGAAAAATCCCGACTCCACAATCTTCAGACAATCAACTGGTTCGCGGTAGTAAAGGTGCATTTCGGATGACGTGAAGCCAATGCGTTTTTTGATGTCCCAAATGCTCTCGCCCGTGCCGCGCTGACGCCCGAACAGAGCAATATCCTTGGCGTAGGCTTGCGGATTATCAGCAAAAATATAACTCAGCAGCGTCGATTTGCCCGTGCCGTTAAGCCCCAGCAGCGACCATTTCTCGCCGCGTCTTATCGTCCAGTTAAGATGCTGCTGCACAATGTGTTTACCGTAAGAAATCTCAATATCGCGCATTTCAACAACCATTTCGCTCGTCGATGGCTCGATGGTCGGAATGCGGCTCCAGTCGATGGTTGGCACCGACGGCAACGTTTCGGGCTGCGGTTTAAACTCCGATGCTGGCCCGCAATAAGTTATCCTGCAGCCGTTTAGTTGCAAAATGTGCGTTGTGCACGATGGAATGCGGTCTGCCGTTGGGCTGATGAACATTATCTGCACACCCGTCTGCGGCAATCCCGAAAGCAACTCATCAACTTGCGGTACCATTTTGATATCCAAACCGTTGAACGGATTGTCAAAAATCAGCATTCGCGGCTTTTCCAACAGCGCTTTCGCGATAATCATTCGGCGCATCTCGCCGCTCGAAAGGTGAATGACGCGGCGGTTGAGCAACGATTGAATGTTCAGCGAGCAGAACAGCGGATTGCCATTAAGTTCCTCAATCTGTGTCTGTTTGAACATTTCCGACAAGAACGGGCACTCCTCAACTTCGGTACTGTGGAACCGCTGCTGGTAGTACATTTGCTTGAAATCGTCGGTCGAATATGCCGATTTAAAATTCACAGTCTTAATGAATTTGTCCGGCCAGAGCGTCTGATATTCCGACGTACGCATCGCCTCCAGAAAATGGTAGACAATCTCGCCCTCATCGGCAAAAAACTTACCGCGCAAGATGTTAGCCATCGTCGTCTTGCCGCTAGCGTTGTCGCCCACAATGGTCCACACCTCACCTTCGCGAATCTCCCAATTTATTGGCTCAGGGAAAATCGCGTCATCAATGCGCGGACGGTAGTTTTTTATTGTAATAAACATTGAATAAAAATATAAGAGTTTGAGACGCTTCGCTGTTAAGAAGTTGAGATATCTAAACTTCTTAACTCTAAACTTCTAACCCATTCAATTCACCGATTATCCGATTCAACAATTCACCAGTTTTTTACCATTCAATTGGCGCCTTTCCGTGCTCAATCAGATACTGATTTGCACGGCTGAAATGGTGGTTGCCGAAAAATCCACGCGAAGCCGACAGCGGCGACGGGTGAACTGATTCAAGCACCAGATTATTCGCGCGGTCGACCATTGCGGCCTTCTGCTGAGCATACGAGCCCCACAAGATGTAAACCACATTCTGCTTTTCAGTGGCCACGGCATTGATGACAGCATCGGTAAACGTTTCCCACCCACGCCGCTGGTGCGAACCGGCAATATTGGCTCTAACCGTAAGCGTTGCGTTCAGCAGCAGCACACCTTGCTTCGCCCACCGAGTCAGGTCGCCCGATGCGGGGACTGGTGTGCCGATATCGCTCTGTATCTCCTTGAAAATATTGCGCAACGAAGGCGGATAATCAACACCGTCCTGCACTGAGAAGCACAAACCGTGAGCCTGCCCTGGCCCGTGATACGGGTCCTGCCCGATAATCACCACCTTGACATTATCGAACGGACAAAGGTTGAACGCATTGAAAATCAACTTCCCCGGTGGATAAACGACACCAGTGCGATACTCATTTCGCACATAATCAGTCAAATCCTTAAAATACTGCTTATCGAACTCGCCTTGCAAGCGCTCCTTCCACGATTGCTCTATCGTTACTTCCATTTTGTTCAGTTTTTATGCAAAAATAGGTTTTTAGGCTATGCATACAAACAACAAAAAAGGCCTTGAGAAATCTCAAGACCTTTTTTGTTATAACGCCTTAACTATTACTCTTTGTAAACAGGTTTATAAGTCTGTATTGCTGCAGCCGAACCACGATCGCGCCAAACGAGTGTGTCCTGAGTTGCATAGTGAACCTTGCCACCATCAAAATCGATAGTGTAATCAAGGTAAAGCACGTCGCGGTCTTTGTTACCCCATGCAAGCGGTGCACCATTTTTCACATATTTACCTGATCCTGATGCTTTGCATAATGCCTCGTTGTTCGAAGCAACTGTGCAATCATCACCATCAAATGTGAGAACCAATTCACAAGCAGTTGGAACACCGGCCACTTCTGTTGTAGATATAGGCAGAATAATCTGGTTTCTCGATTTAGAAGTAGTATAAACAACCTCGTCACTCTCGACAAATGCTGTATGACGGCTTACGTCGACTTTTGAGTAACCATCAGGAACTTCGTAAGTATTTGTGACAGTTTGTGTTTTATCACCATTCTTTTCAAACGTGCTAGGAACAGTTGCACCACCACTGCTCAAAACTTTAGTGTAGTAGTTGGCACTTTCAACGTCGTCGCAACGTGTATTCGTAATTGTTTCTGTTCCATTAACTTTCAAACTAACATTATCGAAATAATAATCGTTTGAATCAGCGAACTCACTAAGGTTGAATGCAATAGAGTGTCCACCAACATTGGCTCCAGAGATTTTACCCGTTAACGTAACGCTTTTCCAATCTGTTGTGAAATTTATACTTCCAAATTCACCTTTATAAGAACCCGGAGCCTCATGGACCTGAGCAGAGGATTTTGCCTCTTTAGTTGCTTTAACTTCCATTGTCAATGTAACTTCATCACCATCAGCAAAGGGATTAACAGCATCAATCCAGAACTGGTTGTCCCAAACCTGAGATTGTTTAGGACTTGCATGAGCAACAATACACATATCAGGACCAGTTATCGTCTCGGTAACTTCTTTGAATTTCATCTTGTCAAAATTATCCTTACCACGACGAAGATAAGTTGCTGTGTACTCGTTGATGTAGTTCACGCAGAACAAGGTGAAATCTTTCGGTGATGGATCCCATTTGGTTGGATCTTGACGCAGTGGCGATGAACCATCAACAATTGGCGTGCCACGATTGATTTGGTCAACACCCGAGAAGTTCTCACCCATCACTACCGGAATAACGTAAGTGTTCTTAACCGACAGAGGATCGTTGAAGAATTTCTCGTTAAGTTTCACCTCAACACCACCGCGGAAACCTCCTGCATAATCAAGTGGACCTTCTTCTATATCATAGTAGTCCTTCGGCATAGGTTTAACCTCTGTGCCATCTTCGAAATACAAGTTCTGAGTGAGCGACTCATCAACGCTGACATCAATCTTGGCATTCAATCCTTCGTACGATCCACCGCATGTTGCGTAAATTGTAAATCTACCCTCGTTGTCGCTGGTGTTGTCGTATGTCTCAACATTACCCAAAATCATTGTACGGATTGGGTACTGGTAAGCAAAGTAGGCTGTGGTTCCACCATCGAAATCGGGGAAGTTCTGCTCGCTGTTTTTGCACGAGGCAAAAGCCACAGCGATGGCGCCTACTGATAAAACCGATAATATTCTATTCATTTTCATCATATTAACAATTAAAGATTAGTATCTTTCCCAACCATCGTTCTGTTTCAAAGCCGACCACTTGTTGAGTTCCGACTCAGGAACCGGACCATAATACATACACTCGTCATAGTCGCGAGTTTCCTTTTTAACAGGAACCGGAGTATAGGTTTTCTTTCCGTTAACAGTTTTGATTTCCATAGCCATAACGGTCTCGTTAAGCTTAGACAAATCAACTTTCCAACGGCGCAAATCCCAGAAACGGTGGCCCTCGAAGCAGAGTTCAATACGGCGCTCGTTGCGGATAAGATCGCGCATTTTGTCTTTGTCACCTGCACATTCATCCAAGTATTTTGTGTCGGTGATTCCACCTCTCTCTCGAATTGCTTTAATCACATCGTATGCACTATAAGATGCACCAGAAGCAGTTCCTTTAGGACCATAAGCCTCATTTGCAGCCTCAGCATAATCGAGGAAAATCTCGGTGTAGCGGATACGTGCGTTATATTTGTGCTGAGCACTAATACCGCTACCACCATCCTTCATCTTGATGATACAATCCTCGTTGAGCAGTTTACGCATGAAATAGCCAGTACGTGTAGGTGCTCCACCTTTTTCAGCATCCAAGCCATCTTGGTTATTCTTGTCGTCAACTGTTGTGTTAATCAAGTCAGTGTTCTTTTGTGCTTTTGTTGTTCTGTATGGACCGAAATCAGAACCATCATGAACAATGTACAAATCGAAACGCGGATCACGGTCTTCATATGGGTTCTGAGGATCGTAACCACTAGCAGCATCAGAAATAGGATAGCCATTAGCCATTGGGAAGGCATCAACAAGATTCTGTGTTGGGTTGATGAGTGCCTTGCCAAACAAAGAAGCAGGATAGCAATCTGTTTCAAGACCATTAGTCTCACTCACATTGTCACGCCAAATAATCTCGGCCGGCACACGTCCACCGCGAACATCGCGAATCTCATCAATATTGTTATACCAATGGTTGCCATTAGGATCAATACCGCTGACACCGCCAATAGTGTTAAGCAAATCGGCAGCTCTTTGGGCTGCGTCTTCCCACGTAACACCAGAGTGGTCAGAATATGCCGGACTGGCAGCATAAATAGCAACCTGAGCCTCAATGGCTGCGACAATTCTGCCCGACATACGTCCCATCTTGCTTTCACCAAACACGCGGTTGTAGTCTTCTGCATTGTCAACTCCGATTTCTTTATACTTCTGAGGTATATCGGCATCTTTAATGTTTACATAATCAAACGGCAAGAATTCTTTAGCATCTTCCAAATCCTTAAATATTTGATTGATGCAATCTTCAAATGAAGAACGTCCCACATTGAAATCGTCGCCTGCTGTTTCAGAACGAGTAAGGCAAGGTACACCTAGTAATTCGCCACCTGAATAACCTGCATGGGCACGCAGGAAGAAGAACATTTGCAAGCCACGGAGCGCAAGAGCCTCTCCTTTGATTTGGTCTTTGAACATTTCATTAACCACATCTTTACCTGCCCATTTGAAATTATCCATTTCCTCGAGAAAACGGTTGACATACTGAAGGTTTGTGCGACGGTCAGTCCATTGGTTGAATGGGTTTATACCACCTTGCTTTGAACTCCACAAACCATTGCCCACTTTAAGATATGCATTTCCATAATCATTGGAAACTGCATCATCGGTAGCAACGTCGTTGAAACTGCCCGCAGAACCACCTTGATATGGCAAGTTTGCATATCCGTGCATTGCCAAGCCTGCTGCATTTTGCGGAATCTTAGTCAACGTTTCAAAATCCTGATTGTTCTCGATACCCGGCTCAAACATATCGTCGCAAGCGACAACAACGGGAATCAGAACCGCTAATTTTATTATTCTATTCAATTTCATATCTCAATTCGTATTAAATCAGACATTAGAAAGTTGCTTTCACACCGACCTGGAAGAAACGTGTTTGAGGATCGCTTGCAATTGAAGTCTCCATCACCTTGCGCTCTTTCGAAATAGTAAGCAAGTCTTTGCCGCTCACAAATGCGCTGACACCTTTCACAAAACTGTCACCAAGCATTTCTTGCGGAAGATCGTAGGTTATCTGTATCTTAGTCAATTTGAAAGCATTGTCCTTATACAACCAGAAGTCAGACTCAGCATAGTTGTTAGCACCATTTGATGTTGTAAGTGCAGGATATTTCGCATTTGGATTTTCTGCTGTCCAAGTGTCCTTAACTAATACTGAATACTTGTCGTCACCCTTTGGCTGATAGTAAGAGTTGTTTTTCTTTCCGTATGCACCAGCCTTGGCTGATCCTAAAGCATAGAAAGTGAAATTTTTGTACTTAACTGTCAGATTGACACCCAATGTGAATGGAGAACCAAAACGACCGTCCTTGCCCAAATAAACCATATCATTGGCATTGATAAGTGTGTCACCAACACCGTTGTTGCTCAAATCGGCATACTTAAGGTCGCCCGGGCGAACGGTGTTACCAATCTTCTGCTCTGGAGAATCTTCGATTTCCTCAATACTCTGGAAGATACCAATACTCTTGTATCCCCAAATTGCATCGATAGGTTTGCCTTCGCGGTCGAGTTGACTTTGATTCACACGGTCGAGAGTTGACTGCTCGCGTTTAACCACTTTAGTATCGTAGTATGTTCCAACAACGCCAAACGATACGCCCAAATCTTCATTGACCTCCTTATTGAAGTTAGCTGCGAAATCAAAACCATAACGGCTGTTAACATCGTTGTTCAAGTAAGGGATGAACTTTTGCATGTGGCTCGGCCAATCCTCAGTTGTATTAACCAAGTAGCCTTCCCAACGGTTCTTGAAGAATGTGAATTCTGTTGTAACAAAACGATCTAACAAAGATGCTTTAACACTAGCTGAGAACTCTTTGCGTTTAATCATCTCAAGTTTTGCGTTCTCACCACGGGTCGGAGTAATTGTTGTTGTGCTCTTACCATCGGCCCAACCAAAGCCCCATGTGTTCTTGTCCCACGAACCGTTATACAAGTAATATTTGTTAATATCAATATCCTCGTTCAATTGGCTAACTGAAGCCGAAATCAACAAGTCGTCGAAGATTGAACCATCGAGGAATGACTCACGTGCCAAATTCCAACCAAGAGTCAACGAAGGTGACAACGCGTTGCGGTGACCTTCGGCCAACTTAGATGAATGAACTTCAGCTGCACTGAGTTGCATATAGAAGCGGTGAGCAAAGTTGTAACTCAAATCGAAACCAAGATTGGCATTGGTGGTATTGTGGTACTCACCATCTTTGGTCTGTTGGAAACCATTGCCAAGAACGATTGCCGATACATTGTGATCGCCAAAACTGCGAACATAGTCGAATTGGAACGAGAGAGCCATTGTACGGGTCTCTTTTGTTCCCCACAACTTCTTGCTTCCTGTTACTTCATCGGTACCAATCTGAGTGATTTTGTGAATCATCTCATCGTCTTCACCCCATTCAGGTTCAAACACTGCATACTTGGGATCGAAACGTGTATTGTACGATGCCTTGAAATCCATTCCGAAATTAGTCTTCAGAGAAAGTCCTTCAACCAGTTTGCCAAGATTGAAATTCAATCCGCCATCGAATTGGAACTGACGGCTAGTCCATTTCAACTCGCCACCAGCGTAAATCTGACTGAACACATTTGATTGGTTGGCATTTGTTCCGCCTAGGAACTTGCCATCGAAAATATTGCTTGTGTTTTCAACCAGTTCACGACCTTTTGCATCCTCTGCAACCTTGTCAAGAGGAATAAGAGGAGCTGCGTGGTTCGGGTAGTTCGGACGACCTGTTGCAGCCATTCTCCAATAAGTCATGTTATCGCCAGGGTTGCTACTGTACTGACGGTGTTTTGAATCGTAGAATGTTGCGTTGGCATCAATATGACCACTGATGTAGTCATTGAAATCGATATCCACATTACCACGAACGCTCAAACGGTTGATACGGGTTTTCTTAGCATCAGCCACCTTAACAAAGTCGTTCTGCGAATAGGCGTTGATGTTGCCATACAAACGAGCACGCTTGTTACCGCCCGACAATTCAAGAACAGCCTCCTTACGGCTCTTAACTTTCTTGATATAATCAGACGAGAAGTAGTCGATGTCAACATAACGATAAGGGTTGACTCCGCTTGCCGTCTTCTCAATCTCATCTGGCTCGTACATCAAATCCTCATCAGTATAATCTTCTCCGTATTCTTCATCATACCAGTCGTTCTTCTGAGCCTGATTGTACCATTTCATGTAATCAACGGCACCAAGATATTCGGGAAGTGCTTTAATAACATCCAGACCGACGTTCACATTCATGTCGATTTTCAAACCTTCGCGAGCCTGACCACGCTTGGTTGTGATGAGTATCGCACCCTTTGCAGCACGGCTACCATAAAGCACAACTGCATTGGCGCCTTTCAGAAAGGTTATCTGTGCAATTTCTGACGGCTGCACATTGTTGGCGTCACGAGGAATACCATCGATAAGAACCAAATAGCCCTGACCGTTATCCTCATCCATACCCCACAGCGATTTGCCATTCCAGCCATTGACCAAACTCTCCATGTGGTCGAGACTGTAGGTGGTGTAGTTCTTTTCGAGCATCTCCTCGACATTGACAAACGAAACGCCACCAAGCAGATCGCCTTGTGCCACGCTGCGGAATGCCGTTTTGACCATATAGACAGAATCCTCTGTTTGCGGCTCTGCCTGTGCATCGGTCTGGGCACTCAATGCAAATGGCGCAATGGCCAATGCGGCACTCATGACTAATATATTATGTTTATGTTTCATCTTTTATCGTTTATTAATTCAACAATTATTCATGGAACCATTACCAACCCGGATTCTGCTTGAATTCAGGATACAGATAGATATCGGCATCGAGGAATGGGAACCAATAATGTTTTGTACCGAAATTACGGGTCAGGATAACCTCTTTGCGGTAATTGGCAACTTTAGCCTCACGCGGGTCGTTGTTCTTAAAGAAGTCAAGATCCTCCAATCTGTCAAACTCCTGACGGAACTTGGTGTTATACGGATACTCGGTAAGGAGCAGCCAACGCTGTAAGTCGTTGAAGCGGAAACCCTCGAACGAAAGTTCGACAGCACGCTCACGACGAACCTCATCCATAAACTTCTTGTCATCAGCAACGTATTTTGCGCCTACATTGCCAGCGCCGCAACGTTTGCGGATAACATTAACAGCCTGCTCGGCAGTCTTGTCGAACGTTGAAGCGCTATATTTTGCTCCACCAACAGCCGCACAAGCCTCGGCATACATCAAGTAAACATCGGCCAAACGCATATACGAAAGATATGTGTGCAAGCCATTACCAAAATCGTACGATTTGTCGATTACGTTGCAAGTATGCGGCACAAGTTTTTGAATGAAGTAACCTGTCTGGCTACCATTAGCCACCGGACGCATATTACCGCCTGTGAACAATTCACAATAACGATAAGCCTCTTTGTCGGTTGTGGCACCATTGATGTATTTGAATCCATCAAAAACAATGTCGTGATAGAAACGCGGATCGCGATTGTTGAACGGATGCTCAGGATCAAAGCCCGAAGCAGGATCATCAATCGGAAGACCGTTGGCCATTCCGTACATTTCAACCAAGTTGGCTGTCGGCTGGTGGATTACGTTATCGTGTTCAACCAAACCGGCCACTTTCGGACCAAACACCTTTGTGGTGTTCCAGTTCGAACTGTTCCAGTCTTTTGAAGGACCACGCATGATGGCCTCGGTTGAGCCTGGAGTACGATAGCCTTGGTTCATAGTATAGAACAAGTCAGAATAGCACTTGTTTTTTGCTGCGCTTGTTGCTTTATGATTATAAATATCGTCGAAATCGAATTGAACAAGAGCATATTCGGTTTCGCCGTCTTCAACCAACTGCAGAACTTCACCAAAAGTCTCGGCTGATTTTTTGCAGTAATCCTCATCATACTCGTAGGTCTTGCCGCTTGCAATGGCACCAAGTTGCGCACCATTCTTCATAAGCGGACTACCTGCCCACAGCAAGCATTTGCCTTTGTAGCAAAGTGCGGTAATCTTGTTTGGACGCAACTGGTTTTTACCTTTAGTTGCACTACCAACTTGAGTATCATCCCACTTTAATGGAAGATAATCTGCTGCTTGTTGGAAATCGCTTGCGCAACGATCAGCACATTCCTGGAACGAAAGACGCGGCAGTTTTTCAATGTTGCCGGCGTCAAGCACTTTGTCGATGTACGGCAGACCACCGAAATATTCCATCAACTCAAAGTGCCACCATGCACGGAAGAAATAGCTTTGTCCAAGTATGACATTTCTTTCCTCCTCGGTTCCGTCCATCTCATCGATATGCTCAATAGCCATGTTGGCTTGACGAATGCAGAACCAAGCATGTCCCCACAAAGAGTGGTTTTTCGGTGCACTGTTTTGAGTTACACTACCATTAGAGGTTCCTCCTGTAAGCAACCAGTTGCCTGTCTGGCTCCATGCACGGAAGTTGCCAAGGTCGGCCTGGTGAGTCATACGGTCGTCGGCCTCAGGGTTGAAAATCTCATCATCACCCCAGTTCCACGACGGACACCAGTTACATTTCTCTTTATCGGGAATACAGTTGATAATCAACTCAACAAATCCCTGATAGTTGTTGAAGTTTTTGAAAGCATCGCTAGCCGACACTGTCGTGTTTGGCTCGCGGTCGAGATAATCCTTGCACGAAGTGAAAGCAGTGCCCAAAGCCAGCCCCAACAAACCTATAAATAATATTGAATTATGTATCTTTTTCATTGTCTTAAGCATTAGAGAGTTATTTTAAGACCAACATTGAAACGCTTTACAGTCGGGTAAGCGCCCAAGTAACCGCCGCCACCCAAGTTGGCTTCACGGTCGTCAGGCATGCGAGTCCACAACCAGAGGTTGTTGCCATTGACAAACACCTTCAAGTATTTCAGACCAATATTCTTAATCCACTGACCTTCACGCCATTCATAAGCCAACTCAACATTCTTCAGACGAACATACGAACCGTCGAAAATGTATTGAGTACCGTATGCGGGGAACTGACCACCCTCCTTGCTCACCGGAGCAGTGCTCCAGCGATACGGAGTTACATCGGCATCAGGATTCTCTTTCGACCAGATTTCACCCATATCGTAAACTGTGTTCAGTTTCTGACCAAAGCTCTGCAGCACAACGTCGCGGGTTACATTGCGAACACCATAGAACTGTGCGAAGCAGCTGAAGCCTTTCCACTGAAAGCCTACAAGGGCGTTATAAGTGTTCTGCGGAGTGCTTGTGTATCCATAAGGAGCGCTATCCTTGCTGTCGATAGAACCATCACCATTGAAATCGACAATGTAGTAACTACCCGGCAGACGGAAACGGTCGTCAGTCTCAAATGCCGGACTACCATACAACTCATCGATATTGTTGATGAAGCCTCTATCAATAAATGTTCTGTACTGACCAATTGCATAACCTTCCTGTTTCTGATAGTTAGGTTTCAATGGTGCATCGTCTTTCTCGATGATTTCGTTTTCGTTGTGAGTAATGCTGAAGTTACCATATACACGAGTCTCGCGATTGATTTGCTTGTTCACGCGAAGTTCGATCTCATAACCTTTTGCATGAACCTCACCCATGTTTGTCACAGGAACATCGAAACCGAAATATGCCGGAGTGGCACGGTCGCTACCATTAAGAAGCACATCGTAACGTTTGTCACGGAAGATTTCGATGTTACCGGCCAACAGACCTTGGAGCAACGAGTAATCGATACCGAAGTTGAACTTACGCACTGTCTCCCAGTGAACATCTTTGTTACCCAACTTGGTCATGCGATAGAATGTATAGATACTGTCGCCACCGCCGTCGAGTGTCATACCTGCCTTACCACCGTATGCCCATTCATCCATGTAGAGGAACGAACCTGCGTTGTCGCTACCAATCTCACCCAACGATGCGCGGAGTTTCAACATATCGATGTAGTGGTTCTCTTTGAAGAACGACATGAAACTTTCCTCAGAAAGCATCCAACCAATGGCACCTGAGTTAAAGAATGCAAAACGATTTTCGGGAGCGAACTTCTCCGAACCGTTGTAAGCACCATTGTACTCAAAGAAGTAACGACCAGCATAACTGTAAGTTGTACGGAAAGCCCAGTCCTCACGATACGATGGAATACCATCACCATACAATTGTTTGTTGCGTGAGAACAAGCCCATGGCAGTAATGCCGTGTGCACCGAAATCGCGTGCCCAGTTCAATTGTGCCTGATAGTACAAACGACGGTTCACATTACCCATCGATCCACCATTGGTTGACCAGCTCACCTGCTCTGCCCAGTCGAAACCGGTGTTGTCACCATCAATATCGTGACGGATAAATACCTGACCAGTCTTTGGGTTAATCCATTTTTCCTGAGCATCATTGTATGCGTCACTAACACCACGATTATTCTCCTCAAACTGGTTATCCATTGACATGTTTACACGTGCGCTCAAACCTTTTGTGATAAAGTCGAGCCTCTGCTCAAGAATAAAGTCAGTATTGATTGCGTTGGTGGTTTTCTTTGCCATACCAGCCAAAGCCAGGTTCTGTGCAGAGTTGGTTACGTTTGAAACCTGCGGATAGTAACCCCAAGCACCATCACTATATTGCGGAAGGAATACGTCAGGTGCAATGTTGTAGGCACCTGCCCAACGCTGACCTTCCTGCCAAACATCACCTGCGTTCATTGCAGGAGCCTTCTTGATACCAAGCGAACCGGCAAGGTTCATTTTGAACACTGTCGATTTGGTGATAGTGAAGTCGATGTTACTACGGGCGTTGATACGTTGGTAACTGTAACCTGTCTCATAACCACGGCCATTGTCGAACAGACGCATAAGGTCGTCCTCATAAACGTAGTCAGCTGAACCATAATAACGTACAGATTTGGTACCACCGCTGATGCTCAAGTTAGCATTATAAGATATTGCCTGCTTACGGAACAACTCATCCTGCCAGTCAACATTCGGGTAACGCTCTCTATTCTGAAGTTTCACACCTAATTCATTGTAAGTGTAACCATCCGGATCGCGATATTTTTCAATCTCGCTTTGCGGTGTGATATACTCCCATGAATCTTTGTCGGTAACAGGCAACTCCATTTCAACAGTTTTGTTGCGAGCCATCAAAGCGTCGTAAGAGTCGAGTTTGTTAGGCAACTTCGACACACGTTTAACTGTAGTGGTGAAACCTGCGTCGATGCGAGCCTTACCCTCCTCACCACGTTTTGTGGTGATAAGAATAACGCCGTTAGCACCCTTCACACCGTAAACGGCTGTTGCCGATGCATCTTTCAAAACCGAGATGCTCTCAACTGAAGTGATGTCGACAGAGTTCATTGAACGCTCAATACCATCGACCAAAACCAACGGGTCGCTGCCGTTCCATGAACTTGTACCACGAATAACGATTTTTGCATCCTCCTCACCAGGCTGGCCTGTGTCTTGTGTTGTGATAACGCCCGGCAAGTTACCTGTCAAGGCTGCGCCAATGTTGCTCACACCTGCGGCGCGCTGCAATGTCGCACCTGTGGTCTGAGTGATAGCGCCCACAACTGAGGCTTTTTTCTGTTGGCCGTAACCAACGACAACCACCTCTTCCAAGCCTACCATGTCAGGCTGCAACGCGATGTTGTAAGGGCCTGAACCTTTCACTGTTATCTCCTGCGTCGTGTAACCGATGTAGGTAATAACCAGCACATCATTATCGGCGGCCTGCATACTGAAAGTACCGTCACCACCTGTAATTGTTCCAATCGTTGTACCTTTAATTACAACGTTAACACCTGGAACTGGCATTTCACCCTCGTCCAATATCTTACCCGAAATCTGATGTTTCTGAGCGAAAACACTGAAAGAGAGCAACATCATTGGCAGCATTGCAACCGCCAATTTCCATAGTCGATGTTTCCTCATACTAAATTTGTTTGGTTATTAAATTATATAGTCACTTTCAAATCCAACATTGGAAGTGTTGAAATTGCATTTTCACATTCACATTCGTCCGCCAATAAATCGAATGCAACCGATTGCGGGGCCGTTTCTGCGGCGCAAACGATTACATTTTTGCAATAAACTATCTTTTTCTCTTCTCGCAGCATAATAACAATAATGTAAAAATTACCTTTATTAATCCGTAAGAATCAATTCAATATAGCAATTCTTTCAAAAAAACGTTCTGATTCCCCCCTATTCTCCATCGAACGGTGCAAAGTATATAAATAATTTACACCTCAAACATTTAATGAATTTTTTTTTCAATACAGTTTTGGAAAACCGAATTGAGAATGGGAAGTTGTAGCCACTCGGTTAGTTTAACGATTATATAAACGTTGAATGGCTTATAGTATTGATTATTGGTTCTGACTGCTTATTTCCGTTCTTCCTTGTTTCCCGAATGCTGATACATGTACTCCGTTGGTGTCACTCCAAACATGTCTTTGAAGGCCGTTGAAAAATAAGCAGTATTGACAAACCCGACAACATCAGAAATCTCCGACACACTGTGTTTTCCCTCGCGCAAAAGCGCCGCGGCCTGTTGCAGGCGTACGTTTCTGATAAACATATGCGTTGATTGATTGGTAAGTTCCTTCATTTTCCGATGCAAATGAGCCCGGCTGATACCAACAGTGGTAGCCAGCATATCAACATTCAAATCCGGATTGCCTATATTGGCGTTGATAACCTTCATGATGCGGTGCATCAAACGGTCGTCGGGCGAAACAACATCAGGCTTTTCCAACATTGCCTCCTGAGTCTGACTTCCTCTGAAGTTATTCTTTAAAACATTCCTGCTTTGTAGTTTGTTCAACATTGTATGCCGCAGCAATTCAATGCTGAAGGGTTTTGTAATGTATGCGTCAGCGCCCACATCGAGACCTTCAATAATATTGCTTTCATTGGTTAGGGATGTCAACAATATCACTGGTAAGTCGTTAATGGTGATGTTTTGTTTGATTTTCTTGCAAAGCGTAACCCCGTCCATTACCGGCATCATTACATCGCTGACCACAATGTCCGGCGCCTTTTTCAATATCACCTCAAAAGCCTCTGCTCCATTTGCACACACCTGCACATGAAAATCTGTTGACAGTTCGCTTTTCAAATACCTCCGGATTTCATCGTCGTCTTCAACCACAAGCACATGGTACTTGGTCTTTTTGTACTGCCTTACGCTTGTCTTGCCAGTCGGAGATGCTGATGGCTTTAATTCAAGAGCGGCCTGGCCACCCTCCTGCTCAACAACCAACGGCGCGGTTTTATCTTCTGCCGTCATATGCCTATCGCCAAGCGGAATCCTGACAGTAAAGTGACAACCGTTTTTACCCACATTGTTGGCTGCCGCAATTGTGCCATGATGCAACTCAACGAGTGATTTTGTCAGATGAAGCCCGACTCCAGTGCCGGAAACAGTCTTGCCATTGGTTGGCGACTGATAAAAACGGTCGAAGATTCTGTTCAAATCATCAGTGTTTACACCCGGACCACTGTCTTCAATATCGATAACCACAAAACCGTCAGATCCCGAGTTCGATTGCCCCGAGAAATCCTGCTTGACAGTAACATTTATGCTTCCGCCCGAAGGTGTGAACTTAAATGCGTTTGAAAGGATGTTGACTATTATCTTGTCGAAATGAGCAGTGTCAACCCATGCCATTATCGGCTGGCTATCAGCAGTGCAGTTAAGACTGATGTCATGCGACGAGGCTTGGAAACTGAAATTATCACATACGCCCCGCACGATTTTTACCACATCGGCATTCTCAAAACGGAGTTTCATCTGCCCCTTGTCAATTTTCCGAATATCCATAAGTTGGTTGACAAGACCGAGAATCCGTTCTGCGTTTCTATATATTATATTATAGGTATGCTGACGCTCCGGATCATCGTCGGTGCTGATAAGTTTTTGTATTGGCCCGATAATCAGCGACATTGGGGTGCGAATTTCATGCGATATGTTTATAAAGAACTGCAGTTTAGCCTCTTTGATATCTTCAGCGTGCTTATGTTCCAATATCTTCATTTTCAATTTGTTGTCACGCTTAATATATAACATGACGAACAATACTGCCAAAACCAGGACAACTGCATAAAGCGCATAAGCGAACTTCGACGCATACCACGGAGCGGCGATTTGAATTGTAAGCCTACGGATTTTCGAAAATGAAATGGCATCGGCGGTCATAATTCCTGACCTGACACAAAATTCATGTTTTCCGGGTTTTAGATTACTAAACGAGACTCTGTTGGTTCTCGATTGCAACCTGAACCAGCCTTTCCCATCCATGTTGTACCAATAACTTATTCTGTCGCGCGAAGCGAACTCCATAGCTGTAAACTCAATGGTAAACGAATTGTCGGTATTGGAAAGACGCACCTTTTCCGCATTTGTTATATCGCAATCGACAACCGGGCGTCCGTCCGACAACATATCTTTTGTTACCGGAGTGTTATTGATATAAAAATTTGAAATTCTGACTTTTGGGATGGTGCAGTGTTTCTTAATATTCTGTGGATAGAAGCATATCAGTCCGTTCATGCCTCCATATATCAACATTCCGTCCTGCCCAACTGTTGATGCGCCTTTGCTGAACTCGTTACACTGCAAACCATCTGAAGCATAATAATTTGAGAAGAAACCCGTCTGACGGTTCATACATGAAATGCCGTTGCTAGTGCCAAGCCAAATGTTGCCATCAGAACCAAGTCGCAACGATGCTACAGAATTGTTAGGCAATCCGTTAGCCATTGTAAATCTGACAGATTCACCATTTTGATGATTAAAACTAAAAAGTCCGTTTGCCGTGGCAAGCCATATCACTCCATCTTCATCGAAAAGCAAATCATAGATGACTTCGCCTGCAAGCACACGATTGGTCCCAAATGTCGATGTAAAATCCTCTTTTTCAATATCGAAACAGCACAATCCGTCATAAGTACCCAAATATACACGGTTGTCGTGCACCAACACTTTGTTAATCCATGTGTTTGGCAATCGGTTGTCGGTCTGCGATGAACTAATGCTGCCGGACTGATTGCGGTAGAACTTCTGCTCATGCGTTAGTATGTTGATTCTGTAAAGACCTATCCCGGAAACCGCCACCCACAAATTGTGATGTTCGTCCTCGTCAATACCATAAATACTCGGCGACAACCGGAAATCACTCTGACCTACAAGGGGGAACGACTGGCACCGACCAGTATTTTCATCAAGTTTGAAAAGACCCGACAAATACGAACCCACCCAAATATTATTGCGGGAATCACGAAAAATGCACAATGTTGTACGCGGCACGCCACCCGTTTTATGATCAACTTGAAAATGTTTCTTCCTCAAAAAATCCTTGTTTAACAAATAGATGCCATCATTGTCTGTACCTACCCAAACGTCTCCGTTTTTGTCGCTAAAAACTGAAGTCACGCAACATGAGCCTATATTATTCGCTGACGACGACCTGCTTCCGACATAATAAAAATCGTTTTCGACAGCAGGTTCCATAATTACACCTTGCTGGAAACATCCGAGCCACAGACCGCCACTGTTGTCTCGCATAATCGAGTGGATTTTAAGTTTTTGACTATCAATACCCAGCAAACTGATATTGTAATCTTGAATATCTCCAGTAGCGGTATTCAACACCTTCAATCCATCGCCATCAGTTCCAAGCAACAAGGAAGAGGAATCGTTCACCATCATATCCGCCAAAGCACTGTTTATCAATCCCTTGGTATCAACAAGAGAATACGACTCCGTCTCCGGGTTGTATCGAACCAAGTTTCCATGTGATGTACCTATATATATATAGCCATCGGGCGATTCCAGAAGCGAGAAACACGACTCGTTGCTGTCAAAGGAATAGGTGCTGACAATCTCACGCTTCTTATTCAGCACATATACACCACTATTGGCGGTAGCCACCCATAAATTATCGTGGCTGTCATGCATCAACTTTTTAATATAGTAGCAGTTAGGCAACAAATCAGGATCCTGACGCAGAATCAATCCGCTATCAGACTGCTCCAAAGCAAAAATGCCATACCCAGATGTGCCGACAATAATTGTGCAATCACTTTCCACAACACACGACACATTAACGCCTCGGGTAAATTTCATGTTTTCAACAAATTGAGGAATCTGGTAAAATTTCCGGTAATCCCTGTCGTAATAATGAAGGCCCGACAATGTACCAAAGAACAATCTGCCGTGATGATCCTCAAAGGTGAATCTCACATATTCGTTCCGCAACGAAGTTGAATCAGACTCATTACTGTGAAAGGCAACAAACTCCTCGCCATCATACATCGACAATCCGTCCTCGGTGGCTATCCAAATCATTCCATCATGGTCTTGGAACACATGATTGACCTTGTTTGATGGTAAATGGAACTCCGACGTGTACACAAAACAATTGTTTGCAACCGACAAATGCGGGAGAACTAGCAATAATAACAGCAATAATCTATTCAATTCCATAAAGCAAAACCTCATCACAATTTCTTTTCGCCGTTCAATCAACCTTTTATTGCTTTTCCAAGTTCGAAAAGCATACAACTGCACTATTTCTGACGGCTAAAATATCTAAAACTATTAAAAAGCCATAATCAATTATTAATCAACAAAATATCATCAAACAATGATACAGAATCAAAAAATTATGCAACAAATATAAAAAATGATGAGACACACAGAAACAAATATGAGACACTATTTTTATGACGCTCCAAAGACAATGCGGAAATTCGTGTATGCAATTAAAACGCGTAGACGGAAACGAAATTTTTAAGATAAACTGGCAGATTCTATGGATTTGCCAGCCGGTGACTAATCTATTTAATAATTAACAAAAACTTTTGTATGATGAAAATGCATCTATTATGGAAAAACGCAGTGCTAGCACTGTCGATGATGCTGCTTTCAGTCGGAGCTTTTGCCCAGCAACATGAAATAAAGGGTAAGGTTCTCGATGATGAGCAACTTCCCATTCCGGGAGCAAACGTGGTTATCAAAGGAACCGCGACTGGTACTATTACCGCTGGTAATGGTGAATTTACAATGAACGCCGCTGATGGCGATGTTCTTCAGATTTCCTACATTGGTTATACTACTGAAGAAATCACCGTTAACGGTAATGGTCCTTACAACGTTAGCCTGGTGCCTGATTTGGTAGGCTTGGACGAGGTTGTGGTCGTAGGTTATGGTACGCAAAAGAAGAGCGACTTGACTGGTTCAGTTGCTTCAGTGCGTTCTGATGACCTTAAAAAACTTTCAATCACCGACGCAGCATCAGCTCTGCAAGGTAAAGCATCTGGTGTTCAGATTCTGAACTACTCAGGTGCTCCTGGTCAAGGCGCTGCCATCCGCGTTCGTGGTTATTCTTCTAACAGTGGTAACATTGGCCCTCTGTTGATTGTTGACGGTTTGAAGGTGGACAACATCCAATACCTCGACCCCTCAATGATTGAGTCAATGGAGATTTTGAAGGACGCTGCATCAGCTGCCATCTACGGTGCTGAAGCAGGTAACGGTGTTGTGCTCATCACAACCAAATCTGGTCAGGACAAAGGCGACGGTACTATTACCTACAGTTACAAACTGACTCAGAACAAATTGGCCAAGAAACCTGATGTTATGAACCGCGAGCAATTCATTGACTACATGAATCAAAAGGGCGGTGTTGACATTGAGGCAGACATGGAGAAATATGGTGACGATGGTTCAATTGACACCGATTGGGCAGACGCTCTGTTCGAAAAGAGTTACACTCAACAGCACTCTCTGTCAATGCAAGGTGGCAACCAACGCGGACACTATTTCTTGTCATTGAACTCATTGAACAACAATGGTATCGTTGTTGGCGACAAAGATGTCTACAAACGTCTTTCTGCCCAAATCAATGCTGACTATAAGATTAAAGATTGGCTGACTGTTGGTACAAACACCTCTATTGAGAAATGGTCAACTAAGTCGGTAGGACATATGAGCGAGGCCAACTCAGTGATGATGGCCGTTATCCAGAACGACCCTCTGACTCCGCTGTACTATAACGATTACGAGGATTTCAATCGTAAGATTACTGTAAATAAATATAAGAAAGACCCTTCACTCGCAGTTAGAGATGACGAAGGCCGTCTGTTAGCAGTTTCGAAATACATTGAAACAGATAATGGTTCTCCGCTTATCCAGTTGTACCGCACTGATGCAGACAATGGTGGTGTTACCGTACGTGGAACAGCGTTTGCAAACTTATCTCCGATTAAAGGATTTGTTTACACCTCACGTTTAGGTTATCGCATCAGACATAGCAATCGTCACAGTTATTCTGCTCCGTACTATGCAAACAGCATGGCATACGACGACAACTACAATATTTCAGCTGAAGCACAAACTGGTCTTTACTATCAGTGGGAGAACTTCTTCAACTACAACATCGATTTTGGTAAAAACAATATCGGTTTGATGGCTGGTATGTCGTACATCGAGGATAAGACTGACAACGTTAGTGGTAGCGCAAAAGGTACAGACATTCTTTCTTCATACGAGGAGAACTTCCGCTATCTGGACTATGTTGCCAACAATACATCGACAAGTACTGTTGAAAAAACCGCAACAGGTGACGACATTACCAAATACTCTATTAAGTTCAAAGAAGGCTCAACTGCAACAAAAGCAGACATTGAAGCTATTGAAAGCGTAACTTACAAGACTTCTGAGACCACAGAACTTGTAACCAAATCGTTCAATAACAAACCGAACCGTTCTGCAAGCCTTTCTTACTTCGGTCGTTTGACTTATTCTTTCGACAACAAGTATAGTTTGCAATTGAACTTCCGTGCTGACGCATTCGATGAGTCAAAACTTCCGAAAGAGAGCCGTTGGGGTAAATTCCCATCAGTATCTGCAGGTTGGACACTCAGCAACGAAAGTTTCATTAAAGACAACATCAGCACAGACATTATGTCGTTCTTGAAGATCCGTGCATCTTGGGGCCGCAATGGTAACATCAACGTATTGCGCGACTACAAGTACGCAACAACTATCGCCTACAACCAAAAATGGTACCAATACAGCACAACTGACAACGCTGCTCCTCAAGAGTTTGGTTCAATGCCTTCAGGTTTGGCCAACCCAGATTTGAAATGGGAGACATCAGAGCAGATTGACCTCGGTTTGGACGCACGCTTCCTGAACAGCCGCCTGTCTCTTGGCATCGACTGGTACAAGAAGAACACTAAAGACCTTCTGGTTGATGTTACTCCTCCGATGGAACTTGGTGTATCAAGCGTAACAAAGAACGCTGGTGAAATCATGAACAAGGGTCTTGAATTCGAACTTGGCTGGAAAGACAAACTTGGTGACCTCAATTATTCTGTAAACGCCAACTTCTCAACTCTTAAGAACGAAGTTACCTACCTTGATCCCAACGCTGGTGGACGTATTCTGCAAGGTTCTTACTATGTGAACTCTATCCGCAATGCTTTTGAGGAAGGTCACTCAATTTGGTACTTCTATGGTTTCAAATTCGACAAGGTTAATCCAGAAGACGGTTCTTACACACTTGTTGACATGAACGGTGATGGCCAAATCACTGACGACGACAAGACTGATATTGGTCAGGGCATGCCGAAATACAATTATGGTATGACTATCAACCTTGAATACAAAGGATTCGATTTCACTCTGTTTGGTAATGGTGTAGGCGGTAACAGCATATTCCCGGTTTTGTTCCGCACCGACCGTCCGTACAGCAATACTCTTGAGTATTATCACAAGAATGCATGGACTGAGGACAACACTGGCGCTTCAAGACCTGCTCTTAACAAATGCTCTACCGATACTAAATATTGGGCATCTGACGACAATATCTTCAAGGGCAACTATTTCAAGATCAAGCAGATTCAATTGGGTTACACCCTTCCTGCCGACATCACAAAGAAAGCCTACATTCAAAACATGAGGGTATTTGTATCACTTGATGACTACTTCACATTCTCGAAATATCCAGGTATGGATCCTGAGACTGCAACAACTTCGACTAATGCATACCAAATGGGTATCGATATGGGTACATATCCTATCTCGAAGAAGATGGTCTTCGGTGTTAGTGTAACATTCTAAAAAAAACAAACAATTATGAATAAGTTTAAATTTTCAATACTGATAGGCGCATGTGCTATAATGGCAACTGCGTGCGAAGACAAGCTTGATGAGGATCAGAAGGGTGTGATTACACTCGATATGTTCTATCAAAGTGACGATGACGCTCAGAATGCCTTGAACGGCATGTACGATGAATTTGCTCAGGTGGTAGCCAATGGAAAATTCCTCGGCATCCACAATGCTCCGTTCTTTGCTTACAACCTTTGTGGCGACGATATTTACGCTGCTGGCGAATTCTATGGTGACAACGACTTTATGAGTCAGCTCAACGAATTCCGTTATGCTACTGACCATGAGGACTTGACTCCTCTTTATGGTGCTTACTATAGCGCCATCTACGCTGCGAACCTTGTAATTAATAAGATTCCAGAAGCCGGAGAAATGTCTGACATTAAGAAACGCTGCGTTGCTGAGGCTCGCGTAGTACGCGCTTACTGCCACATGCAACTTGGCATTGGTTGGTACGATCCACCGAAAGTAACCAAGTATCTTGATTTGAGTGCTGGTGCTGAAGACATAGCTAACAGCGACCACAATGAACTCTTGAAATGGTGCGCCGAAGAGTGTATGGATGCAATGGCTGACCTTGAAGATCGCAACGGAAAAACCGACAAAGATGGTACCGTTAAAGTTACAAAAGGTTTCGCTCAATTTGTAGCAGGCAAGGCTTATATGTTTGTTGGCGACTTTGAGAATTCAAAGAAAGCGCTGAAACCACTTGTTGAGTCTGAAAACTACGCTCTTGTTCCAAGTGATCGTATTGGCGAGACATTCCTTGCCAATGGTGATGGCAATGAGGAGCAGATTATGGCTACAAACGTTGCTGTAAATACGGCTATCTCGACATGGAGTGGAAATATCCAACGTAGTACTTGGATGTACATTAACATTATGAACTGGCGCCAAGACCATATGGCTGGTGTTCCTTCAGGATATGTTAATGGTTGGGGTGGTCTTGGTATTCGTGAGGACTTTGCTGCTGACTTCATTAAACATGACTGCGGCGTTGACCCAGGTGATCCGAAGACAAAAGACGGCATAGTTGGTGATAAAGATTACGACCCGTACGCATACGAGAAAGACCCGAAAAAAGACCAAAGATGGCGTCGTAAAGCTTGGATTAGAAACATCAAAGAGTTTATGTATGAAATGAGTTATGGTTCTGGCGACGATCAATCACTCGCAGAGAAAGAGAAAATGTCTAACAGAGGTATTAAAACTTATCTCTATGGTCAAACTCACTTCTTGGAATACAAACGCCAAGCTCGTTCAGAAGAGACTTATCCTGGTGAGGCATTCTCTACAAGAAACAACCTGATTGCACGTTTGGGCGAGGCCTACCTGCTTTATGCTGAGGCTTGCGCAAGAACTGGTGAGGCTGCTGAAGGTTTGAAATACTTGAACAAAATTCAAGAGCGTGCTGGTTCTGCCACTATAACAAGCGCTTCGGACGACCTCCTGACCGCAATTAAAGAGGAAAAACGTTTCGAGTTGTTCCTGGAAGGCTGCCGTTGGCCGGATATGGTTCGCTGGAGTTTCCAAGACAAGGGCGATGGTGTTGACTACTTCGCAAGAATAAGAAACAATGGTAAGACTGTTCCTGAACTGTACGACGCTATGTTCGATGAGAATGGTAAAGAAAAAGGCGTAGGCAATAAAGAAGAAAAACACAGATTCTATGTTTACGCTACTCACCCGAACGAAGGTAGAGGTGAGGTTGGTTTCACCGAGCCATCTGATGCTCCGGATAAATACAAATACTATCCTATCCCATTCAAAGACGTGAATGCTAACAAATTCATCAAGCAACACGCAGGATGGTAATAAAATGTCTTTAATAAAAAAGGCTGCCGAAAGGCGGCCTTTTTTATTAATTAATGGTCCAATTATCGGCACTATTGCTAAATTTGCTTTGAATTGAATAAACTTTATAAAACATATCACTATGAAAAAGTTTGGATTAACACTTGCGGCCGGACTATTGTGCATGGCCGGCTTTGCACAAATGGGTGGCGGATTCGGTGGTTTTGGCGGGAACCAAAATAGCACTGACACAATGCGCTACTCTCAAAAGTTTCTCAACATCAACTATGCGGGTGACAATGAGGTTTACCATAACCTCGACATCTATCTGCCAAAAGAGGTTAAAGAGAGTTATCCGGTAGTTGTCCACATCTACGGAAGCGCATGGTTCAGCAACAACTCAAAGGGGGCTGCCGACCTCAACACCATTTGCGCCGCTCTGCTCGACGCCGGCTACGCAGTTGTAACACCTAACCACCGCTCAAGCGGCGATGCTAAATATCCTGCACAAATAAACGATATTAAAGCCGTAATCCGCTTTCTGCGCGGCAATGCCGACAAATACAAGTTTGACACCTCGTTCATCGCCACCTCGGGCTTCTCATCGGGTGGTCATTTGGCATCGCTCGCCGCCACCACACGAAACGAAAAGGTTGCCAACGTTGACGGCTACGAAGTTGACCTTGAAGGCAATGTGGGCCAGTTTACCAATTTCAGCAGCAGCGTAGATGCCGCCTGCGACTGGTCGGGTCCTGTTGATTTGATGCACATGGACTGCGGTGAATCGATGAAAATGCCAACATCGCCAGAAGAAGTGGTTCTTGGCGTGCCAATGAAAGGTAACGAGAACCGCTACAAGGCTCTCAGCGCACCAACATTCATTGACCCTTCAGATCCCCCAATCATCGTTTGTCACGGCAAGAAAGACAATGTTGTTCCGTTCTGCCAAGGCGAAAGTTTCTACAATGCTTTGAAAGCAAAAGGTGTAAAAACCGATTTTATTCCGGTCGAAGACGGCGGACACGGTTTCAACATGTACTCGAAAGAGAATCTGGCCAAAGTAGTCAATTTCCTGAACGAGGCTCGCAAAGCGAAGAAATAATAATAACTCTCAATGATAAAGAAAGCCGGCTTAAAAACCGGCTTTTCTATTTTACTCAAACTTTTCAGCATCGGTATAACGGTGAAGGCGTCCAATTTCATCCTCATTGAAATTTGCAGGATTCTTTCCCAAATCGGGTATGTTATACGATTTAAGCATTCTATCGTAATGGTGGGGATTCTGTTGAGGCAGTACAAAAGCCTTCGAGACATTGCCTTGCTCATCGACATGGCAGAAGAACGGTTTCCCATACTGACCATCGTCGCGTTTGCTGGCAAAAACAAACCAGCGCGAATTCGATGACCAACTATGATATGTGTCGGACCACTCAGAATTTGCAGCCGACATATCAGCAATAGTGCCATCTGCCAAATTCATCATCTCCAAATCGCACTCACGATGCCAAATCGGGAAAGTTCCATAATCGGCTACGGTGTAAAGCAACCAGCGTCCGTCGGGCGATGCCTTCGGATGGCAAACAGAACCTCCACGCTCCATAGCATCCCAAACCACGCTCGACTCACCTATCTCGCCCGTCTGCGCATCGAAAGAGAATTTGTAAAGCGAATAATGCAGTTTTTTCACATCGCGAGGCAACGCAACCGTATCTGCAGCGCAATAATAAACTGACGAACCATCCGCACTGAAACATGGGAATGTCTCTAAAACATCGGTTCGAGTGAGCGATGGCGGCAAAAGCAGTTTATTGTTATCGAAATCGACAATGCACAAATCCGATTTCGAGTCGTAAACTTCAAGCCGTTTCTGACTTTGGGTATGGAACGAAGGAATTACAACATTCATTGAGAACACTCCCCAACGTCCGCTCGGATGCAAATCGCCATAAACGGTTCCCGAGAACATTGAATCGTTTTTCAGTGTCATCTTCCTCAATGTTCCCTTACTACTCAATACCGCACCTCCTCTGCGACCACGCAGATAGAACATTGTGTTCTCTCCCTTATGGATGTGGCAATTCATACAAGCATTGTTGGTGTTTCCGTACGAGGCCAAAACTCGCTCATCGAAAGTTGAAATCTTGCGCTCGAAAATCTCAACCCAGTTGGCGACTTCGTAAGCAGGCTCAACAAGTCGATAGGTAAGATATTGGTCGATTGAGTCGGGGCTAACAAAAATGCTCCATTCTCCCATTAGCGAACTGCTGATTTTAATTGAATCGCCTTTGGCTTTGTCCAAGAGTTCTTTCCATTTAGTTTCTGGTATTACTACATCACGCCCTTTCAGGCTAAACGAATAATCACCGTAACTGAATGTTGTTTCTGCCTTTCCACCTGTATAATAAAAATTCAAAGGCGCAATGTTGCACGGAATGGTAACACCGCGATAATCAGGATACATTCCTTTAGGTTCATCCGGTGCAGAACAACTGGAAACTATCGGAAGTATCAATAACAAAACCAACCTTTTAATCATCTTTATCTGCAAAATTGAAATAATACCAATAAGTATTGCCGTATTTCTCCTTCATTTTCCGCTTGTTGGCATTTGTCATCATATACGCGTCGCCGTAAGCGCGGAAATTATTGAACACTGCTTTGCTGATGCCGTATTTCTCCAACATGGCATTGGAAAGCATACCATCGCCAGCCAAATAAACTATCAGAGCCTCATCGTACAGTTGTGATTTGACCTTGCCGGGAACGTAATCCTCAATAAATGAGCCAATATCCTTCGACAGCAAATCGTAACAAAGCAAATACTCGTAAGCCATTATGTTGTCGGGATTCGACTCGAGAAGATTCCGAAGCAGCATTCGGTTTTGCCCGGCAAAAACAATGGTGTCAGTTTTTGGCACGAATGGCACTTTTTCTTTCCAATCATCGTCAATTGGGCCGCCCAAAAGCCTTTCATACTTCTTTATGGCGCAAGTGTCACCATTGATATGAGCTATTTGTGCAAGCCGGCGGTAAAAACGTTTCCCCGATTGTGTTGCTGTGAACGCCAGTCCCAACATTGTGGCATGCTCTGCCATAATAACTCCGCCCAACTGATACCAAACCTCGCCTGCACAACTGACAAACAATGGCCGGGAACCTTGTCTGATAGGTAACAGCAAGCCGTCAGCCAAAGGCTGATAATAATTCATCAACTCCTGACTCAATCTGCCTTTTTTTGCCATTGCCAGATTGTGATAATATGTACCAATCAGTGAGTGGTGGTCACGTTTGGTTAGTTTTTCCACTTTGTCCCAATTATTACGCTCGGAATTGACAATAAGACCGAACATCCATTCATTTTCGGCCGACGGCGCACCATAAACCTGCCATTCCTGAAGCAAAGGCATGTCTACGCTCCGTCCGAAAGCAAGGTAGTTGCTGAATCTAACACAAAAAAACGCAACAGCGCACGCCAAAAGAAGCATTATTGCCAATACTATCCTGATGGGCTTTATCTTATATCTCCCCATAATTCACTAAAAACAATTCTTTTTATCATTGCAACTACTCCCGTTGCGACTGACTTGTAAAAATATCTATTCTGCACAATGCCATGCACTCAAAAAGAAAAAAAAATGAGCGCAGACCTATATTTTTTGCGATACGGCCAAATTAGTTTTATTTTGTACATGAATCACTGAAACGTTAAAACAAAAACCGGGGATTAATGGAAAATTCAATAGAAAATCGTTCAATATCAATTGGTAAGGCATTCGCCATTTTGGGAATCACCCTTGCACTGACCATTCCTGCGTCAGTTGTCACGGCCGCACTGCTGAGCGTGGCGCCGGCTTTCAAGTCGTGGATAACAATGCTTGGCTACATTTTGCAATTTGCCGGCACCATTGCCGTAGTGTATGCTATTTGGAATCTGAAAGTTAGCGATACAAGAAAAGTAAAGCCGTTATTATTCCCAATTGCTTTGGCAATGACTTTCGCTCTATCGATAATCAGCGAAGCCATCTGCTCGCTGATTCCTATGCCAGACATTGTGGCACGCATTTTCAGCGAAGCAATATCGCTCGATTTTGCTGGATATATGACAGTTGGCATTGCCGCTCCAGTGCTCGAAGAGTTGGTTTTCCGTGGCATCATACTAGCCGCACTTCTTCGCCGCTACGAGCCTCGAAAGGCTATCATCTGGTCGGCAGTGATTTTCGGCATCGCGCACTTGAACCCATGGCAGTTCATTGCAGCGTTCATCATCGGTTGCGCCATTGGTTGGCTGTTCTGGCGCACACGCAGCATCTGGATTGGCATTTTCATGCATTGGGCCAACAACACGGCTGGTTTTCTTTTGGGCTACTATGCCGGCGATATGAACGTTTCGGTAATCGACTATTTCGGCGGCCCGATGAATCTCGCCATCACATTGATTGTGTGTGTATTGATCACATTCGGATGTGTTAAGGCCATTCAGAAAATTCCTGCAACTGAACCACAGGAACCGACAATGCCCGAAGGCGATTTATTGTCGTAAGATTTTGATAATCAGCGGTTGGCTGTTCGCAATGGTGATTTTCGCAAAATACAAACCTGGCTGCCAATAAACGGCTTTTGTTATGTCAAGCGAGTGCTCACCCTCAAGGTAAAACGTGTTGCCAAAATCGGTCAGGATTTGTCCTTGCGCTGAAATAATCTCAATCTGCACATTAGCCTCTACTGCCTGACTCCAGCGAATTTCAGCCTCATCGGTAAACGGATTCGGATGACACATGGCAGTTATTTCAGGCAGAGTTTCGGTTGCGCCATCAACTGACAAAGGCTCGCCTATATAATTGTCGTTCAGCGAGCCCGGTGTTCCGAATAACACTGACTTCTCCCACAACGTTGGCAGCGAATTATCATCGAACGGATTGGCAAGCGAAATCGTAAAACCATAGCCGTCAGGCAGTTTCGGCCATGACGATTTGTTGCCATACTCAACTTCGTCAATCAAATAGCCATCAGCGTCATAAAGAATCACAGAGCCTTGCGACTTCAACCCAAATTTGAAGTCACCAACTACGTTTGTCAATTCTGGCCAGAACCCCATAAACTTGCTTTTGCCTTCGCAAACAACTACATAACCATAGGCAGGAACGACTGTCCCTTTGGGGATGACAAAATCTTTCTGACGTGTTGCATCGGTCAGAATCCAACCAGTAATATCGATGTCAGCAGCCGTTGTGTTGAAGAGTTCCACCCAATCCTTTGTGTCTTGACCGCCCTCCGATTTATAATTTATCTCATTGATTACAATAGAATTATAGTCATCATCGCCTTTTTCGAAAATCGCCGTAAATGACGAGTTGCGCTTCACGGCAAGTGTTAATTCGGGATCAGAATCGCTCTTTTCCTCCCAGCCGACGAACTTATAACCTGGACGTGCAATCGCCCTAATGGTTATCGGATTGTTAGAGAAATAAATCCCTTTCCATGGGAATTCCTTGATAGTTAGGCTGTTCAACTGTATGTAGCCTCCCTCCTCGTCATTGACATCAACTACTACCGAAACATTTGAGCCAACTGACAAATCATCGCGGATAAATTGCCGCATATAGTCGGGCCGATTTTCGGCAAAAGTACGCAACCGCTTGACATTGTTCGACCAATTACCAATTGCGTGCCACTTGTTGTTGTGAAATAAAATCTCGCTTGAAATATGACTTGACAAACTATCAATCAGAGAATTAACAACATCAGGTTTAAATTCTCGGTTCAAGCGGTCGGCAAAACGATTCACAAAATCATGTTTGAATGTCTCGTTCAACAATAGTTTTTTAAGAACAAAAGCCGGTCCGGAAGATGATTGCATGCATGAGCCCAACTTGTCTTCATCATAGCCACTTGAATAAAGTCCGAAACCGAAATCAGTATCGTAGGCTATCCAGCGCCACCGGCCTCCATCGACTTGCGGACGCCAGAATTTACAGTTGTTTCCCGGCCAGTCGCCATTGTTGCAATATATTTCAAGTACCATGTACTCAATGAATTCGTCGATGTCAATCTGTGTTGAAATGTACTCGTAGTTGGTTGCATTCGACATGGAACGAGTATTTAAAAAACTCTTCACCGCATCGTAATGTGTAGTAACACCATGAACCCACGTACCGCTATTTTCCAATAAATCAACATTATCAGCATCTACCCAATTGTAATTGTTGGCAACATAGTGTTCGTTTATTTTCTCACGGATGTTCAAAATACCCCAATATTTGCCGTTCAGATAAACCACTGATGGCCGATATGCCTGAATATCAATATTGTTATTACGGACCAAACCAGTGATTAACGCATCGCGGAACATGGTGTTATACCAATCGTTGCCGGAATTGCGGAGCAAGAACGACTTAAATTCCGATATATCTTTGTCACTAAACAAATTACATTCAAATTTGTTTTTCCCATAAGCACTGCGGGCATGGAAAGCAAACGATTTCTGCGCATGGGCTCGACTCCATGCTCCTGCTATCTTCACTCCTGCATCCTGACTAATTTTGGTAGTACCATCGGGCCAGAATAGTTCAACATGCATTGGTCGTTCCCAATCTTTATGATAATTGGCGCCAAAGTGCGGATCGGCCTCTTCGGCATTGGGTCCCTCAACATAAATGCCATAATTTTCATCGTAAAGATTGTACGGATCGGTTACCAAAGAGAAAACCGGCATCGTAATTTCATGATTTGAAAATAGATACGATTGTGTTGCCGGCATCATTGGAAGCAACGTATCGCAATAGGAAATAGCGCGGAATATGGTTGTCGACGACACCTCAATGGGTCCCGAATATTCCTCCGAATTCATTGTTGGCTCTGTGCCATCAGTTGTGTAATATATCGGTGCTCCGATGTTTGAAATCATTGACACAGTAACTGTTGAATCGCACAAACCGCCTTCCGGTTCAAAGCGAACATTAACTGTTCGGGCTGTTGGGAAAGCCTTGGTTGTGTTTGCCGCTTCGGGTGTTGGGTCAGTAAAAAACAGCCATTTGCCCGAACCGTCTGCCGCCAACCCACGTGACACATTATGCGGCACGGCAGTATTATCGGTTTGGTGGACAATTCGGCCCGAGGAGTCACTCAAATAGATTGCTTCGCCATCCGATGACAATCCGAAATTGGTATGCAGATAAGTTCCCGTGTTTGTTCCTTTCAAATTAAGCACTTCATCCACTTGTCGATCACCTGGTTGCAGCGTTTTGGCTGTGAGAAACGGTATAAGAAGTAAGTCGCTCGAGGTTTCGGATATATTATGAATTCTTGCCGCAAATGTATTCTCACCCTCAAGCAGATAGTCGGCAAAATTGTCGAGATAGTACCGTTTGGTCGGCTGCGAATTGCTCAAAAGCGGATTCACATAGTCGGGCGTTGCCTCTGCATAAGATGGATCGACTCCCTTCTTTCCCAAGTTTTCACGCGCTACCTCTTTACCGTTTATGTAAACCACGAATCCGTCGTCGTAATCCAAATCAAGAATCAACTGCACGATATCGGATAAATTGCTGACATTAAACTTTTTGCGTACAAAAACCGACATTGTTCCTTGGGGCACTTGAGTAGCAACATTTGTGTTGCCATATCCGAATCCGCTTTTACCCCTCAACCATTTAGAATCATTGTATCCAACAGAATACCAGTTCTTTCGTATAGTGTCGGACCCTATTGCATAAGCAAATTCATCGCCCCACTTGATGAGTGGACTCATATACGTTTTTTGGCCAGCAGTGTACTCGTATCTATCTTTACCCGACACATACACAAGCATATACGATTGCGGCGGCATTGTCACTGCCGGGAATGTCCATTTGGCTAGATTATTCATTCTATCTGACAGATGCCAACCCTCGAGATTCACTTCGCTGTCGCTATTATTGAAGAGTTCAATCCAGTCAGAAGTATCTCCATCCTCATCGGCCATCACTGATGTCGACGGGCAATACTCGTTGATCAACACCTGCGCACAGAGTTGATTGCTTACAAACAGGACGATAATCAATATTGACAATCCAAGTCTTTTCATAACAACAATTCTGCGGCAAAAATAGCGATTGCAACCGATTGCTATTCGCATAAATCGACGAAAAAAGTGGAATTTTACACTGCAATTGTCAAAAAAAAAACGGCAGCCTACCCGACTGCCGCTTATGTGAAATAGAAAATCAGTTTACTGCTTCATCATTTTGATAATGACCGGCTTTTGTCCGACAATGGTTACTTTGGCAAAATACAATCCGGTTGCCAAATTGGCGACTTTAGTGTCGACATCGACAGAATGCTGACCTGCCTCAAACTGCCCGTCGGCCAATGTTGCCAATTTCTGACCGCTAGCAGCGAACAACTCAACAAGAACTGCTGCATCGGCTGTCTGCTCCCAAACAATGGCTGCATTGTTGTCGAATGGGTTTGGATAACACATTGCATATACCTCAACTGCAGGTTCCTCGTTCACGTTCATAACCACATTGAAACTATCGTCACCAATTGAGAAATCGATATGCGATGGTGTGAAAATTCCGTTTTGGCTTCCTGGAGTTCCATACATTTCATCTTCGCCCCAAGCCATCGGCTTTTCGTTGTCGGCAAACGGGTCAACAAGCGCCATGGTGTAGCCATTGCCATTACCGTCAGGCCAGTTTTTGCTGGCATCATATTCAAGTTCGTCAATCAGATTTCCTTCAGAATCCTTCAGACGCACTAAATCGGCCTTGCTCAAACCGAACTGAAAATCGCCAACAGCGTTCACAAGATTCGGATTATACTTCAGCATTTTGCTCAAACTTTCACAAACAACTACATATCCATAAGGAGGAATGATTGTGCCGCCCGGAATCTTGAAGGCATCTTCCTGTTTATCATCTGAAATAACCCAGTTCGAGATATCGATTGCGGCTGCGGTTGTGTTGTAAAGTTCAATCCAGTCTTTTGTATCGTAATCGTTCGACGATTTGAAGTTTATTTCATTTATTACCACACTGTTATAGTTCGCATTATCTTCCTCGAAGATTGCGGTGTACGATTCTGTACCGGCGAGTTTCACGCTGATGCCGGCATGAGTGTTCACGGCCTTATTGGCATCCTCCCAACGCACAAATTTGTAACCCGGACGTGCTATAGCGCGAATCGAAATTGGCACATTTTTGAAATAAGTTCCATTCCAAGGGAAACTCTTCAATGTAAGCGAATTAAGTTGTACATAACCAGCCTTTTCATCGTTAGTGTAAAGGGTAACTTTTGCATCAGCGCCAACATTGAAATGGGTACGCAAGTGATTACGAACATTCTTCGGACGATTTTTGGCAAAATCCTTCATTCCCTGACCATTGTTGGTGTTTTTGCCCCAACGCTGGTTGTGGTAGCCGATTTCACTTGAAATATTATTAAACAGACTATCAATAAGATGATTGACATTTTTCGGCAAAAACTCGTTGTTCATGCGGTCGGCAAAGCGGTTGGCAAGAGCATTGCGGAATTTCTCATTCTTTGTCAGATTGCGGAACAGGACATTTGCCCACGTATTGCCGTGAGTATCTCGTTCTTCAAGACATGTTCCCAACTTGTCGTCACCTGACTGGTCGCGCCAAATTGAGTAGCATTGGTCTGTATCGTAAAGGAACCAACGCCAGCGGCTGCCGCGCTTGGTCGACTTCCAAATCTTGACATTGTTGTGCGGCCAGTCGTTGTTTGATGCGTAAATTTCCGATACCATGTACTCTATATACTCATCAATATCGACAAGCGAGCATACATACTGGTAGCACTCGTCTTTTGCCAAATCGTTTGATTCAATGTAACTTATCAGTGCATCGTAATCTTTACCATCACCTTCCGACGGTGAAATTGTTTGGGTAACATCGCTTGCAGCCATAAGGTCGACATCGTCGGCACTCACATACGGATAGTGGTTTTCAATATAATCCTCGTTCAGTTTCTCGCGCAAGTTCAGAATGCCCCAATACTCACCATTAAGGAATACAACAGCAGGCTGATAGGCCTGAATATCAATATTATTACCTGCCACCAAATGGGTAATCATGGCATCACGGAAATGAGTTCCTCCAAAATCGTTGCCCGAATCGCGCAAGGTGAACGATTTGAATCTGAACAATTCAAGTTCGTCGAAGAGTTTTGCATTGAAATATTTGGTTCCGTAGGCCTTGCGAGCATGCATTGCCATCGATTTCTGATCATTCATGCGGCTATAGGCGCCCGAAATCTGCACTCCGGCATCCTGACAAAGGACCAAACTGCCATCAGTCCAATATAACTCAATGTGAACTGGTTTTTCCCAATCGTTATAATAGTTGGCACGACGTGGCGATGCGTTCAAATCAGCATTTGGACCTTCCACATACAAGCCTGTATTATAATCCCACAAGTCATCCGGCTCCATTGTAAGCGAGACAACAGGCAAATCGAATTTAGCATCGTGATTATTAATATACTTGATCGGATCAACTGTGACGGTCTCGTTGTGGCCGCCCCAACCACCCCAGCCGCCCCAGCCGCCGCCTCCACCATCGTTGTCAGACACCCATCTGGTATCGGTGGTAATTGGTGCACCATCATGCATATTGCGGTTCACCCAGCGCAAGCGGCTGCCGAAAATGTACGATTGAGTTGTCGGCTGCGCGGGCATCAGATTGTCATCGAAAGTGATGGCGCGAACAACTGTTGTCGAGTCAATTGTTATCGGACCTGTATAAAGCAGGCTGTCGGCAGCGGTTGGCACCGTGCAGTCGAGTGTATAATAAATGGGGGTGTTGCCGCCCGATTTCAACGTAACAGTAACCGCCGATGTGAACACTCCGCCCCTCGGTTCAATATCTACCGTGCTTGTTTTTGATGTAGCATATGTTTTTGTTGTATTGGCCGAATCGGGTGTCGGTTCAGCAAAAAAGAACCATTTGTCGCTGCCATCGGGGAAGAGGCCGCGACTCGCGTTGCACGGCATTGAAATGCTATCGGTCTTGTGGATGAGGTTCCCGTTGGCATCCGACAAGTAGATTGTTTCGCCATCACTCGACATATTAAAATTTGTGTGAAGCGGCTTGCCGGCCACCGCACGGTCCTTGCCCGAAGCATAAACAACCATAAACGCTTTCGGCTGCAAACTAACATCGGGGAATGTCCATTTGGTGAGATTGCCTGACTTGTCGGAAAGATGCCAGCCTTTAAGACTGACGGCCTCGTCGGTAGTGTTGTAAAGTTCAATCCAGTCGGAATTGGCCTTATCTTCATCCTGATGGATGGTGGTTGTTGAGCAATATTCATTGATCACCACCTGCGCATCTGTCTGAACACCAAAAAGTAATGTCGCGGCAACAGCCACGCAAAATTTCAAATTTCTATTCATATAAAATTCTTTTTGCACCTACGTGCGTTAAAAAACGGCCAAAAGTAGACAAACTAAAACAAAACGGAAGTTTTTTTATACAGAAAAACCTTTTTCGGCTACCAATGGCCGCTCCTCACCATCCATTTCCAAACAAAAAACGGCGGTCCGATTACGAACCACCGTTTTTAAGAATCACAATTATGAAATCTATTGTTTCATAATCTTCAAGATTATCGGATTCTGGCCATCAACTGATACCTTGGCCAGATAAACTCCTGATGTCAAGTTGCTAACAAAGTTACCAATGTTGATGTCGTGGCGGCCCTGAGCATACCAACCGTTGCAAATTTGCGCCAAACTGCTGCCAAAAGCATTGAGCAACTCAATCCGCACGTTGGCGTCAGCAGGCTGCGACCACGAGATTACAGCATCGCTAACCACTGGGTTCGGATAGCAAACTGCAGACAAACTAACCTCTTGGAAATCCGCAATGTCAACACTAGGAGTAGGCGGTTCTGGAGTATAAACAAAATTGACTGTTTCGTTCGGATTGCTCAATTCGTGCGATGGCTTAAACAAGCCGTTTTGTGCGCCTGGCGTGCCATGCATGTCGTTGTCATTCCAATATTTAGCAATTGAATTATCGGCAAACGGGTCGGTCAGAGCAAGTGTTTTGCCAGTACCATTAGCCTCGCCCCACGATTTAGAATATGTAACCTCATCGATAAGTTTACCCTCTGAATCAAAGAGTTGCACTTTATCATCTTTGCCTAAACCAAATTTGAAATCACCCACATAGTTGGTCACTTTCGGGTTGTACTTTATAAGCTTGTTCTGATTCTCGCAAACCACCAGATAACCGTAAGGCTCGATAATTGTTCCTGCTGGGAAGGTGAAGGCTTTTTCAGGCTTTTCATCGCATATTTTCCAACCCGAAAGATTGATTGCCGCCGGAGTGGTATTGAAAAGTTCAATCCAATCTTTTGTGTCAAAATCGTCAGCCGATTTACAATTTATCTCATTTATAACCACGCTGTTATGCACAGCACTACCATCAGGTTCAAAAACAGCGTTAATCGAGGCTTCACTGCTCAAAGTGAGAGCAATACCAGCGCTGGTACTTATGGTTGCCTTGTTTTCGCTATTCTCCCAACGCACAAATTTATAACCCGGTCGCGCAACTGCACGCAATTCAACAGGAACATTCTTGAAATAGAACCCATCCCATGGGAACTTTTTCAATGTCAGCGAGTTGAGTTCAATGTAACCAGCCTTGCTGTCATTGGCGTCGAGAGTTAGCATCACATCTTCGCCCACATTGAAGTGCTTGCGCAAATGTTTCCGCATATTGGATGGACGTAATCTTGCGAAATCTTTCATTCGATTACTGTTGCTTTCGCTGCCACCGCCCCAGATATATGTGTGATACTGCATTTCGCTTTTTATGTTACCATAAAGACTGTCAATCAAATGATTGATGTTTGCCGGCAGAAATTCGTAATTCATACGGTCGGCAAATCGGTTGGTAAGTTTGTTGCGGAAAGTTTTGTTTTTCACCAAGTTGCGCAGCAAAACATTCGACCATGTATCACCGTTTTTGCCTGTCTCAGACAAGCATTTTTCCAACTTGTCGTAACCTGGGAGGTCCTCATCGCGTTCCCAAATATTGTACGACTGGTCGGTATCGTAAAGCATCCAACGCCAACGTCCACCATTCTTTTTCGATTTCCACATTTTCACGTTGTTGTGCGGCCAGTCATCGTTTCCGCCATATATTTCAGTAACAAGATACTCAATGTACTCATCAACATCAATTTGTGCAGCCACCTGCTGGTAGTTGGCGTCATCGGTCAAGTCGTGAGAATTGATAAAGTTCATCAAAGCGTCGTAGTCTGTCAAATCGCCTTCCGATGCCGTTATTCCTTCACCTTTCCCTGCTAGAATATCAACCTTGTCGTGATCGACATGCGGATAGTGGCTCTCGATGTAGTATTCATTCAACTTCTCACGCATGTTCAAAATGCCCCAGTATTCGCCGTTCAGATAGACAACAGCAGGCTGATATGCCTGGATATCAACATTATTATGCGCCACAAGATGCGTAATCATAGCATCACGGAAAAAGGTACTGCCAGCGTCGTTACCCGAATCGCGCAACACAAACGACTTGAACCTCTCAATATCGAGTTCATCGAACAATTTTGTCTCAAAATATTTCTTTCCGTAGGCATTACGGGCGTGCAGAGCAAACGATTTTTGGCTGTTGCTTCGACTCCATGCACCGGCAATTTTTATACCTGCATCCTGGTCCAGTCGTTTAGAACCATCAGTCCAATAAAGTTCAACGTGAACTGGTCGCTCCCAATCCTGATGGAAATTGGCGCCGTAGTATGGCTCCACGTAGGTGGCGTTGGGGCCAAAAACATAAATACCAGTTAAAGAGTCCCAAAGATTAATTGGCGCAGTAGTGAGTGAAACCACTGGCAAATCGAACTTCGAAGGATGCTCTTGAACGATATGCGGATTGTAAGCCATAACCGAATCGCGGGCAAAATCGAGGATATCGCCACCATTATTGAGATGCTCAATAAGCGCGTCGATATCCACGCTATCGTCAATGAAATATACATGGCGCTCCGTAATAACCTCACCTGTTTCCAATTGTCGATAAAGCCAATGCAGTCTGCTCGGGAAAATGTAGGATTGCGTTGACGGCTGGCCAGGCATCAAATCGCCATTGAAGGTCATGGCGCGTATGACAGTGGTACTGTCAACCGATATTGGGCCGGTGTAAAGCAGACTGTCGCAAGCCGTCGGCTCGGTGCAATCAAGTGTATAATAAATAGGTGTATTACCCTCGGTAGAGAGAGTCACAGTCAATGCCGCTGACTGAAATCCGCCCTCAGGCGAGAATTTCACACTTGTGGTTGCCGATGAGGCATAAGCCTTGGTGGTGTTGGCTTTGCCTGGCGTTGGCTCAGCAAAGAATACCCAGCCTCCGGTGCTGTCAGACGCCAGACCACGGCTAGCATTACACGGAACCGGCAGTGTGTCAGTCTGATGCACGATTTTCCCAGCAGTATCTGCAAGGAAAACAGCCTCACCGTCCGACGAAATATTAAAATTGGTGTGCAGATAACTGCTGTCTGTAACCGTGACAAGGTCTTTGCCCGATGCCATTACAAGCAAGAAACCACCGGCTGGAATTTTCACAGAAGGGAATGTCCATTTAGCGGGATTCGCCTCATCGTCTGACAAATGCCAGCCTTTCATGTCGACTTCGGCCGACGAGGTGTTGAAGAGTTCAATCCAATCCGATTCCTCTTTGTATTCATCTAAGAATGTGGATGTTGACGAACTGTACTCGTTAATCACAATTTGTGCGTTGGTATGAGCACAAAATAGCAGAGTTGCGGCAATAGCCGCGCAGTGTTTTAGTTGTTTCATAATATAACAGTTAATTGTTTAAACGCTCAAATATAGTAAAAAACAAACTAGACTATCTGTTTAGTACTATAAATTCACAAAAAAAATTGCATTAAGCGTATAGAGGACAACAATTACGCTTTAAGCCGAACAAAATTCAACTACGTAAAAAAACAGAGATTTAGAAGCCAAAATTCCCTGCCGAACGCCTCAACCTTTGTTGATATGACGGCGAAGTTTGCGCATATTATTCAGGAAAGTTTTGCGCACTATCGGGTCCTGCGCCCATTGAGGATATTTGGCCGGCTGAGTTGACTGAGTTGTGAAATTCACACTTACGGTATTCTCGCTCACTGGCACAATCTCCCATCTAGCGCTGAAAGTATCAAGCCTTTCAATATCTTTCTTTTTCGGGATCAGATCAGTTTGCTGGTCGATGCTGACTAAAATGCGATCGGCAGAACGAGTCACGGTATATTTCGACACAATATCCTGTTTGCCAATAGGCCAGGGAGCATCCATTAACGTATAAACAAACCATTCGTTGCTATTCAGACGCCTAACTATGCGGCATTCCTCAACATTGCTCATCCAAATATCAGTTTTATTAGGATCAACAATAACTGCCAACAAATCATCGGGCTTGCAGTTCAGCACCATCTTGCCTTGACGTTCACGAGCACGATTTTTCTCAACCGATATCCAACGTTCAAACACTTTAATATCGGTATCAGTATCTTCGGTTACAAGAACCCACTCGGCATCTTTATCCGCATCTCCTGCGAAAAGAACATTAGTTTGCAGCAACAAACTGATTGAAAGGAAGATGGACCAAATTATACGGCTTATTGTCTTCATGTTTTTTTCAAAAACGCTGCGAAAATAATAAAATATGTAAGAATGCAAACTGAAATTTCAAATTTTGAGCAAAAAGTTTATTAACAGTTTCATTCATCGGCACATTAATCATCACGTTTTCTGCGGAGTACGAATTGTTCATTTTTATCCATAACAAACTATAAAAATACAATTGTCAGATTCGGTGACGTCATTTTATGTCCGTTCCGATGTCAACGCCATAAATTATTTTAACTTTGCCAAATCAAAGTGAAAACTATGGATTTATTGGAAAAACTGAAAGATGGTGCGTTTTGGAAGCGCAATCTTATCCGCGTGGGCAAGTTTGCTGGATTCTATCTAATTGTGTTTATTGCACTTGCATTTTTTCTGCGAGTTTACACTCATCACGGACACACAATTTCGGTGCCTGATTTTAAAGGTCTTAAAATGAGCCGTGCGCTGCAGATTGCCAAACATGAGAATCTTCAACTGCAAATCATCGATTCAACATTTATCGACTATATGCCGAAAGGCTGCATTGTTGACCAAAGCCCCCGTCCTGGAACGCACGTGAAAAGAAACCGCACAATTTTCATCACCACCAATGCGTTTAACAGAGCAAAGGTTTCGGTGCCGAAGATTGTCGGACTGTCGTACCGTCAGGGCAAGGCTACGCTTGAGATGCACGGTCTGCACGTCGGACAGTTGATTTATAAGCCCGATTTCGCACAAAACAATATTTTGAAACAAATGTTTGAAGGACAAGAGATTGCGGAAGGAACACGCATCGACAAGGGCTCGCGCATCGACCTTGTGCTGGGCGACGGCCACGGCAACAATGCCACTCCCCTGCCCAACCTCAAGGGGCTAACTCAATTTGAAGCCACCAACGAACTGAACAACGCATACCTGAACGTGGGCAATGTTGTGATTGAGAACGCTGCCACTGCCGCCGACTCAATGAACGCACGCGTCTATCGTCAGGAACCTGCATACTTCGGGTCAGGCGCACGCGCCACACTGGGCGGCCGCGTCGACATTTGGCTGCGGGCTGAATCGCGAACCGAAACCGAAATTGGTGAATCAATCAATCTGGATGAATAGAATCATTGCTATAGCCGCGCTCATTCTGGGTGCAATGCCGCTGACGGCGCAAGAGTTTCTGACTGCGCCCGCTCTGCCTGTGCGCCAACAAACTGTCAGGCTGCAAAGCGTTTCGTCGACTCTGCAACTGCCTTTTATTGACGATTTCAGCAGCGACAGCAACGCACCCGACCAACAACTCTGGACCGACCGCGGCGTGTGGATTAACAACACGTTCGGCATAAATCCTTACTCGGTGGGTGTGGCCACGTTTGATGCCATCGACTCTGACGGATTGCACTACGGGCACGCGTCAAGCACACCGTATCTGGCTGATTTTCTGACATCGCAACCTATCGACCTATCGAAAGCCGACAGCACAACAACCTACTTGAGTTTCTACTATCAGCCACAAGGCAACGGCAACGCGCCTGAAGAGTGCGACTCGCTTGTGCTGCAAATAACATCGGGCGACGGCGTGTGGACCAACCTTTGGGCTATGGCAGGAACCGACCTTCCCACGTTCCGCAAAAACGTGCTGCACTTGCAACCCAATCGGCCTGACACTCTGGAATTTGCGCTCGTGATGCTGCCAATCAGGCAATCGAAATACTTTACTGATAAATTCCAGTTCCGCTTCTTCAACTACGCAAGTCTAGCGGGCAGTTTCAACCCGTCGGCAACCATCAACTGCGACCATTGGAACATCGATTTTGTCTACCTGAACGATGGCCGTTCGGCTTCGGACACTGTATTTTACGACATTGCAATTGTTGAACCAGCCGCAACCGTACTGAAAAACTACACTTCAGTGCCGTGGTCGCACTACGAGTCGGCCATCAACACCGAAAACACGCGGCTCAACATCCACATCCGCAACCACTGGGAACGCACCATGAAGGCCGAAGTCAGAATTCGCATCAAAGACGTTGACCGCGGCGTCTATCTGAAGGACTCAATCACCATGGGCACAGGCAATTACGATGGTCAAGAAAACAATAATCGGCTATATGCCTACGATGATAACCCGATTGTGTACGACAATCGCGAAAGCGCAACTTATCTGTTTGAATGTGAACTTTATACTGATAAAGATGAACTGATTCGCGGCAACAACCGCAGTTACACCTACCAGCATTTCGGCAACTATTACGCCTACGACGATGGCACGGCCGAAAACGCGTACGGCGTGGATGCTGCATCGTCGCAAGTGGCTTATCTCTACACACCTTACAAGGCCGACGAACTGGTTGGTTTGAGCATCTGCTTCCTGCCGTCGAACCCCGTTGAGAGCGCCGCCGACAACTTCTTCATCTGCGCGTGGGAAAACAACAACGGCAAGCCTGGCCGACAGTTGCGCTGCGACGAAATGATGCGCCCTGCGTTCAGCGGCCAGATGAACGAGTTCATGACCTTTGAATTCAGCGAACCACTGACAGTGGACAAGAGCGTTTTTGTTGGTTGGCAGCAGACATCGAAACTGCGCCTGAACGTTGGTTGGGACGTTAACCGCTTCAGCCAAAGCAAGATATTCTACAACACAACGGGCAATTGGCTGCCGACAAGTTTCACGGGCTCGCTTATGTTGCGTCCGATTTTCGGTTCAATTACCACCGATATTGCTGATACTGAAAGCAAGATAAGTCTGTCGGTTTATCCGAACCCCGCCAGCGACTGGCTGACAATCAGCGGTTTGGACGACGATAACTGCCAGTTGACCATCTGCAACGCTGTTGGGCAGACCATTTTGTGCGCACAAGGTACCCATGTAAACGTATCGAACTTACAGTCAGGAATATACATCGTAAGAATCAATCACAATGGCGGCACATCAGCCTTGAAATTCATCAAAAAATAGCAGAAATGATTGACGAGAATTTTGACGATTTTTTTGACGAATCCGAACAGTCAGATAACCCTAACGAATTCCTGGAAGACAACAACAATGGGTTATACGAGCATTTTCGGTTTGATGTTGATAAAGGTCAAGGATTATTGCGCATCGACAAGTTTCTGCAATCGAAAATAGAAAATGCGTCGCGCTCAAAAATCCAAGCGGCGGCTGATGCCGGATACATTATTGCAAACAACGCACCGGTAAAATCGAACTACCGAGTCAAGCCTGGCGATGTAATTCGCGTGATGCTAACCTATCCGCCACGAGAGATTCAAATTGTGCCGGAAAACATCCCGCTCGACATTGTGTATGAAGATGATAGCCTTGTTGTTGTGAATAAGCCTGCGGGAATGGTTGTGCACCCGAGTTACGGACATTACACCGGCACGCTCATCAATGCTCTGGCTTACCGCTACAGCGAGTTGCCAATTTTCAACGGCAACGATGCGCGTCCGGGACTTGTCCACCGAATCGACAAAAACACATCAGGACTGCTGGTTGTGGCTAAGACTGAACAAGCCAAGGAACACATTGCCCGACAATTTTTCTACCATACATCGCACCGACGCTATGTTGCATTGGTGTGGGGCGACCTGCGCGATGATGAAGGAATTATTATCGGCAAAATTGCCCGCAACCTGCGCAATCGTCAGATAATGGATGTTTTTCCTGAAGGAAGCGGAATCGGGAAACACGCTGTAACACATTACCGCGTACTAGAACGTTTTGGCTACGCTACTTTGGCCGAATGCCGACTTGAAACCGGGCGTACCCACCAAATACGTATACACATGAAATTCATCGGACATCCGCTCTTCAACGACCCCGAATACGGCGGCTGCGAGATTAGGTGTGGCACCACATTTAGCAAATACAGCCAATTCATTGAGAATTGCTTCTCACTGCTACCAGGTCAGGCGCTGCACGCCAAGGAGTTAGGCTTCGACCACCCGGTAACTGGCGAGCGGATGATGTTCAATTCTGAACTGCCCGAAAACTTCGCCACCCTGATTGACCGCTGGCGGACATACACAAACGCAAGAAACGAGTGATGCCTGCCACCAAACCCGAACTTCTGCTGCCCGTTGGCAACATCGAGAGCCTTTATGCTGCAATTGAAGGCGGTGCCGATGCCATCTATTTGGGGCTCAAAGGTTTCAACGCTCGCGGACGTGCCGCAAATTTCAGTGAAGCACAACTTGCGGCCATCTGCAAATTGGCTACCCAATACCACATAAAAGTGTACATCACGCTGAATATCGTAGTGAAAAACAACGAGTTGGCCGATGTGCTCGACACATTGCAATTTCTTTCAACCCTATCCATCGCTGGCGTCATAATTCAAGATTGGGGCGTTTTCAGCCTGATGCGGCGATATTTTCCGAAACTTGTGGCACACGCAAGCACGCAGATGGCCAATCACAACTCAGTTGGGGCCAACCATTGTCAACGCATTGGGTTTAAACGCGTTGTGCTTGCTCGCGAACTCACTTTCAACGAGTTGAAAATGATTCAGCAACGCACCAAAATTGAAACCGAAGTGTTTGTGCACGGCGCTCTATGCTACTCTATATCAGGACTTTGCCAATTCAGCAGTTTCCTTGGCGGCGCTGGTGCCAACCGCGGACTCTGCACGCAACCCTGCCGGCGTTTTTACAACTGCAACGGGCAAAAGCGTACGTTCTTCAGTATGAAGGATAACCAACTGATTGACAAGATTAAAGACCTTGCAAAAATGGACATAACATCGCTGAAAGTTGAAGGACGGCTGAAATCGGGCGAGTATGTTTATACTGTAGCGCAAGCCTACCGTAAAGCAATTGACAATGAACAAATTATCGATTCAGTTGATGACTTAAGCCGCCCCAAAACCCAGTGGTTCATGGGCCGCAGCATCGCCGAATCAATTGCCGACAATCCGAATACAGGCCTTTTGATTGGCAAAGTCGTTGATTGTCATGATGGTACAATCATCTTCTCCACCAACATTGAGTTGGCCAAAGGCAACCGTCTGCGTGTGCGCACCGATTCCGACACCGACCAGAACGCCTTTGTGCTCGACAATTTCCGTGTTGCCGACGGGCAATGTACCGCCAAAGGTTTCCGCGGAACAGCCACACCTGGTACCGACATATATCTGACAGCCTACCGCAGCCAAAAGTTTGGTAATGAGTTGTCTGCAACAGCATTCCGCGCGCCGAGAATGCCACAAGCACTGAAAAAAGAAATAATCCAGAAGTTACGCAAGCAGTTGAGCGTCAATGCAAAACCCGCAACAATCGTGCGCATCGACAACCTTGACTGGCTGCACTGCACGTCGCTACAAAAAGCAGACATTGTGGTTGTTTCGCTTCCAACGCTTGATTGGCAAAACTTACTGAATATCAACATTTCAGACAAGCGGTTGCTGCAAAAATTATGGATTGAACTGCCGCCGTTTGTGAGCGAAAAGAAAATAGAACTGGTGCGCCAATTTTGCGCCGATTTTGCAAAAAAAGGCTTTAACAGATTCGTTTTAAGCCACTTGTCGCAAACAGAAATGCTGCCACCACAAAGCCGGTTCGCCACCAACGAATTGGTTTATGCCTACAACGACGCTGCTGCCGCGTGGCTCATGCAGCAAGGTGCGGAATGGATCATCAGTCCTATCGAAAACGAATACGAGAATCTGCTCACTGGCGCGTGCCGCAACATTGTGGTTCCGGTTTATTTCCGTCCGCGATTGTTCACTTCAAGGCAACCAGTGAAACTGCCTAAAAATCAGTTCACCGACGAGCGCAAAAATCGCTACCTGCGCCATCGCGTGAACGGTCTGACTGTGATAACACCCGAACAACCTGTCTGCATCACGCAGTATGCCAATAAATTACGCGGTAAAAATTTCAATCGTTTCCTAATCGATTTAAGTTTCGAATCTGCCGACAACAACCGTCTTTCCCACTTGCTGAAACTGCTTGCCCAATCAGAAGGCATCCCGGGAACAACGACATTCAATTTTAAGAAAGGATTGAGGTAACCTACCTACACATCAACTAAACCGCACCCCTACAAACAGCATATCGTCAGTCTGATGAACCATCTCCCCTGTTTCTTTTGAAGTGCGCCATTCATCGAAAGTGCGCTCAAAAATTATTCTCTGCTGACTTAATGGCTGATGTTGATTTGCTAAAATCATATTGCGCAGACGCGGAGCATTGAATTTTGTTGGATTTTCGCTTGCGTCGAACTGATCGGTTATTCCATCGGTATATAAATATATTGTGTCGCCAGGCTCAATGTCGATTATATTATTGGTGAAAGGTTTGTTAAGTTGCAAATACGCTCCAATCGGCATCCTATCAGCCTCATACTGAATAAGTTCACCCTTGCGCAACAACAACAACGGACGGAATGCACCTGCATACTGCAGACATGAAAGTTGCGTATCGTAGATGCAGATGGCTATATCCATACCATCTTGATTGGTATAATCATCAGACTTCTGACGCAGCGATCGGCGCACTTTTGTCCGCATCTCGTTGAGCAGTTTGGCTGCCGTTATTTCGGGAGAATGCATGTTGGTCATTGCCACAAGGTCGTTGAGCATTGAAATTCCTAAAATGCTGAGCAGCGCACCCGGGACACCATGACCAGTGCAATCTGCCACTGCCAGAGCCTTATAACGGCCAATCTGTGTGGCCCAATAAAAATCGCCGCTCACAATATCGCGTGGGCGGAAAATAACCATACTGTCGCTGAAAATTGAGTTCATCACATCAGAAGAAGGCATCGCAACATCTTGAATATGACGTGCATAGCGTATACTTGATGTTATTTTCCGATTCACCTGGTTAATCATGATGTTCTGCTTAAGCAGGTTTTGTTGTGCAGTCGCAAGTTGCTGATTCTTAGCGTCGAGAACCGCATTCATTCGTTTACGTTTGATTGTGCTGCCAAGAAACAGCATGGCCATCACTGACACAAGCATAAATGCCACTATAAAAGTCACTATTATTCGCCTCTGCGATGCCTCCTTGATTTGGTGCGTCAGTTCACGCTCGCGCTCGGCCATCTCTCGCTTCTTGATTTTTGCCGCATATTCCGTAACGAACTTTGTCTGAGTAAGTTTATACTGATTGTTTTTGGAATTCTCAGTTAACAAATCATTGTATTTATAGTCAGCATATTTAAAGGCTTCTGCATAGTTGCCAATTGCCTTATTATAGTCAATCAACACCTGATAAAGCATCGGCAAGTTCGATTCCCCATCCGGTACAGACGTTATTTTGTCAATTGTTTGCTTTATCACATCGCCCGCTTTCGCATACTTCTTTTTGATCATCAGATAGTTGATATATCCGATTTGTAAATCTATGTAGGCAAAATCGTAGCCATAGTCTTCGCTGATCTTAATGCCTAACTGATAGTAATAAAGGCTTGAATCGAGCAATCGGCTGCTGTTTCTGACATCGAGTTTTGACTCGCAATTGTAAATCTCGCTCAGTTTGGGCAGCGAATAAAGCTGTCCGCTAATGTCATTGATACTATCGGCCAACCGAAACGATTGAATCATCAGCCATTTCGATTCTCGCAAAATATTGATATTAGTATCGTTATGGTGATGATGGAATTGTTCCAATGCCACATGCCCCAACCCCGAATAATCGTAAGCCACACCTCGACGATTTCCTATTTTCTCATCAATTTCGAGAGCACGCCTATAATACTCGGATGCATTGTCGTAAGCCATGTTTCCGATGTTCAGAATGCCCATATACTGATAGACACGCCCCATCAAAGCCGAATCGGAAAGACGAGAAAAAAGTTCATAACTCTTTTGGTAATATTCATCGGCAAGAATATAACTCTTTATAGACATGAGAGTTGTGGCATAGTTCATATAAGAAAACGCCAAATCACGCTCCCGCCCCAACGAATCCCAAATCTGAATAGCCGCCATTCGGTGGTTCATGGCCTCAACAAAATCAAGTTTGCAGTGGCTTGCCCAACTTAGATGATCGTAGGCCAACGCCTCATAATCAATAAGTTGAAGTTTATGCGCGAGTTGCTTTTGATATTGTGCATATTTCTCAACAGTATCTACGTTGACGTGCACACGACATACCTGATTAATCAAACTAAGTTTGTCAGTACCATCGGGCAATCCGCGCGCCACTTGAAGCAAACTGTCAGGATTTTGGGCAAAAAGCGAAACCGGCAATGATAGGAATGCCAACATTACCAAGATTTTAGCCGACTTTAGGACAGACAACATTTTGTAAAATTAATCTACTCAATTTCGGCATTTTTTCAATACAAAACGCATTCTTATGCAAAGAATATTAATTTTTAATACACACGCCAAGCAAACATCATTGATTCACAAACATTTAAAGAATTAAATAACAGCATACGCTGTAGCACCGCTCATTTTCCAATTCAACAAAATTCAACTTACATTTGCCGAAAACTGACTGCAATGAGCAAAATTAAAACCGCAAGCATAGCCGCATTGTTGCTGACGGCGGCAACAGCATGGGCGCAAAAGCCTCTTACTCTGAAAAATACCGTTCCGGGCGGAACTGAATTTTACGAACACTACAACTACCCCGTTCGAGGACAATTCGTGAGCAACAGCGATGTTTTTGTTTTTAACGACAATGAAGGATTCCACATCGGCAATGACGTTATACCACGACAGAAAGTTAATAAAATCCTGACTAACAACAAGAAACAGCCAATGAGTTATGTGCTTGACTGGCAAAACTCCGAAAGTGTCTGGGTATATTCGGCAAAAGCCGCAGCCGCTTATGGTATCAACCTGAAAAACAACACAATAACCGACTCGATAACACAAATCAGTGACGAAGGCGATATTGACCTTGCGCCCGATTTCCGCCATGCGGCCGTAAGCGTGAAACCCGACTTATTCGTAGACGGGGCCTCTGGTAATCACAAAGTTAACGAGCAGACAACGGACGGCATCGTTTTTGGACAATCGGTGCACCGTGACGAGTTTGGCATTGAAAAAGGCACGTTCTGGTCGGAAAGCGGACGGTTATTAGCTTTCTATCGTATGGACGAGAGTATGGTTGGCGAGTATCCGATTGTGGACATAACAGCACGCGAGGCCGCCGTCAAACCTATCCGCTACCCAATGGCCGGCGAGACGAGCCACGAGGTGAGAATCGGTATTTACAACGTTGATAATCAAGATACTGTCTATCTGAAAACGGCATCGCCCGTGAACCGCTATTTCACCAACATTGCGTGGTCGCCCGACGACCAATTCTTGTTTGTTGCCGAAATCAACCGCGAGCAGAACCACCTATGGCTCAATCAGTACAGCGCCGCTGACGGCTCGCTTGTCAAGACGCTTTTTGAGGAGACCAGCCCCGAATGGGTTGAGCCGTGTATTGCGCCACTGTTTGTGAGCAACAATCAGTTTGTGTGGGTGAGCGAACGCGACGGTTTCAAGCACCTCTATCTTTTCGACATCAAGACATTGAAAACCCAACAACTGACTCGCGGCAACTGGTGCGTGACCGCCCTCTACGGCTGCAATCGCGAAAGCGGAGAAATATTTTTCCAGGCCAACGAGCAGGGCTACCTGACGCGCGACATCTACAAGGTGAACCTGAATGGAAAAATGACGCGTTTGAGCAGCGGCTACGGCGTCCACACGGCACGGTTCAGCAAGGCGTGCGGCCGTTTTGTCGACGATTTTTCGGCACCCGACTACGCCATTTTGAGCACTCTGCGCAACGCTGCCGACGGCAAGGTCATCGACACCTTGAAAAACGTCCGCAACACCTACGAGGGCTACACGCTGCCGATAATCAAAACCGTCTATCTGAAGAGTGCAGACGGGCGGTTCGACCTCTGCGGAAGGCTCATCTTGCCGGCCGATTTCGACTCCACAAAGACCTATCCTGTAATCGATTATATGTACGGCGGCCCGCACTCGCAACTCGTTGACGCCAGTTGGCTCTACGGCGCATCGACGTGGAAATTGTACTTCGCGCAGCAGGGCTACATTGTCTTCACAATGGACAACCGCGGCACCGAAAGCCGTGGCGTTGAGTACGAGCACTGCATCCACCGCCAACTTGGCACTTGCGAAATGGAGGACCAAATGGTGGGTATCAATTACTTACGCAGTTTGCCATACGTCGATACCGCGCGCATCGGAATTCACGGTTGGAGTTTCGGTGGATTTATGACCATATCGATGATGACCACCCACAACGACGTGTTCAAGGCAGGCGTGGCAGGCGGCCCGGTGTGCGACTGGAGCCTTTACGAGGTGATGTACGGCGAGCGCTATATGGACACACCGCAGGAGAACCCCGACGGCTACGCGCGCAACTGCGTGGCCGACAGCATCGGCAACCTGCGCGGGCGGCTGCTGGTGATTCACGGCGACATTGACCCCGTGGTTGTATGGCAGAACAGTCTGCGGCTACTACAGAACGCCGTCGATGCGGATGTGCTGGTTGATTACGCCATCTATCCGCAGCACGAACACAACGTTATCGGCCACAACCGCGTCCACCTTTTCAAGCGGATTCTGCAGTATTTCGATGATTTTCTGAAGTAAAGGATTGAAGATTTGAAATTAGCCTTTTGGTGATTTCAAAACATATCGGTATATTTGGGAAGCAATTGTTGCAAACAACTTATAATCTTAACATTATGAAACACATTATTCCCATCATTGTCATTGCCGCGCTCTGCGCCTGCACAAACAATACCACAAAAAACGATGAACCCTCCTACCCACCGCACAACCGCGTGATTGAAAACCCTGTATTTGGCGCGAAATCTGGCGCAACTCCAAGGCTTAAAATCGACAAAATTGAGATAACAGACACGCTGACAAGGCTTTATATGTCATTTACAGGATCGTTCAAAATCTCACCCGATTCGTACATTTTAGCCAACGGACAGCAGATGAAAATCTTGTCGGCAGACAGCATCGACCTCTATGCCAAAGATTATATCTCGCCGCGGAAAGGCGAAAAATCAACCAGTTTCATTCTCAACTTCAACGATGTTGACAGCACCGTGCAGACCATCGATTTTATTGAAGGCGAAGATTATCGATGCTTCAAAATCTGGGACATTGCGCTCAACGATGAAGTGGCGGCAAAAATAAAGGCAGAAACCGAAGTGCCAGACAGCATTGTTAGTCAAGCCCGAACAGTCAGCAACGACGCCTCAGGACTCGACAACCAGTGCCTGATGAACGGCTTCGCATACGTCAGGGGAAAAATCTACGGTTACCACCCGCAAGTGTTTGACAAAGGGGCAAACTACGTTTATTGTCTCTCAAGAGGTGCTATGCAAAGCGCTCAACAACGATATGCGCCAATTAACAACGATGGCACGTTCCTGCTCAAAATTCCAGTCACCCAAAAACACCAATACGCGAATATAAATATCGGGGATGTCAGTTGCGGCAATATCCACATTGTCTGCAACGACACGGTTGATATGGCCGTCGATTTGAAAGCGGCAATCGACAACTATCCCACAAATGGAGAAACCGCATTTAGGAAGGCTTCGTACTTCAGCGGTGCCGATGCCGAAATCAACAATTACGACTTCTGGATAATCGGTGATTTCAATACGTTTGGGTTGGATAAACGCGTGTATCAGAACAAGATGCGTGGTATGAATCTCAGTCAGTACACCGATTTTGTAATGGATATGTATCGCGAAAAGCAAAACGAAGTGAACTCGGTGGGAATGCGCCAGTCGGAAGTCAACAACCGAACCATCAACCGCAGAATCAGAGAGATGTACGATGTTATGCTGCGCCAAAACGCCATTCAACTTCTGTATTACTACTATCATTACATTGGCAGCAAGGATTCGAACGGTAACCCATTCAAGGCCGACGACAATTATTACAACGCACTAAAAGAACTGGCAATCAATAACAACAACGACCTTTACAATCACAGTTCCACATTTTGCTTACTCAACGTAGCCCGCAATTTGGCCGTTGGTCTCAGTAACTCAGATATTGAGCCAAAATATGAAGTGGTGAGCAAGGAAGGTGAGCCGCTGGCAGTTGAGTTGCGCCTGACAACAAGAGAGAAAAAGACGCAGGAAATTGCTAAAGAGAAATTCGGTATCACCAACCCGATTTTTGCCGAGATGCAACATGTAAGTCGTTTAATCAAACAAGACCATTGGTGTAATGAGTATGAGCACGTTAGCGACACCATTATTGCCCTGTTGCGCACAATGTCGGACCCTGCGATTGCTCAATTCGCCGAAAACATCAACAACGGAATGTACAGCCTAAACGATACCGCTTCATATTGGAATCACTCAGAAAATGAATCATTAATCGATTCTGTTTTCGTTGAACTGATTAAGGATTTCGAAGGGAAGGTGCTTCTCCTTAACTTCTGGAGCGAAACCTGCGCCCCTTGCCACAAACTTATCGACGAAATGAAACAGATTGAAAAAGAACTGCCTATGGACAAAATTGCCTTCGTTAACATTTGTAACGACAGAGACACAAGAGAAGAAGTGTACAAAAAGCAATGCGAGAAATATGGCAACACAAATTATCGGCTCAGCATCGATACATTTTTTATGGTGTATAGGAAATTAGGATTCTCACAAGGGTACCCCCAAGGTGCGTTTATCAATAAGAAAGGACAGATTATAAAGAAATATGGAGGCTACTACAGCGAAGGTGCAAAGATAATCAAGCGTGTACTGACTGAAGAAGCGGCAAAATAGGCTTATCGATTGCTAATCAGCATCTTCCACATTCAGATTCTTGAACACGAAATCAGGTTCAAAGCCTTTTTGAATTAGATAGGCTGCGGTTTTGCGGTTGCGTTCGAAGGGCTTCAGAGCGCGTAACTGGCGCAGTTTTTTGTCGCGCTCGGCTTCGAAGGCACGCTGATAGTCCGATTCGGGCAACTCGTTAAAGGCTTCATTTATAACCTGTTTGTCGATATGCTTCTGGCGCAGCATCAGCGTGGTTTTCACCCGCCCCCAATGGTTGAAGCGCGTTTTGTCGCGCACGTAGGCGGTGGCAAAGCGCAAATTATCGACAAAGCGCTCTGCAACGAGCGACTCGATAACTCGCTGAATATCTGCTGACTGTACGCCCCAATTGCGCATTTTCTGCTCAAGGTCGAAAGTGCAGCATTCGCCTTTTGCGGCTAAAAAGCGGCAGCGTTCAAGGGCTTCGTCAAAGGTCATTTCACGTTCCATACGGCACTCACCATTCTGTTTTTTTCGTAAAAGTCGCGGTGCAACTCAACGTTGTCAAACCGCATATTCTCAAGCAATTGCACCGTTTCAGGACCAAAACGCTCGTTGATTTCGAAGAACAACATTCCGCCCGATTTGAGCCATTGCTGCGCCAACTCGGCAATGCGGCGGTAGAACAGCAGCGGGTCGGAATCGGGCACGAAAAGCGCCAAATGCGGCTCAAAATCAAGCACATTGCGGCTCATCTGGCTTT
>JAEEGJ010003359.1_pt1 | contig 62745 bp, 49 predicted proteins | sample 8958761 | NCBI WGS metagenome assembly JAEEGJ01 (sample SAMN16246546, study PRJNA631951) | gut metagenome | biome: gut microbiome; feature: rumen; material: RS-attached | host: Bos | place: Iran: Karaj | collected 2018-10 | reverse complement strand
CCGACGGTCTGGGAGAACGGCGGCATGCTCATCTTCGAGCCGGGCGTGACCGAGGAGGTGGTGAACAAGGCCTACAGCCCAAAGCCCTTCAGGACACAGATGACCGACAGCGTGGGGATGCAGAAGCATGTCACGCTGCGCTGGCGCGACAAGGAGCACTCCAGCTTCGAGGTGGAGCGACGGCTGCTGCAGGATGTAGAGGGCAATAATATCGACGGACTGTGGGAGCGCATCACCCCCAAGCCCTATGCCTCGATGGTGGCTGACCCCACCGACGAGAACCTCTGCGCGCTGACCGACAGTGTGCCCGTGCTCGGCGTATGGGAATACCGCATCTTAGGCTACGATGCCTTTGCCGACCTGAACCTGCCCGCTTCGGGCCACCGCGTGGTGGTCTATGACAAAGACCCGCCATCGCCGCCCATACTGAAATACATCGTGATTGAACGACCGGAGAAAGACCCCATGGCTACCGTCAAGGCGCACGTGGTGTGGCAAAAGCCGGAACTGGAGCCCGACCTCGTGGGCTATTGCATCAACTACAACAACGTGAGGATGACGGGCAACGAGTGGCGCACGCTGAACGACGAGATGATTGCGCCCACCGACACCATCTATACCATCGACGCCACCAAGCTCACCACGGGCATGCTGTGCATCTCGGCCTTCGACGAGTCGGGCAACGAGAGCCGTTCGCTGGTGCAGCAGATACGACTGCAGGACTATAATCCACCGGCAGCACCCGACTCGCTGCGCGCGGAGATCGTGATGCCCAACCCCGACAGCCTGACGGCCATGAACCAGATGTATGCCTACGTCATCCTGCGCTGGCAACCGCTGCCCGACGATGACATCAGCTACTACGACATCAGCTTTGCCAACGACAGCACCCACCAGTTTATCATCCGCAACGAGGGCGGTATCCACGAGACCAGCTTCGTGGATTCGTTGGCGCTGAACGCCAACCAGAAATTCATCTACTACAAGGTGCGTGCGATAGATCACTCGACGAACATCGGCCCGTGGAGCCGCTGGATTCAGGTGAAACGACCGCACGTGACACCGCCCACACAGCCCCACCTCGACAAGTCGAGCCATAGCGACGAGGCAGGCATGCACATGGAATGGATTGTGGGAATGGATGCCGACATGGAATACCACCTGGCCTACCGCCGCACCGGCGAGGACGGCGTGTGGGAAGTCATCGGGCGCTATGATGCCGACTCGCTCGCCAGCAAGGGCTACCGCATCACAATTGACGACAATCCCACCTACGACCGCGAGCGCCGCTACTACTATTATGTGGAGAGTTACAACGCGTCGCCCTACACATCGAGCAGCTTGGCCGTGAACTGGCTGCACAGGGGACCGAAGGTATGGCCCGTGAAGATTGAGCTGGCCGGTGACTATATGGAAAAGGAGAAGGCGACACGAATGGTGTGGTCGGCGGGCAAACTGCCTTTCGAGGCTCCCTACTACTGGTGTATCTACCGCAAGGGAGCGGGCGACGAAAAGTTCCAGTTTGTGGTCAGCCAACCGGCCGAAGAGACGGAATACAGCGATAAGATGCTGGAGAAAGACCAGCAGGCAGAATACTACGTCATGATACAATGGCGCGACGGCCGCCAGAGCACCATGTCGAACGTGATCAAAGTGAAAAGGAAATAAAAAAGGTAGGCTTATGAATGAGATAGCAAGGTTAAGGTCGAAAGTAAGAAGGTTGGTAAAAATGGGTTCACCTTTTTACCTTTTTGCCTTGTTACTTTTTGGTTGCGGCGACTTCTGGGAGGCCAGTGAGCCGCAGTCGGCAGGCACCATGACGCTGCCACGCAAGGCGGTGACCCTGATGGTGGGCGACAAATACAAGATCCCCGTTGTCTTCGAACCCGACTCACTCTCCAATCACCAGGTGTGGTGGTCGGTGGAATACGCCTCTATCGTCAGCTTCAGCAACGACAGTGTGGTGGGTGTGAACGAGGGCCTCTCGTGGGTCTATGCCGTCAGTGTCAGCGACCGGCTCATGGACTCCTGTCTGGTGAACGTGCTGCCCACAGCCTATGTCAACCCGCACCAATACCCCTACGACATGGTCATCTATGCCGACGTCACGGTTCATGGCAAGAAATATACCAAAGCCGACGAGGACTCGCTGCTCATCTGCGCCTACAGCTTCGATGAACTCCGGGGCATCGGGAAGATGCGCGAGTGGAACGGCAAACCCTATATGGAGATCCGCATCTGGAACCCCTTCAGGGATTCTGGCAAGATAGCCCTGCGGTGCTATTACCGGGGAAAGGCCCTGGTGGAACAGTACCACAAAATCCTGGACTTCGACGGTGAGACACACGGATCGCTCTCCGACCTCTACCCCTTGAACTTTGACAGCAATGCTGAGGAATATATACCAAGCGAAGACAATACCAACATTATTCAAGGAGATACCATCACGATATAAATCCTATCAAAAAACTTAGCGAATATGAAAAAGTTACTCCATTCTTTCAGCGGTTTTCTCATCATGTTGCTCGTTTCGTGCAACGTGTTCGTCGACGATGACCTTGTTGTCGACAATACGAAGTGGGTGGTGCCTGTACACACAGGGGTAGGATACGACGAGCCCGTCACCATCCACGAAGGCGGATGTGAGATGACCTATCAGCTCAACAGCGATGTGCGCGTGGTGGAACAAGAAGAGCAGAACAAATACATTGTCAGTATAAACTGCAGTGAAGGCAATGCGGTGATAGAGTTACGCTATGCTGCCAACACGCCTGAGGAACTGTTACCCGTGCCCGGTGAAATCTATCTGAGCACAGCCACCGAAAAACTGCCGTATGGATGTAACCATAGGGTGGCAGCCAGGGAATTCAGGGATGGGAGCTATGTTTTTCTCCTCACAGCATGCGCACTCAAAGACACCTATAAGGATTTGCGCCTCGACGGTCCCCTGATAGGATCGGAAGAAGGAACCTATACAGAAGAACATGACCTGGGGCCAAAAGAAGAGGACGAGGTGTCAGAGGCTCCACAAGGAAGAAGCCAAACCCGTGGTGATGACGATGATGACGAATATAAGATCAACCCCTCTCCCTTTGGATCCGATAAGATATCAAAAACCAAAGCGTTTAACATGACGTTTCTGGACAACAATGGCATTGGCGTCTACTTCCCGGTGAATGCATCAAAGTATTTTAGTGGAGAACTGTACAAGCCTGGTAAAGACAAACCGTCTTATAATGCCTATGGATCAGTATCCATTGAATTACAATATAATGTAATGTGGACTTTCGATTTTAAGAACTTCAGTTTGAAAGACGACAGATTATTGGTCGAAGAAAAATGTCGAAAGGAAATGAAGTTTACAGCAACACTTGCGGGAGGCGGACAATGGCATAAGGATATTATTCCATTGGAAAATGTTCCAAAATTAAGTGGAAAGGTCAAGGCAATCGGCTATCTGGTATTGGTATTCTTTGCACAACATGAGTGTAGCTTGGACGTTACCCTCACTGCCGAAGCAACTTTTACCAAAGAGTGTATAACAGAGCAGTACATACAGCACGACTTATGCGATCCTAAAAACGACTACTAGCCCACATCAAGGCCTAATGAACCCAGGATCATAAAAGAAACGCCGCTGTCTTTTGCTATTGCCATTTCGTTTGACTGTAGCCTCACCTATAAATTCCATTTATGCATAGGATTCTACGGCAAGATTATTTCTTTCCGAATCATACCCACCTTCAAAATAATGCATTTTAAAGCAACAGCGCCGCTTATTGATTCTGATAAGTTCAAAGGGGCTTATATTACATCGAATGATGCTGGCATCTATTTCAGCCCTCTCGAATTCACTATTGATATTGGGGTATTCATAGATCTTGATTTTTCAAACCTACTATGGATTTTCCGGAATTCAGGCAAAAAAGAGGGTCAGGAAGAATTGAATAAATTTGTTGATGAAATAAATAAAGAAACAAGTTTTTATGAGAAGCAAACAGCAACTTACAAAAACGGCAAATTTAAGAATGAAAAACGAAGTCAAGATATACACAGTAATGATGGCAGCGATTTGCATGGCCTCCCCCTTACGCTGGGACCATGGTTTCCTTTCGGCAAAAAAAATTGGACGTGGCTCCCTGTTATTAAGAGTGGGACGTTTGTTGTAGTTCCTTCCTATAAAGAATCAGATATTGAAAAAGGGGGGTTGTCATATTCGGCAGAATACAAAATAAAGGATGAGGGTATTCTTACCACCTTTAGAAAGTACAGGCCCGCCATTTGCATCAGTGATGGAGTAAAAAGATTAGACACAATTTTCCCAATAGAAGGGGAAAACACTCAGGTTAAATCAGAACGCACCTATCATTTTGAAATTCCGACATTAAAATTCGACAAAACTTATTCAATATATCCCACTTTCTGCACATTCGATGATAAAAACCCATGGGCTATTGATCAGCCCCAAAAGGTCACGCCAATCAGTAGAGAGCTTTTTTGTTCAGACTTTGGTTATACAGATGCCAAGCAGAACATTTTTTATGATATAGTTGAAAATTTAATCACGCCTTGTATCGATATTAATGTGGCAGGTGATGAACAATACGATTACTGGTATGTTGAATATACTGTTTATAAGAATGGAAATGATAGAAAGAGTCAAACAAAAAGATTTACTTATGATACGATTAAAAAACTCAACAGAAAAACTGAGAAAGATGGATATAAGCATTATAGGTTTGAGACACCGCTACGCTGGTTCACAGATAAAGAAGAATACAGTAGTAATAATTACGAAGATTGGGACCATTCTATCACAGTCGATTATAAGCTATTTTGGAAATACAAAGAACAACCTAAAGATGACTATGATTCACGAGATCTTGTTACTTTTGTGATCTATCCAGGTCATTATATGCAAGTACATAAGGGAACAATCAATGGTAATCTTTTATTTAATGATCGGATAAAAACTACAAAAATAGACTATTATTGCAATTACGATGAGAGGGCTGATATGGAAGGCTATCCGAGAAATTAATGAGTGTATCAGTGTATTGTACACAAGGGGTCAGGAACAATGTGTAATTACACTACCTTTTAAAAGAGATTATATCAAAAGTACCTGTCACAGTTCTCGCTCGGAGAGCGGTGGCCGTTTCAATTAATGAGTGCAAAGTTACAGTTTTTCCCTGAAACTTCCAAACAAATCAAGCAAAATGTGTAGCGAAAAAAAGCAATCCATTTGGTGAATTCAGAGGAAATGATTACCTTTGCACCCGAAGTTGAGTCATGAAACGGCTGGTGGCACATCTTCGGGTGTTCTTCGACAAGCGAAGCGGCAAAGCCGAGCGCATTGAACGCAATTTATAGCAGAATGTGGAATTGAGTACGGTCTCCAATTCGTAACCCAGTTTTCCCTCAATTCCCCAGACTGCCTTTTATTTAAAGAAATCCTGCAAATTCTTACAAAGTTACGAAAAATCCCCCATATCACCAGCGATACGGAGGATTCTTTTTTGATCATTTAGAAGATTTGTTGTTACCTAGGGGAGTTCAAATCGGCGTACTCACGGGCGACGTCGGGGATGCAGGGACAGGCCTTCTGCGGATTCAGGTCGTGATGACCTACGATCAGGGCGCCGGGGAAGCGCCGGTGCAGGTCTTCGAGCAGCAACCTGAGCGTCACCTTCTGTGCCATGGTACGCGTGTCGGCGGGTTGACCGCGGATGTCGAGCCCGCCCTCGTAGCAGACGCCTATCGAGTGGGCGTTGTGGTTCTGGCAGTGGGCGCCGACCATGTACTCCGGACGTCCCTGTTCGATATCTCCGTTACGACGGATGACGTAGTGGTAGCCGATGCCGAGGTGGAAACCCCGCTGGCGGTGCCATGTGTCGATCTGAGCCGCCGAACTCGTCTGGTCAGGCCGTACTGCAGAACAGTGTATGACTATGAGTGTGATCTGTCTCATCTTATTTTGCATTATTTACATGCAGCTCTGAATCAGGTTCGCACCCAGGATGGTGGTGATGATCGTTACTACAATCTGAAGAATTTTCTTAATCGTTGGCCATTTCATAATCGTACAATATTATTCCGTTTAATCCATTGCTTTAATCGTTCTCGCCGGTATCGTCACCATCACCGCCGTTGTTGTCACCGCCGCCAGTGTTGGTGCCGCCACCTGTATTGCCACCGGGGTTGGTGCCGCCGCCGGTGGTTCCACCGTTGTTGCTGCTGGAGGACTCTGGCTGGAGCGAGGTGTCGTAGGTCTCCTCGAAGACCACATCCTTGACGAGTGTCTTCGCTATGATGTACTTCTGCACGATCTTGCCCTGCGAGTTCGTCTGCTGACCGACGACGATACGCTGGCTCTCGGGCTGGAACAGCACGCGGCGCGTGGTGATGGTGGCCGCACTGCAGTCGTCCTTATCGGCCATGCCGATACTGGAGAAGCCCACCTTGAAAATGCCGATGCCGTCGAGCTTCACCTTCTGGCCCAGCTCGAAGAAGTGCTTCATCGCACTGCCGAGCTCGTCGAGTACGGCCTTGATGTCGCTCTTCTTCACGCTGGCCTGCGTCTGGATGAAGTCGGCCAACTGCTCGGTCTCGATGAAATGCTGGTCGTAGACCGCCGTGGCGAACCACTTGCCGTAGGCTGTGGAATCGTCGTTCTTGTTCTGTAATTTCTTAAATTTCTGACTCATTTTTGTTTAGTGTTTAGAGATTAATGTTTAGTGATGGGCTGCGCGCTGGCCTCAATCAGAAAGGGAGTGTCCCTAACCAACAGCAAAGTTACAACATTTCAAAGAGCGCAATGACGGCGAACGGCGGCAGACGATGCCAGACGGCGGCAGATGACGGCAGATGCCTCCTCACTCCCCTACCCCCCGGACTTTACGTTGTAAAGGATGCCTACTACGACAGTAAAGGATGCCTACTTACACAGTAAGGGATAGGACTTTATAGGGGTAAAGTCCTATCTCTTACTCTCGAAACAGGCATTACTTACAACCGAAACTGCCATACCTTCAAAAATCATACTCTCCCGGTGCGCCCCACTTCTCCACCATGAGGCGAATCTGGGCGGGACTGTAGTCGTTGTCGCTGGCCGAACGTGCCAGACGGCGTATCTGCTCATGGAGTTCTGCATCGCGTTTGATCCAGCGCAGGAGCCTGTTCTGCGCCTGACGCGGATCCTTGACGGTCGGGAACATCAGCATCGCAAACTCCGACTTCCCGTAAGTTCGTATCTCAAATGTATTGCTACTCATCTCTTATCACTAAACACTCAACACTCAACTAACTTGACAGAATGACACAATAAATTGTAAAAAACTCACGCGTACCGCACAGGAGTGCGCACGGTACGCATGAGGAATTCTCAGAATAATGTGTCAAATGTGTCTCGGATCTCGTCCATTGTCACCGTATCAGCCTCCGACTCGGGCTTGGCATCGTAAGCCAGCACCGACTTGTTGGACTTCTTCTCATCGTCGGTATAGGCCACGACGTTATAGCCTCGCTGGCCGTGTGACCGCACACCTATGAAGCCCAGCGCCGTCATCGCACGGCCAAGCCTGTTGGACGTCAGCCGCTGCGTCAGGTTGCCGCCGATAGTCATCAGTATCTCCGTGGAACTGACAAACACACCCGGCTCGTTCTCCTTAGGCAGCCGATAATGCTGGCTGATCAGCTCGCGCTCCGGCTTCGCCACCTCGTACCGCTCGTTGTGGCGCGCCATGAGTTGCATCTCGCCATCGTCGAACCAGTAGCGGAAACCCTTCAGGTAGAGGGCGTATGCCTGGGCGAAGACGGCGGCGTGGTCAAGCGGGTAATCGTGCGGCGAGCGGATCTGCTCCACCTCGAACGGCAGCCAGCGGCGCGTGCCCGTGTCGTCGTCGATGAACTGCAGGTTGTTGCCCGTGCCGCAGTATGAGGCGATGTGGTTCCTGCGCTCGGGAGCGCGGGCATAGGGTCTGCGCTCGTCGGTGACGGTGGTGGTCACAGCCCACTTCAGGCGGTTCATCTCCGAGGGACGCATCGTGTCCAGCTCCTCACAGCAGATCAGGCCGTACTGTGACAGCTTCAGCACCTCGTCCTTCGTCATGTTGCCGAAGCTCGTGTTCGAGTGGAAGTACGGCTGCAGCTCCGGCGGCAGCAGATGGCCGAACCAGGTGGTCTTGAAGATGCCCTGGCGACCGACGAACACCAGTATCTCCTGGTTCACCTTCCCCTCCTCGAGCCATCCCGCCACCATCGCCACAAGCCACTTGCGCAGGCAGGCGTAGAACAGCAGCTGTTCCTCGGTGCCGCCGCGGACGGTGACGGTCATCGACAGGTCGAGGATCGGGTTCGTTGACTCGTCCCACGGCGGCAGGCGGCTGAGGTAATACTGGAAGGGGTTGTACAGCGGCACGAAGTCGGACTTAAGCACCCGCCAGATGTCCTGTTCACGCACCTCCTTCGCCAGATAGATCATATTATACAGCGAGGTCACGAACCGATCGTCCACCCTATGCCACTCGCTGGCCGACCGCCACTCGTCGAGCGGTGTCGTTCCCGTCGGATACATGATGCCGAGGGCGGTGAACTCATCCCTCTCTGGGACGCGGAACTCCTGCTCACCGGTGATGACGTTGTGCCGCAGCACCACGTTGTCGCAGAGGAACCGCTGGATGTCCTCGGGCGTGGCATGTGTCTCCCGCCAGTTCTTCTTATGCTCCTTTTCCATTACCCGGTAACGATATGTTTCAGTCCGTCGAGATAGTCACACGCTTCCTCCTCGGTCATGAAGAGCAGCAGCGTCTGTAGTGTTATTACGAAGTCCGTCGCATCCTTTTCTGTCTCCGCAATCAGCTGCCGCCGTCGCTCGTCAGTCATTTCAAGGCCCTGGTTTCTGAGCTTGATCGCTTCGTTCCTGCGCAGCATCGTGCGCACACTGTAAATCAGCGAAAGCATCCTCCGCTGCTCGGGTGATAGTTTTTCTTTTTCTATTTCCATAAATGCTTGGTTTTAAGTTCCAACGCAAAGTTACTATATCTGCCTATAGCACGAAAGGATTTAACCGAAAGAAATGGTTCTTAAAAAGTCTTAATAATCTTCCGTAATCATCTCATTTACACGGCCTTTGATTGTTTGAAAGTTTATATTCAAATTCGTGTGCTTTGGACTCGCAAACCATCGGAACAGGTCGTTTTTGCGACATCCCGGTACAAGTACAGAAGAGCCCGACTGCAAGAGCCGGGCTATCTCAAAATATATCTTTTTTTTGGATCCTCTCGGCAAGTCGGGACGGAAGTCGAGCCGCTCGATAAGCCGAGGGTTTTGTTGGGGGATTAGCAACAGCGGGCTGAGATGTTGAATCATCTCGTCAAAGGCCCAGTAGTAATCACTGCTGATGAGATTCAGCAAAAGGGTGTCTTTTCTTTTTGTTTTCATTGTTTGCTATGGCTTGTGCCGCCACCCGTAGGATGGTCAGCCAAACCACAGCAAGGCATGCCGGGCTGGTCAGTAGGTTGTTAGTTTTGGTCTATAGGTACCAGTTTAGTGTTTGGTCAATCATTAAAAATTAATTTATATAATTCAAATTTAGCAACTATGTTGCTATATGTTTGCAAAAGTACGAAAAAATCCTAACAATTGATTTGTTTCCCTTGCTTTTTTACATTTGCATGCAATATTTTCCTCATTTATGCAGTTTTTTGCCTTAAAACTTGCAGAATTCAGAAAAACATCGTACCTTTGCAACTGATCACCGGCGCATACCTCAGTGGAGGGCCGGTGTGACATTGAGGGTAATATAACAAGCGTTTGCTGTTTATTCATACCAATATCCTTAAAAAAGATAAAAAGGCAATATCAATTATAGGATTTCTATAATAGAATTTGTATAATTGAGCCTTTTTACTTACTTCTGACCTACCAGAACGAGGAACGCATAAAGGCATATAGTGTTTCTGATCGATTCTTGGAAATGTGGATATGCAAGACCTACTGACCTTCGAATCACACGTCTCCAGATATGGTGTGCAAAAAAATGCGCGACTCATCACGAGCCGCGCCATTCTCCCAAACAATAATCTAACTAACTCTTAACTAACGATGTTTAAACCAATTATGTATGAATCTGGTGCAAAGGTACAGTGTTTTTCCTTTGCCATCGATAAGATATGTTTCAAAGACATACAAAAATCGTTCACTGTAACATATTTGTTAGCAATGAACGATTATTTTCACCATATGCTGTTCAGTTGACGCACTTTGGCTTCATAAGATGCCCCAGAGATGGTCAAGCAATTATAGATGGATTGGGGAAATACGAGATTGGTCATAGACATGGAACCGTTCTCCGTAAAGACCTCTACCGACGACTGGTCAACGAAGATATCGAGCGTAACCGAATTGCCAGATACATTGAGGGGAGCCTGTATCGACGGGATGGAGAAAGTTCCGTTGAAACTGGTCTGACCTGTGGCAGAAGTACGGTGGGCCGTTACCGTGCGATCGGAAGCGCTGACATCAAGCACATACTTCTCATCGGAGCCATTACTCAGCGTGATGGTAGATTTCTGATCGAGCTGGAGTATAATGCGAAGCTGATAAGCATCTTTGACATCAAGACTTGTACCTGCTGTCTGCCAACTCTCTGCTATCTTGTCGATTTCACTAACAACGGTATTGGCCAATAATGGTTTGCCATCATAGTCGATAAGTTTCAGTTCTCGAGGCAGGGTCATTGCCGAGCGCCAGGGTGTGCAGGGCACGGCTCCAGCGTAGCTCCAGTTGTTCATCCAGCCGATCATGATCTTACGGTCGCCCGTGTTGCTCCAGGTCACGCCGGCATAGTTGTCCATGCCATAGTCAAGCCAAAGGGGATAATCGAGGGCATCTGCCTTGAACTCCTTTCCGTCGAAGTCGCCGACAAAGTACATCATGCCTGAACCCAGGATAGGACCGCCAGGATTAACGCTGACCAGCAATACCCACTTGTTGCCCATTTGGATCAAGTCTGGGCACTCCCACTGGAAGTTGGGACGGCCAGGCAGATCGACGACAAACGTGCTTAAGTGGTTCCAACTTGTCAAGTTAGTGGAGCCATAGAACTCTACGCCTCTCGCCCATCCTTTGGCCAGAGCCATCACCCACTGCTTGGAGTCGGCATGCCAGAATACTTTCGGATCGCGTAGGTTGTCGTCGTTGTTCTTGATGACAGGATTGCCTGTATAGCGTGTGAAAGTCTTTCCACCGTCGGTAGAGTAGGCAATGCTTTGCTGCTGTTTGCCTGCCACATCGCCTGTTTCGCCTGCCGAGGTGTAGAGGGCCACCATTGCGTTGGCACCGAAGCCAGCCGTGTTATCCTTATCAATGACAGCAGAGCCGCTGAAGATAGCGCCCAGTTCGTCGCGTGTCATCGCTACGGCCTGCTCCTTCCAATGCATCAGGTCGGTAGAAGTGGCGTGTCCCCACGACATGTTTCCCCAGTCGTTTCCCTGTGGGTTGTACTGGTAGAAAAGATGGTACGTTCCGTCGGCAAATACCATACCGTTAGGATCGTTCATCCAGTTTTTGGCAGGAGTGAAATGGATCTGCGGACGGTACTGCTCGTTGTAACTGTCGGGCGTAGGTGTCGGAGGTGTGGGATCTGGTGTTGGCGTCGGTGTCGGCGTCGGGGTTGGTGTAGGTGTTGGCTCAGAGTCATCCCCTCCACAACCCCAAATGGTAACCGCTACCAGAGCGGTTACCATCATGAAGGATATTTTCTTGATTATTCGCATAGTTTGCTGTAAACCGTAAACTGTAAACTGTAAACCGTAAACTAATTATCTGGTCTTCAGATATTCCAGAGAGTTCTTGGCCAGCGTGAGCACATTGTCCTGATAGATATTGTTCTTCGGGTGTGCGCTCTTGTCAGGCGTTCCGTCACGATTCTTCATAGAGAACTCGCAACCGCCGTTACCAATGCAGAGGAGGGTTCCCTGGAACTCGGTCTTGCCCTGCTGAGCCTCCCAGACATTCATCTGGCTGACCCACCATATCTGGCTGTCCCATGTTCCGAGCGGATAGACTCCGTAGGTCTGGGTGCATTGTGCGTAGCAGGTTTCCTCGGTATTGCCAATGCCGGTCCAGAGGCTGGGCAGGTTGAAATACAGGCAGTTGTGGTCTTCCGTCCAACCTGGGCCCTTGAAGGCGATGAGTTTCGTGTCAGGAGTTGTCTCTACCTCGAGTCCCTTGTAGATGGGATGTGTTGAGTGATCCTTCTTGAACTTGTGGTCGGGGTTGAGCTCGACGGCCATTCTCCAGGTATCCTCGTTGATACCGCCCACACCGAAGCCGAAGGCATGGTCGTTGCTCTTCATTTCATCGAGGTTGATGCGGCCCAGGTGTCCGGCATAGACGGTAGCGTGGCTCCAGAGCAGCATAGAACCGCCATTCTTGTACCACTCGCGGATGATAGGTGTGGCAGCCTCTACGTTGGCGGGGATGTTCCATACGTCACTCTCAGAGACACCCTCAAGGTCACGCAACCAGAAGAGCACACGGTATGGGTCGACATCGGCTGCACTCTTGATGTTGTTGAAGCTCACGAACTGAGCTGTAGGATAGGTCTCGTGTAGCCAGAGCCAAGCCGAAGCTTCGTCGTCATCGCCAAGCTCAATCAGTTCCTCGGGAGTAGCATAGATGCTCAGGAATCCAATGGCGGTCTTACCGATTCGGAGTGATGACTTTGTTGAGAGCGATGTACCCTTGTCGTTCTTGGCAACGAGGGTCACCTCCCATGTTTCGCCAGTCTCCACATCACTGATGGTATAGCTTGTGGCAGAACCAGAGAGCGTTTCGTTGATTGTACGTGAGCCGTTAGTGGCTGTCAGCAGGATGCTCGAAGCGTCGACAGCCTTATTCCATACGACCAGTGCATCGTAACCACCCGTCTTGTCCACCTGGCTCATCTGAACACCGCTGATGCTGGTAGCACCCTCGCGAGTGTAAGACTTGATAACGCCAGAAGACAGATTGGCACCATCACTAACTTTGAACACGTACTCGAAAGGCACGTTTGTGGGTACATTCTTGTGGGTGAAACTGTTGCCGCTCACGGTCTCGGTACCGGAAATGGTACCGTTGCGGTAAATGATAATACGCATATCTCCGTTTTGAGCCGGCCACGTCCAGATATAGTCGTCGCCAGAGAGCTGGCCTGTAATCTGTGATGCATCGGGAGCAGTGAGCTTCATAGCCTCGCGGTCGATGTCCTTGTCCTGACAAGCGGTCAGGACTAAGGCGAACATCGCAAATATAATATATGATATCTTTTTCATAACTCTTAATTATCAATTATCAATTGTCAATTATCAATTTAATTATATCCCTTGTTCTGGGTATAGAGACCAGGTACATAGTAGAGCTGGATGTAAGGCAGCGGGAAGTACTCGTTCTTGCCTGGTGTGAAATGGGCATCCTTGTAGTACTGTGCATAGGTCTGTCCATTGTAGACCACATCCTTTTCTGTCTCGAAGAAGGCATTCAGTGTCTGAGAGGCGATACCCCAGCGGCGCAGGTCGAAGAAGCGGCTACTCTCCATAGCCATCTCCAAGCGGCGCTCCCACTGCAGGCACTTGCGGGCTGTATCCTTATCCTTGAAATAGGAATCGGGATAGAGGGCGATCTCGCACTGGTTTGCTGCATATCTGATGTGCTTCTCTACAGAGTTCTTGGCACGCTGACGGATAGCGTTGATGATATCTTGAGCTTCACTGAGCTGTCCAAGCTCTATGAGGGCCTCTGCACGCATCAGCATCACGTCGGTAAAGCGCAGCACGTAGTCGTTCATGGGGAAAGCCTGCCAGGGATAGTCGTAAGCCTCACCCTTGCTGCGCTGTGGCACCTCCTTCAGAGATGTATAGTAGCCATAGGTGTTGGGCGTACGGGAGTTGTCGGTTGTCATGGTGTAGTTTTCCTCATATTTGTAGGGGAAGGTAGGCATACCTACGGTGTGGAAGAGACGTGGATCCCACTTCTGGGCGTCGGGTGCACCGTTGACAGGAAAGTCGATCTCCTTGTTGTAGTCGTCAAACATGGGCAGTCCGTCCTTGGTCTTGAAGGCGTTCACGAGGTTCTGTGTGGGCTTGTGGAAGTCCCATCCGCACGACCAGATACCCCAGCAGCCGTTCAGCATGTTACTCCAGTTGGCACGGCCGAAACGGGTGTTGTCGTCCTCATAGTTAGAGTGCTGTACAGCAAAGATGCTCTCCTTGGAGTTCTTGTACTCAGGCAGGAAGATGTCGCCAAAGTCCTCGAGATAGCCATACTGGGATTTCTGTACTTCTGCAGTGTACTTTGCAACCTCCTGCATATATTGGTTGTTGATATGGCTGACACCCGTGTTAGCCTCGTAACCGTCGCCCCAAGCCATCGTCAGATAGCATTTTGCCAGATAAGCAGCAGCGGCAATCTTGTTGGCACGTCCGCCATCTTCCTGTGTAGTAGGCAGCACATCGTAGGCAGCCTTGAAGTCGGCCACGATCTTCTGCATGAGTTCTTCGTGAGTGAACTCATCGTTACGTGTCTGCTCCTCAGAGTGTACAGAGTAAACTTGCTCGTCGATCCAGGGCACCTGATTCCACATCTGCACCAGCTTGAAATAGAAGTGTGCTCTGAGGAATCGGACCTCACCCTCGCGGATGGCCTTTTTCTGAGCATCCATCGTTGCGTCGTTGGCCAGTGACACTAAAGCGCGGTTGCAACGGCTGATAGAGCAATAGAAATGATACCAGAGTTCGTCCATGTGGTCGGGAGTGGAGGCAGTCAGTGATGACCAAACCTCTACCGGGTGGTAGTTGGTGTCAGTGGTTCCTGAACCGCCCTTCATGGCATCGTCGGAAGATACGTCTCCGTAAGGCCAGAGGTTAAACGGATAGGTGTACCAGTCGTCACCCAATTTAGCATAGGCTGCAGTCACCATCTCTTCAGGCTGACTCATGGCCAGATCCTCATTGATGACGCCCTTGGGCGTAACGTCTATGAAATCGTTGCAAGAAGTCAGCGTACCGCAAACGATCAGACCTGCGCAAATTGCTATATATATTGCTTTCATAATCTTTTCTTATTTAATAAATTCCTAAAATCCTTGAATCCTTATCAAATTCCTTAGAACGAAGTTTGAATGCCAAATGAGAACGAAGTGCTGTTAGGATACATCCAACGAGGGTTCTCAGGATCTGAGCAAGTCAGTGAGCTGCTCTTCACGGTGAGCAGGTTGTGACCAGAGATGTAGACACGGGCACTGGTCATGTTTAACTTGCTGAGGAAACTCTTCGGCAGGTTATAACCAATCTGCACTTGGCGGAGTTTAGCATAAGAGCCGTTCTCTACGAAGTAGGTAGAGGTGCGATTTTCGTTACCGGTGTTGTTCGTGGTCAGAGCGGGAATGCTACTGCCTGTGTTGGCTGTGGTCCAAGCACCGAGCATGCGGTTACCCTTGTTCGAACCAGCATCGGTGATGCTATAGAAGTCGGTCTGGAACTTCTGGTCGTTGTAAACATCCTGACCGGCAACGCCCTGCCAGAACATGTTGAAGTCGAAGTCTTTATAGCTCAGGTCGACATTCAGGCCCCAAGAGAAGTTGGGTACAGGCGAGAATATCCAGGTCTGGTCCTGCTCGTTGATAATGCCGTTACCATCGAGATCAGCGTACTTCAGACCACCTACTCGGGCATTCTCCTGACCGCAGGCCAAAACCTCTTCACGATTCTGGAACAGTCCGTCGACGACGTAACCCACGATTGAACCGTAAGGACGGCCGCTCTCTACGAGATTCTCCTTAGCGGTGTGGACATACGAACCTGTCGTTGTCTCAGGCAGGTAGGTCACCTTAGAACGGTAGAAGTCGATATTGCCGTTGATGTTGTAATGCAAACCATACTCAGTGGTATGACGGTAACCGAGAGCAAGTTCCATACCCCAGTTCTGGAGGCTAGGACCGTTGAGCCATGAGGCACCACCTTCACCCATCGAACCGAGATAGGCTGGATTGATGAGCATGTCCTTTACCTTTTTAATATAAGCATCGAAGGTACCGTAGATGGAACTACCGAGGAAACGGAAGTCGAGACCGATGTTCCACTGCTCAGTTGTCTCCCATTTCAGGTCATTGTTCTGAGCCTGTGTGGCACGGAAGCCGGAGGGGAATGTACCGCTGTTCTGTAATTTCAGGTCATAGGCGGTCGACTCATTGCGCTCACCACCATAGGTGGCAGCATAGAGTCCGTAGCGGGCGTAGTTGGAGATAGCCTGATTACCGGTCTGTCCCCAAGAGGCACGTACCTTAATATCGTCGATCCAAGGCTGCTTCAGGTGCTGAGAGATACGATAACCGATCGTAGCAGCGGGGAAGTTACCATAGCGGTTGTTCTCACCGAAGCGGCTGGAACCGTCATGACGAATGGTGAACGAAGCGAGCACCAGATCCTTGAAATTATAGTCTACCTTGCCGAAGAATGATACGAGGTTGTAGCCCTCTTGGATACCTCCGGCGCGCTGGGTGCCGGTAGCAGCATCGGGGAACATATAGTCGTAGTTCTCAAGGGCGAACATCTGGGCATAGGCGTTGTTGCGATCTTCCACGTCTCTGTGCAGTTCGATACCGCCTAAGAGGATGAATGAGTGGTCTACACCGATGTTGAAACTATAGTTGGCTGTATTTGACCAGGTCCACTTCACAGACGTCTTGGCACCCATATTGGCTGATGGGGTATCGTTGTTCACCACGTCAGAGTGGTAGGTGTAAGTTACGCTGTGGATATTCTCCGACCACAGGTCGAGACCGAAGTTAGAGCGGAGCAGCAAGCCCTTGATAGGCTCGATGTTAATAAAGGCGTTACCGAATATACGCCACATCTTCAGGCGATTGTCGCGGTTGTGATAGAGTTCACGCATTGGGTTCTGGCGGTCGCTCATGCCACCCACAGGACCAGAGAAGGTCACGCCATCCTCTTCATATACAGGCAGTGTCGGGGCCATCTTCAGAGCATTCTCCAGCGGCTGGCAGTCCACCTGGTTAGAGTAGGTGATAGTGGCATTCTCGCCGATAGTCACCATCTTGTTCACCTTGAAACTGGTGTTGATACGGCCAGAGAAACTCTCGAAGTCGGTATATTTCAGGATACCGGCATTCTTCTTATAACCAAATGAGAAGAGGGCGGAAGACTTGTCGGTAGCGTTAGAGATCGAGAGGTCGTAACTCTGTGAGAAACCAGTACGGGAGATCTCTTTAAGCCAGTCGGTGTCGCTGAAACGCATAGTCTTCTTCAGGTTGACATAGCCGTCATAGAGACCGTTGACAGTAAACTGGCGCATCTGGCCTGTTGCAGGATCGTATGCACTGATAGGCGTACCCGAAGCGGCATTCAGTGTCAGACCATAGTTGTTGGCATACTGTTCGGGATCCAGGCCGTCGTTCATGGCTGCCTGAGCCATGGCTGTGGCATACTCCGATGTGTTGGCCAGATCCATCATCGTCTGCTTGTTGTAGAACTGGGCAGTCAGGTTGGCAGAGAAGTCCACCTTCACCTTGTCGCCCTTCTTACCGCTACGGGTGGTGATGATGATCACACCGTTGGCAGCGCGCGATCCGTAGATAGAGGCCGAGGCAGCGTCCTTCAACACCTGCATCGACTCGATATCGTTCATGTTCAGAGTGTTCAGGTTAGTCGTTGTAGGCACACCGTCGATGACGAAGAGGGGATCCTGAGATGAGTTGAAAGAGCCGATACCACGAATACGAACGGTACCTGCACCTACAGGCGAACCATTACTGGTAATCGTCATACCTGGCACCTTACCCTGCAGGGCACGCATCGGGTCTGTGTCAGAAGAGGTCTTCAGTTCTTTGGTCTCCACCACAGAGACAGAACCAGTCAGGTCGGCCTTACGCTGAGTAGAGTAACCAGTGACCACCACCTCTGCCAATTCCTTGGCGTTGTCGGTCATAGTCACCTGCATGCCGTCCTTGGCGGGCAGTTCCTGTGTGTTGTAGCCGATGTAGGAGAAGACCAGCGTCTTTCCTGCCTCAACTTTCAACTTGAAGTTACCGTCGAAGTCGGTGATTGTACCGTTCGAGGTTCCCTTCTCCATCACCGTGGCACCGATAACCGTCTCGCCTGAGGCGTCTACCACCGTTCCACTGATTTCTGTCTGCGCGTACATTATAGTACTCGTCAGAATGAGTGCAAGACTCAGAACCAATTTCTTTAGTTGTTCCATTGTTGACAGTTTAATATTAAATTAGTAATGTTTGAATAAAAACTGCCGCAAAGGTCGTTATTATTTTAGTAAAGAGCGTAAAAATATCGTTCATCACGTGCAAAATTTGTTTCAATGTAACATTTTTGCTACGAAATGAACGATATTTGCAAACTTAAAGATCTGAAGGGCTGACGCCGAATTCGTCCTTAAAGCATTTTGTGAAATATGAGGGGGCGGTAAAGCCAACCTCATAAGCAATCTCCGAAACGTTCTTGTCGGTGGACTGAAGTAGTTCACGGCCTTTCTGCAGACGGGCAGAGCGCAGCAATTCCACTGGCGACTGTCCTGTGAGGGCTTTCATCTTTCTATATAATTGTACACGTGAGAGCCCCAGTTCTGCACCAATAGTCTCGACACTGAGGTCGCTGTCGGATAAGTTCTTTTCAATGTAATCGTGGAACTTAAGAAGGAAAGCGTCTTCTTTTATGATTGTCTGAGGTGTATTGCTCGCTTTCTCATAATCTTTATTGTGCTCCTGGACAAACAGAGTCTTCAGTACAAAACGGCTCTTCAGGAGATTACCGATACGGGCGAGCAGTAAATCGGCAGAGAAGGGTTTGGTGATATAAGCATCGGCTCCGCTCTCATAGCCTTCTATCTGATGCTGACTAAGGGCACGAGCCGTAAGCAGGATGACCGGAATGTGGCTGGTGGCTGTACCACTTTTGATACGCTGGCAGAACTCCAGACCATTCATCACAGGCATCATCACATCGGAAACAATCAGATCTGGCACAATTTCGTTCGCGATAGCAAGTCCTTGCTGACCATTGGCAGCTTCATTGACTTGGTATTTGTCTTGAAGGATGGTACGGAGATAGGCACGTATATCGGCATTGTCGTCAACAATCAGCACCGTTGACAGACTATCAGTGAGGGATTGCTCAGCCTCGGTAGTTTTTGTTGTAGACTCTATTAAAGCCGATTCTTGATGGCTTGCATTTAGGTCATCGATACTGCCAGTAGCCTGCACGGTTAGCATCTTGTTGATAAGTTGTGTCAGTTGGTGGGTATTGCGCTGGATGATGGCAAAGAGTCCTGATGCCTCGGCTCCTGCCTGCTGAAGATCCTTGGTCTCTGCCAACTGTGACAATGGTCCCTCAATGAGTGTCAAGGGGGTTCGAAGTTCATGACTTACCTGAGTATAAAAGTCCAACTGCTCACGCTCCATCTTGTTACGTTCCTCAGCAATACGGGCTTTCTGGAGATGGTAACGATAGGTAATAATCATTAATACTAACAATAGGAAGATAAATGCAATGGCCAGTACCAGCACTATCTGCTGATTGTCAAGTTGTTTTAAATAGGCATCTGAACGCTCATGTAATTGGTTGAGATTGTTTCCTTGACGCACCATTTCCTCATTCTGCATCAACAATACGTTGGCATTGTCTTTTGTTACAAGGGCTGCCATCAAAGGATTATCCTTCTGATACGGCTTCCCTTCAAGGATATTCATGGCCAGTTGTAATACTTCATCGCCATGGGTCGGATAGATGTATGACGCATCGAGGAGGGAATCTCTCACACAATCAATGCCGTTTCCTTCGCCAGGCAAACCGTCAATGCCACAGTATTTGGTGTCAGGCTGTGACAATGCTTTCGAAGCACCAACGGCCATACGGTCGTTCTGACCAAATACGAAGTCAATGTTATTCAGGTCACCCTGATAGTCCTTGATGGCTTTGACAGCACTCTCTTCTGTCCAGTCGCCTTGAAGAGAAGCAACCAAAGTGATGTTAGGATAGGCTTTCAGCGCATTCTCAAAACCGTTGTGGCGTTCAATGGCTGGAGATGAGCCTTTCAAACCCATAATCTCCAGCACTCGCCCCGTACCTTTCAACTGAGTTGCGATATATTCACCCATCAACCTTCCCATCTCGAAATTATCTGCTCCGATATAGGCTGTAAATTTCTGTGAATTGGTTTTACGGTCGAATACAATCACAGGGATTCCTTTGTCAAATACTTCATCAATAGCTGGAGAGACGGTAGCCACCTGGTTAGGCGCAACTATTAACAAGTCGATGCCATCTCTGACAAACTGATGAATCTGTTCTATCTGTTTCTCATCACTATCGTCGGCAGAAGCAAAACGGAGTTCCACGTCATCATGGAAATAGGTTCCAATCTTCAACTCGTTGTTTAGCTTGTCACGCCAGATATCCTCTGAACATTGTGACACGCCAATGACATATTTAGGGCGTTGGCTGGTACAGGCATTTAGCAGAAGTACTAGTCCAAGAAGTAGTGTAGTTCTTAGGTTTGGTCTCATCATCATATTGATTTGAGTGCAAAGATAAGAAAAAGATTTGAATTATCGTTCATTGATAGTAAAAATGTTACAATGAACGATTTTTTTTAGTAATTGAAACAATTATTATCGTCATAATAAGTCTTTTGCCGTATCTTTGCAAAAAATTTCAAAAACAGTAAACAATAAATGAGTAACAGAATGAAAAAGGTAATGACAACGATCGCGGCTGCGGTGCTGATGGCCATATCGGCTCAGGCCCAGGTACAGCCGATGGTGCTTGGTGAGAACCATGCCATGATGCGTATGGAGCAGGGAACAAAATACCTGTTGCTGCCCGTGCAGGAGAAAGAGGAGAACGCGCACATTGCCGTGCTCGATGGACGAAATGAGATGGTGAAGCGTCTGAATGTCAGACTGGCCGTGGACAAAGTGGACTATTATGTTCCTCTTGAGATTGAACAAGCACAGTTACTCGACATCACTTTCCATGGTGACCGACGGACAACAGGAGCCGTGAAGGACTTTGCCTGCTGGAAGGAGATGAAATACAGCGATACGTTCGACACAACGAACCGTGAAAAGTACCGTCCAGCCTATCATCATACACCACTATATGGTTGGATGAACGACCCCAATGGGATGTTTTATAAGGATGGCCTATGGCACCTTTATTATCAATATAACCCCTATGGCTCGCAGTGGGAGAATATGACATGGGGCCATTCCACTTCTAAAGACCTCATTCACTGGGAGGCACAGCCGCTGGCCATCGAACCAGACTGGTTAGGTGCCGTATTCTCGGGTAGTGCCATCGTCGACCGCAACAATACAGCTGGCTTCGGCCGCAATGCCGTCATTGCCATGTACACTTCGGCCGGTGCCGCTCAGACACAGAGCATCGCTTATAGTGCTGATGGTGGACAGACGTTCACCAAGTATGCTGGCAACCCCGTCATCACCTTTAATGCACCCGACTTCCGCGACCCCAAAGTGTTTTGGTATGAGGCTTCCTCGAATGGGGAGAATAATGGAGGGAAATGGATCGTTGTATTGGCCGTGGGACAGGAAGTGCAGTTCTACAGCTCAACAAACCTGAAGGAATGGAAGTATGAGAGTTCCTTTGGCCGCCAATACGGAAACCATGACGGTGTGTGGGAATGTCCGGATATGCTCTGCTTCGGCGATAAATGGGTGTTGCTGCTCAATATCAATCCCGGCGGGCCCTTCGGCGGCTCGGCCACACAGTATTTCGTGGGTACATTCGATGGTCGCAGCTTCACATGTGAAGACACCCCCTCAGAGACGAAATGGATGGACTATGGTAAAGATCATTATGCCACTGTCACATTCCACAACGCACCGGAGGGACGCATAGTGGCTCTGCCATGGATGAGTAACTGGCAGTATGCCAACCAGGTGCCCACACGCCAGTTCCGGTCTGCCAACGGACTGCCACGCGACCTCGGACTGGTAACCGTAGGAGGCGAGACCTATCTTACTAGCACACCCTCTAAAGAGGTGTCGGTCCTACGCGGCAAGAAGGTGAAGCAACCGACGGAGACCTGTGAGATTGTGGTAGATGTGAAAGGCTCGGCCAACATCACACTGTCGAATGCCAAAGGTGAGGAAGTCACCATGTACTACGATGCCCAGAAGCAGACCTTCGCAATGGATCGCACAAAGAGCGGTGACGTAAGTTTCAGCGAGGCCTTTCCCTGCGTGACCACAGCTCCCACCTTCGGCAACGTTCGTCAGTTGCGCCTCTTCATCGACCGCTCCAGCATTGAGGCTTTCGACAGTGAGGGTAAGATGGTCATGACGAACCTCGTGTTCCCTTCGGAGCCTTATACTATAATTAAGGTGAAAGGTGGTAAATCAACAATCTACGAAATTAACAAATAATTGATATATGAGTAAAGTTAACAAACTGGCCCTGATCCCTGTGATGCTCTGCTTCTTCTGCATGGGCTTCGTGGATCTGGTAGGCATCGCCTCGAATTACGTGAAGGAAGACCTTGGTCTGAACGACTCGACGGCTAATATCTTCCCTTCGCTCGTGTTCTTCTGGTTCCTTATCTTCAGTGTGCCTACGGGTATGCTGATGAACAAGATCGGTCGTAAGAATACCGTGCTGCTCTCGCTCGGCGTGACAGTCCTGTCACTCCTGATTCCTCTCTTTGGCAACAATTTTGCAGTCATGTTGATTTCGTTCTCGCTACTGGGTATCGGCAATGCCCTGATGCAGACCTCGCTGAACCCGCTGGTATCGACGGTGATGGGTGGCGGTAACCTCGCTTCTACGTTGACCTTCGGACAGTTCATCAAGGCCATCGCCTCGTTCCTGGCTCCGTATCTGGCCATGTGGGGTGCCACGCAGATGATTCCTTCGTTTGGCTATGATTGGCGAATTCTGTTCGGCATCTATTTCGTTGTTGGTTTGCTAGCTACGGCTCTGTTGGGTGTGACGCCTATCGACGAGCCAAAAATAGAAGGCAAGGCATCAACCTTTGCAGAGTGCTTCAAACTGTTGGGGACACCCATCGTACTGTTGTCGTTCTTTGGTATTATGTGCCATGTGGGTATTGACGTAGGTACTAACACCACGGCCCCGAAGATCCTGATGGAGCGTCTGGGTATGACTCTCAATGATGCGGCCTTTGCCACCAGCCTCTACTTCATCTTCCGTACTATCGGCTGTCTGACTGGCTCGTTCTTCCTCCGTGTGATGAACAACCGCACATTCTTTATCATCAGCGTCTGTATGATGGCCGTCTCGATGCTGCTACTTTTCACAGGTTCTGAGAAATGGGAACTCTATACAGCCATCGCCCTCGTAGGTTACGGCAATTCGAACATCTTCTCCATCTGCTTCGCCAAGGCACTTACCTCGATGCCCGAAAAACAAAACGAGGTCAGCGGTCTGATGATTATGGGATTATTCGGAGGAACGGTCTTCCCACTGCTCATGGGCTTTATGAGCGATGCCTTTGGGCAGGCTGGTGCCGTGCTGATCATGGCCCTCGGCGTTATCTATTTGTTCACTTATATCAAACAACTTAAAGCAAAAGCATGAAACGTTATATCGTAGGCCTCGGAGAGGCATTGTGGGATGTACTTCCCGAAGGAAAGAAATTAGGCGGTGCACCTGCCAACTTCGCCTATCACGCAGGACAGTTCCTTGGCTGTGATAATACCATCGCTATCAGCGCACTTGGTGAGGATTCTCTCGCCGAAGAAACCATCGAGGCTCTGAAGAAGAACAATCTGAACTATCTGATGCCACGTGTGCCATATCCGACAGGAACGGTTCAGGTGACGCTGACGGGTGACGGTATCCCGACGTATGAGATCAAAGAGAACGTGGCATGGGATAACATCCCCTTTACCCCCGAGATGGAGGAAATAGCCAGGAACGCCCGTGCCGTATGCTTCGGCTCACTGGCCCAGCGCAATGTGGTCAGCCGGGAAAATATCCGTAAGTTCCTCGACGCTACGCCCGATGACTGTCTGCGTATCTGTGACATCAACCTGCGTCAGCAGTTCTATTCGAAGGAAATACTGGAAGACTCGTTCTGCATCTGCAATATCCTGAAGATCAACGACGAGGAACTGGTGGTCGTAAACCGTATGTTCGGCTACGACGGACTGGATATGCGTCAGACCTGTGAGAAGATCGTACAGGACTATCACCTGAAGATGCTCGTGCTCACTTGTGGCACCAATGGCTCGTATGTCTTCACTGATGACGGTCTGACCTCGTTCCAGGAAACGCCGAAGGTAGAGGTGGCTGACACCGTCGGTGCCGGTGACTCATTCACAGGCTCCTTCTGTGCCTGTATCATCAATGGCAAGCCCGTGCAGGAGGCTCACAAGACCGCCGTTCAGGTAAGTGCCTTTGTCTGCACACAGAATGGTGCGATGCCAGTAGTCCCCGAGCGTCTGACCGATTACTTGTTATATCCGTAGGGAGGATTCTCATACATGGAGATGGGAATGACGAACTCCATCATCTCGTCGAGGTTATGCACGGGATGCTCTACGTCCTGTGGGATGGGACGGTGTGAGAAGGTCTGGAAGTAGAGCAGGCAGGCGTCGCGCCACCACTCGGCATCGCGGGCCTGGATGCGAAGCTTACGCTGCACCTCGTCGAAGCGCTGATGGTCCACGTAGGGCTGCATGGCGTCCCATACGGTCAGGAAGTGACGGGCCTCGCGAACACCGCCATCGTATTTATGGCACAGCTCGTCCCAGAAAGTGCGTCCGCTCTTCATGCGATGATCCCACGGCACATGGTGGAACCACGCCAAGAGGTTCTCGGGACAGGTGTTGATGTCGTTATACAAACGGCAGAGTTCCTCGGGATACTGCTTGACGTTAGCCGATCCCGTGAGTGTGCGGTCGAAGCCAAGTCCGATGCTGTCGGCACGATGGTAGTAGGGTGGGGTCCAGTCGGCTCTCACACCATGAGGAGCATACCAGGGCTCTGGACCATAGTGGTGTACGCCGGCAAAGATATGGTGGATGCCCAACGGCATCATATAGCTGACGCATGCCTCGTGGCTGTTCAGCATGACGCTTAAGAGCGGAGAGTTGGCTGCCGCTTTTGTATCAAAGGTTTGAGCCAGCCATTCCTCAGCAATCTGTTTAGATGTCAGGGCGGGCTTCCAGGCCAGTCGTCCGAAGGCATACCAGTTGGACTGTGCGAAGTGATGACCGCACCAGTTCGTGTCGTCGCCGATATTGGCCACACCGGCCATCGCCTTCAGACTGGCAGGTTTCACCCTCCCGAAGAATTCCTTCCACATCGGAGCGAGATAGACCAGATGGTTGGCAGCGCCCAGATACTCCTGCGTAATCTGGAACTCCACCATCATCGGCGTCTTCTGCAGAGAGGTAAACAGCGGGCTATAGGGCTCGCGAGGCTGGAAGTCCACGGGGCCGTTCTTGATCTGGATAATGACGTTGTCGACAAACTGCCCGTCCAGAGGCACGAACTCCTCACAGGCCTGATTCGCACGGTCGCTGCTCTGAGGCTTATATACGAAGGCGCGCCACATCACGATGCCCTTATGCGGTTTCAGAACCTTACCCAACATGTTGGCACCGTCGGCATGTGTCCGTCCAAAGTCCTGCGGCCCTGGTTCACCCTCGGAGTTGGCTTTTACGAGGAATCCGCCGAAGTCGGGAATCATCTTATAGATTTCGTTCACCTTGTCCTTCCACCAGCTAACGACCTCGGCATCGAGTGGGTCGGCAGTCTTCAGCCCGCCCACCTTGATGGGTGATGCGAAGTTAATGGACAGATAGACGCGGATGCTGTAGGGACGCAGCAGATCGGCTATCACCTTGGCCTTCTGCAGGCTTTCGGTCGTCAACGCTTCGGGCTTCGCGTTCACGTTGTTCAGCACCGTGCCGTTGATGCCGATAGAGGCATTGGCACGGGCGTACAGCTTCATCCGCTCCGGGTCGGGATTCAGGAAGATGCTCCTACCCGCAAATCCACGCTCTATGGTGCCATTGGGATTGTCCCAGTGGTTCAGTATGCGCAGGTCGTATGCCGGCTGTTCCCTGATGTCGAGTTCCGTGGTGGCCAGTCCTGTCTGCTGCAGGCGTAACAGGTGGAAGGCGCCGTATAGCAGCCCTGCGTCGTTCGCCGCGGTTATCAGCGTCTTTTCGCCCATGCTCTTGATGGTGTATGCGTCGGCGGGCATACCCTTTTGGCGTTTCAGTACCACCGGACCGCCCTGCCAGTAGGTTTCCAACTCTTGTTTAGCCAATTCAATGGTAGGCGACATCTTTCCCGTTGTCACTTGTGCTTGATTCGCTGGCTGATAGCGCAGCCATAACAGGTGTCCGTCCTCAGCACTTGCTGTTACCGCCATCATTGTGGCGCACAGAACGAATGAAATTATAAACAGCCTTTTCATCTTTTGTAGTATTTTTGCTACAAAGATAATACTTTTTTCTTATAAATCAAATTCCCCAAAAGGGTTATTGATATTTGATTCAAAAAAAAAACAAATTGAGACAAAAGATCACACCACTTCTGTGAAGTGTGATTAAAAGAATCCTCCATACCATTGCGATATGGAGGATTCTTTTTGAGATTAATTTGTGGAGTTGACCCTTTTAATACCCGAGCTGCTTTATTTGCTCTCGGATGGTGCTAACGGGGAACGAGGGGCAGGCCTTGTGGACACCCTCGAGCTCACAATGTCCGACAATCTCGGCATCAGGATAGTCCTGTTTCAACGAGACGAGCAACGTGTAGAGGGTGAGCTTCTGGGCTGGGGTGCGGGTGTCGGCGGCGCGACCCTTCTCATCGAGGCCACCCTCGTAGCAGACGCCGATGGAGTGGGCATTATAATGCCTGGCGTGGGCACCGACCATCTCCTCAGGACGGCCGAAGTGCAACTGTCCGTCGCGGGTGATGTAGTAGTGGTAGCCGCAGCACTTCCAGCCACGTGCCTTGTGCATCTTGTCGAGTTGCTCCATGGAGATGTGCTGGTTGGGCCGCGAGGCCGTGCAGTGGAGGACAATTAAATCGATTCTTCTCATATTGTTTACAGTTTAGACAGAAGAACATAAGAACATATTAAATGTTCATGCAGGATTGGATGATGTTGGTACCGAGGATCGTGGTGATGACGGTGACGATGATCTGAAGGATCTTCTTGACGGGAATGTCTTTCTTAAAGAGTTTCATAATGATGTAATTTTCTGTGAATTTCTGTGTGACATAAAATTAGAGAGCGAGAGAAAAGAGGTGTGAGTTGATCAGACTGGCTTGATGGCGGTGATGTGGACTTGTTGCAGCGCGCAGCGGCTGCCAGAGGTGCCATAGCACGGTCCCGGACTCAGAGCTCACGACCTCTCAAAGGTTAAGGCTTAATCACCGCCACCGGCGGGAGCATCGCCCTGGGCGACGGCGATGCCGTAGGTGGAGATGGGAATCTTTTCCTGATAACGGCGCTCCTTGCCTCCGATCGTCTTTTTCATCGACTTGATGACATAGCCCCACTGGAAGATGCAATCGTCCTTTAGGGCCTTCGAGGTGAGCTTCTCACCCTTGGTGTTCTCGGGCTGGAAGTTGATCTTGATGCCGTTGATCATGGCAGCAGGACCGCCGGAGATGGCATCGGTGATGTTCGCCTTACCCAGTTTCTGACCATCGACAGCTGGGGTGAAGGTGCCGAGACCGTCGATCTTCACGGGCTGCCCCTGTGAGAGGAGTTCCTTGAGACACTCGACCACCTGCTTGACCACGAGCTCACACATCTGGTAGCTGGCGATCTTGCCGTGTTCGGTCATGTGGCGGCAGAAGCCTTTGAGGTTAATAGGTTCCTTACGCTCCACCTCGGCGAAGTACTTGCCGTAGGCGGTGGAATCATCGTTGGTGTTCTGGCGAAGGTTAATCACCATGGGAATGTTTGAACGAGCCATGTTTTAGAATTGATAATTGATAATGGATAATTGATAATTAAAAGGTCTCTCGTGTCGTGGTGAGGAGTGCGGCAGAAAGGTGGCTGCAAACTCCGAGAAAGGTAGTACCTTTCCGGCAGAAAGGTGGCACCTTTCCTGGGCCCATCCGCCTGGTCACTTCCGACAATGCAAAGGTACAACATTCCGAAAGGCCACTTTTCGATGATTAAACATCCTTTCCTGTTTTTTCCCGTCTTTTCCTATCATTTTCCATTATTTGCCATCTACATCAATATCGAACTGATGCACAATCCACGCCACGACATTCGGCCTGAGGATTCCCCTCGGACTCAACCCCAGCTCATTGAGTTTCTCCATATGCGGTTTCATCCAGTTTCGCAGTGTGGCGGTTGTCACTCCGGCTCTGTCGGCCAATTCTTTTCTTGTCATTGATTTCATAACGTAATCACCTATTAATTTGAACTATAAACTGTAACTATATGCCACTGGACAGTGGACACTACTGGACAGTAGATTTATCAAACTTCTCATGCGTACCGTATGCCTGCGCGGTACGCGAGGACTCCATGGAAAACTACCGTCCATACTGTCCACTGTCTACCGTCTCAGCCTCACTGGCCATCATCAGCTGGGCGCTCTGGATCTCAGCCGCCGTCCGCTGTACGACGATGTATCCGCGCTGTCCGTTGAACTTCACGCGCTGGAATCCCAGTTCTCCCAGTGCACGGCCGAGATGGACTGGCGAGAGCTTCTGCGAGATGTTGGCCGACACGATCTGCATGGCGCGTGCCACACTCATGAACACCCCGGGACGTGCTCCCGAGGGCTGGCAGAAGTAGAGGTTGGCCAGCTCGTACTCCAGCCGCGGTGTCTCGAACTGGCGGTTGTGCTCGGTCAGGCGCAGGATCTCCTCCCTGGAGAACCAGAACTGGAAGCCCTGCTGATAGAGGGCGTAGGCCTGGCTGTAGATGCCCTTGTAGTCGAACGGCTTGTCGCGCGGCGACTCGATGCGCTCGACCTCGAAGGGCAGCCAGCGGCGGTTGCCTGTCGGGTCGGAGAGGAACTGTGTGTTGTTGCCCGTGGCGCAGAAGGAAGCAATGTGCTTGCGGTGCTCATGGAAGTGGGCGTATGCCGCCCGCTCGTCGATCGAGGGCATGGTGACGGCGGCCTTCAGCTGGTTCAGCTCCGAGGGCCGCATGGTGTCGAGCTCCTCGCAGCATACCAGCCCGTACTGTGCCAGCGTCAGCAGGTCGTCGCGCCCCATGCGGTTGGCATTGGTCTTCGTGTAGAAGTAGGACGACAGTTCCGGCGGCAGGAGATGGTTGAACCAGGTGGTCTTGTAGGAGCCCTGTTCACCTATCAGCACGAGGATGACGTTGTTGACGACCGTGTCGTCGACCCACGCGGCGACCATCGCCACGAGCCACTTCCTGAGGTACTCGTAGAATCGCATCTGCTCCTCCACACCGCCCTTGACCTGCACCGTGACCGACATCTCCAGGATGTAGTTGCTCTCGCCGTCCCAGGGCGGCAGGTGGTCGAGGTAGTAGCGGAACGGGTGGTAGTCGGGCACGAAGTCCGACTCTATGACGTGGTAGATGTCCTGCAGCCGCACCGGCTTCTCCTTCGACAGCCTTGCCCACAGGGAATTCACGACGCGGTCGGAGATCGGCTCCCATCCCGCTCCGGAGCAGGAGGAGTACCCGTCAGGGCAGGTTGACATGACCGTCTGGTCGAAGAGTTCCGCCTCGGGGATCCTGCACTCCGTCCGCCTCGTGATCACATTATGCCTGAGGTACAGCATCCCGCCGAGGAAGTGCTTGATCTCCTCGACCGATGCATACACCTCTTGCCACGGTTTCTTATGCTCTTTCTTTTCCAAGTTGTCCATATTGTTGGTTACTATTCACCTGGCAAAGTTACGAATAACCATGATAGCAACCAAGCCAAAGCCCACCGTGGGAAAACTCCGGGGAAAAAGGAAAGCGTATGGGAAAACATGAGAGAAAAAAGGGATGTCGCTACACCCCTTTTTCCTCTAAGATCTTTTTGAATCGACTGGCAATTTCCACCATCCGATCGTAAGGTTTGCGAGTGCCATAGTCATCCGGATCATACTGCCACTTGCCGAAAGGCTTGTTGAAACTCGTCTTGTTGATGTTCCTCACCGAGTCCTTCTTATACGGCTTGTTCACCTCGTCGGGCATCACCCTCCGGATGAATGCATCGAAACCGTCGAAGTCCGAGTCACGGCAATAGCCCTTATCCACCAATATGCGATAGACCGCCTGCCAGTGACCTTGCAGATTGAATAGCGGCTCGTCGCCATACCGCTCTGCCATCAGCAGGGCGATGCTCTGCTTGATGCGTTCTTCCTGCTCCTCTCCTTTTTGAGTGTCGGCATTGTTCCGTGAGAGCCATCATGAGGAACTCAGGCAGATCATCGAATCGTGGCGACCGTACCTCTCTGGTGACGATCCAAACATGGATGCGCTGGCACTCAACAGCTTTCAATTCGACTTTGGCCAGACTCGGCCTGTCTGTATCTACATGGATTTTGCCCGCCTGACAAACCTTCTCCAGTCTACAACCTGCAGGGTCGCCTGGCACCAACCCCCAACCCGAACATCTAAGTCCCCTTTGTTTACAACCGATCTTAAGTAAAGAGGGTGTAGCAAAATGATTGCCACACCCTCTTCTAACTTGCATTATTCTAACATATTCTTAGTTTACTTCCCTCAGATGTCCAACAACTTGCTTGATATACATATCTTCATTGAATTTCTTGGCCTTACGGTCACTCCATTTCTTTATTCCTTGTTTTACAAGGCCTACAACGGTGTCATCATCCATATCCCTCCATCCCTGCAACTCAACATCATTTCTCAGAATATAATCCACTGTAGCCATTAATTCTAAAGAATAGTCAGAATAATAGGATGACAAAAACGCTTTGGTTTTCTCAACAATATCCTTATACTTCTCATTCTCCTTGGCATTCATATACTGGTCTACGATCTCAGCCGTATCAGGTAAAAGCCATAATCTCTGGAAAGGCTTATTCTCCATAGCCCCCATCCCTCTGAAATAGCCACCGTTCAGGTTATATAGGAAATGCTTTATCTTACCTTCAGAATATGGACCGTAGAGACCTTTCTTAAACTTCACATGGAAGACATCTTCTGCTCCAAAGTTCTGCAGAAAATATATACTTTTCTCTGCCGCAAACTCCGACATATACTCACCGCTGGCCACCAAGTCACACATCACGCTCAGCAACATCGCTCTTGCAGGTGTCATTTTAGGTTTCTCTGCCTTCATCTTCTCGATAATAGCATCCGAAGGCTCATACAATCTGATATCGCAGTCCATATCTCCCAACACCATCAAAATCATCTGCTTCACTTTCTGCCAGTCCAGACCTCCATTGTTTGATCCCAATGGCGGTATAGCAATCGACATAATATGCAAATCTTCTATCTTTTTCTTCAGTGCATGCAGTCCAAGCCCAATATATGAATACTCCGACGGTTTTCGCCATGTGGTCTTGGTTGGGAAGTTGACAACATATTTCTTCTCACCCCTTCGATTGATGTCCTGGGTAATCAGCACTTCACCTACCTTAAAGTTCCCCGTCTTACATGCCTTACGATAGATATCATAGTTCATGGGGAATTCCTCCTTAAATTGTAAGGCTATTCCTTTACCCATAACACCTTCCGTATTCACGGTGTTCACCAGTGCCTGAGCGTCACTTTCCAGCAAATTGCCTACTTCGTACGTAATCATCTTCTCATAAGCTTTTAGAAATAAAACGTCGGCCTCACAGCGACCATTTTCTCATCCACTCCCATGGAGCAAAGTCTTTGCTTAGCCTCTTCATTATAAACGACAAAACCTTTGACATATTGTACCGGCAAGTCGTTTTTCAACAATAGTTCAGCCTCTTTCCTCCGTTTCAGGTCGAGGTCTTCCTCATCATCCCATCTGCGAGCATAGACATCGCTATACTTTACATAGGATTCTATTTTATTAAGACTTTCAGCAGGGAACACCCGCGTCAGACTATTAAGTACATGACCATCAGTAAAATAGCAATCTATCTTATCCTTAATAATATCATCCAGCCTAATCACACAATATACAATATCCTCTGCCTCAATTCTTCTTACACCGTTATACCCATGTTGAATCACATATAGCATAGGCGAACGTGGTCCGAAATAGAACGGAATAAAATCTCCGATGTTTTGCCATGAGGACGATGAAAGCCTTCTATTCTTCCTTTTCTCTATCACCAATTGGTCCCCTATAGGCACATAATTGGGATTAGCATTGGGCGAATCCGCTTTTACAATGCCATTTTTCAGAATATGCGGTATATTATCTATATGAATCAACCTAAATGCAAAGATCAGTTTCTTTTCTTCCATTATCAAATCAAACCTTTCAAATCCATTATATCTTTTTTCAATGACCCCTTGCAATACGTCATCTGCAGATACCATGTAGAATTTATAGCTATCTTTAAGTATTTTATTCCAAGTATTCTTAGCATATACTTATGTTCTTTTAAAACCATAAAATGTACCACCTTGTCTATTTCTCCTCTATCTCTTTCAGTACCCCCGCCGGGACAAATGCAATCGCTACACTGGCGATACCCTCCAATTCTACCACTACCCGCTTACACCTTTTAACACGGCGAACGACTCCCGTGACACCCTCAAAAGTACCGCCGGTAATCATGACACGTTTGCCCTCTTTTCCAATAACGCTTTCCTCGTTGAGAAACATCACGCTGTCGTCAGTCCTCGAAGCCACGCGCATAAAATTCTCCATCTCCCGGTCCCCCACCGTCATAATCGCATGCTCCCGCGAGGCCGTTCGGTCCATCATATACCGCAGCGGCTCCAGCACCTCGTTCGATGCCTTCAACCCACTGATCCGCTCCTGCGTCGACCTCACAAAAATCAGATTATTGATAGCCGGCACCAACTCCCGCCGCAGTTCCGTATCTCCGCCATTCCGGATCCTGAGCTTCTCGAAGGGTAATTCCACCACCTTATACCTCATCGGCACAAAGCACTCAATTCCCAGCCTGTCCAACTCCGCCTTCACCTTCATCTCCCGCTGATACGTCACCCTCATCGGGAACCAAATCTTAGGGTCACCACACACCTCTGTGTCGCGTCCCATCATATTACCTTCCTGTTTCGTCTCCATCATATCACTCTGATTTTCAGCCGCTTTATGACTTTAACCCTCATCTTCGATTTCTACAAAGACTTTAATAATCGACAAATATACTGAAAATTCTTCAAACCCACATCATTTCAACACCTTTTTTAACAAAAAATCATCAAATTCCCCTTTACCCGTATGTTGCGACATGTCGCAACCCTACAAGCAAAAAGGCCAATGCCTTACATTGACCCTTTCGCTCATTCGAATATTGCAAGTTTTGAAAACTCCTTACTCGATACTTATCATTTCGCATGCACTTCCAGCACTCCATCCCGCATCGTCAGCATCAATCCCTCAATCACTCTACATATCCCCCCTCTTCCTTTCCAACCATCGTCGTAATAAGCTCCGTCAGATACCTTTCTCTCCCTTCTCTATTCCAATCCTCCAGCTCTTTCTCTATTTGTTCCTTATCAAATCCGACGGCAGGTTTGGCTATAATATCCATCCCGCTAATTGCCATCATCTCTCTCATCTCCTCGAGAGTCTTATCTCCATAATGCTTATGTCTCGAAATACTAACATCTTTTATCGTCACATCCTATGCATTGTATAATCGTCACCGTCAAAAGTGAAGTATTTCTTGAAATTCGTCCTTTGACAGAATTCTTCAAAATTCTCCTGATTAATCTCTATGCCATGCAGTTGTATTCTATTCTTGTACCTTAACTTTTCTCTGAATGTCCCCATTTCATGCATCCTATCAATAGCATTGAAAATAGCAGGATTCAAATAAAAGTTCTGTTTTACAGCGTAACCAATGATGAAATGCGGCAACAAACCACATCTAATGGCTATTTCCTCTTGGTTGGGAAATACGGCACTATCACAATAAGGAAGACCTGTACTCTGCATCTCTGACATCTGATTTGTGTCTACATAATCTATCGTTCTCCTCCTTGCTCTTCGCTTCCATATATTATAGGGTACCCAGCCAAATATACATGCATCATGAGCAAACCTATTAGCTATAACAGCATTGGTCGTTGTTGAAATATACCCTGAGATTTCTCTATACTCTTTGTCACCTATAGTATGCGCGATAGCCAAATAATAAAGATTCACTTTCCGTTTTACTTCTGGTTTCAGTTCCTCATAAATTCCAACGAAAGTCTCTCCCTTTTTTATTCCATCATAGAACTTTTCTTCCTTCTCACAAAAAGCCTTTATCCTTTTTGTTCTGTTTCCGCCCGCTCTTAGGCCTTCATCAAAATATGTTGCCAGAGACGTACAGATTCTTAAAAAGTTCCCGGTACTGACATCATCCGGGTTTATCCCTTCATTTTCAGCCCAACATATCCTCCCTTTTTCACCTGTCATAAAAAGGCATTCAGACAATATTCCCGGGGTTTTAGTATCGACATTAAATTGGCGCATCAAATTCCTGTCAGACTCACCTCTAAAGATAAATCTAGAGTAAAGCGAACCCGACATCATGTTATAGAATTCAAAGAGCTTGTTCAACTCTTCCTGAGTCAACTCATTACTATTGCTATTTAGCAACCTAAAATTTGATAGCATTAAACCATTTTTTATTATAATACTTTCCTTTCTCAAAATAACAAGCATTCACAACCACTGATTCACGATTATTCCTTTTGGTCTTTCTTCTTAAGAGTCACAGGTGGCAAATACTTCATCCAGTCCATCATGTTGGAAAGATTCCTTACCCTTTCATCAATCGTTGGAAGCTCAATTCTCCTATTGGGTAAATAGCGTAAGTGTTCTATTGAATCACCCAATGCCCACATCCGATTTCTCAGGAATTTTTCATCATCCGCATGACATTCCATCTCATCCACAAGCAAAAACATATTATGCTCAAAACCATACCTACTGGAAGGAGGGGGCATACCATATTTACTTTTTTGTTTCATGCAATCTTTCAAATGGGTTAGCAACTAGCATATGAAAATTCGAACGAACAAACTCATCAACAGTATCCAAATTTAGTCTTCCATTAGGAAGCATTTGTACTCTTGTAAGTGATTCTGCCAAAAAATCTAAATGAGAAGAGAAAGAAATAGTTCCGCTTACAATTCTCTCTTTGAGAAGGCTTGCACCTCTTTCAAATTCACGTCTCCCTCGATATGATGTTCGTAAATCCTTTGCCATAATTTCTAATCGTTTATCACATAATATACTCTACTTGCTCTTTTGTAGTCTACCTTTCCATAGAGGACTTTATTAAGCACATCCTCCATGGTTCTACCATATCGTCCAACAGGGGCGCCTTTCAGATAAAAACTTCTACGAGTGTATATATCTGACCTTATCAAAAGATCAACAATGCCGTTGAGCTGCATTTCTTTTATCTTTTCCATATAAGGTTTAGCAAACTCCTTTCCTCCTGTTACTTGTAAGTTATTGAGTTTGTCTATCTTATATTCTATAAACATCATATCCTTGAAATCAATCATCACGTCCCCTCTATCAGGCAATTCATCCGGAATAATCGGATGCATGATATTTAGGAAATCATCGTATCCACATTTTTCCGAGAACAACTTTGCAATCTCACACAGATTTCTTGAAACAGAGAAATTAGATATCAGTGATAATTGGTTCTGAAGACTACCTTCTCTCATAGATGTCAAGACCTTCTCTGGATGCGAATTTGTAATTTCCTGCAACGCTGAAGATGCAGCAGTAGCAAGTCCAACTTCCGATGGGGTCAAAATCTCAGCTATCAAACAGTCTATAACTCTCCCATCATATTTTTCCAACCACATCAAAGAATTGTATGCTCGAACTGCTATCATTCTGTCTGGATGCAGTAAAAACCAAATGAGAAAATGAATCATTTGTTCATCTGCATCATTCTCTTCATGGGCTCCAGTAAACCACTTGAATTTCTCAAATTGCAGCTCAGAAGGTCGCACATTTATATCATAGTGACCGGAAATTACACCAAATAAGCTTTCTCTATCAAAATCTGGCATGTTGACAAGGGGTTTCAGGAATTCACTTAATGAATACCAATAGCTACCAATTGGTGATACAATTTCCTTTCTATTTTTGTCAAGGATATCCTTACATGAAGACATCTTGTTCATTATATCATCACTCCCCTCTATATGCTCATTGGAGTGTGTTGCCCTTTGTTCCTTCTTCCATGAGAATTTCTGCTCTTTCAAGCGTTCTTCCAGTTCCTTAATTATTGTCTCTGATGTACTTGACTTATCAAAATCGCTCAAATATGAGCCTTTCTTGTCATGATTATACTCATTAGCTATATATTCTGCCATTCGCGGTATGAGGACATCACAGGAGTCCCTCTCGCCAAGAGTCGCAATAATCTCTGAGTGTAACTGGGCGTAATGATAGTCATTGTGCAATTTATCCCAGTTATCCCAGAACAGCTCGCTTATAGCATATCTGATGTATGGAGAAACATTTCTACACTCCGTTAACAGATGACAGATTGCGCTAGCTTCTATTAGATGATTGGCACCAAGGTCATACCCATCACCCATCTGGGGCATATCAACTTTCCATTCTTCTGCATTCTGAACAATTCGTTCCGCAGTTGGAAGAGTCTCAAATTTGTAGTAGGCTATCGCATCCAACAAGGAAGATGCCCTTGCGATAGTCGCCACAAACTCGTCTTTTTCCTGCTGAACATATCTCTGGAAAGTCATTTCTCCAGATGCCTCTTCAAAGATTGCTGCCATATGAGCCGCCTGGTCACCATCAAACTTTATATCAGATTCTCTGAATATATTAATGAGTTCCAACTGGGCTTCCTTGTACCAATCAGGTCCCATCGAACTGTTCAGTACTTCTTGATAAACTGTTTGCACTTTACTTTTCTCGCCAAGCAGTGCATAATCGAGGCAAATCTCCATTAGACTTCTACACCTTTCACTTCTATTTTGTATTGCGTATAATATGTATTTCACGCCCTCATCCGCCAAAAATAATGCCACGTCACGATGTCTCCCTTTTGTTATTAGAACATCTATCATTCGGATAAGGCAGGCACAATAGCCTTCCCTGTACAGACATAGCTGGTCTGACATTCTGCTCTTCAAGTGATCAACAAAATCACCTATTTTAGCCTCATAGAAATCACAATATATTTCCAATAACCTTTCATAAATGAATGGGAACAACGATTCTGGCAAAAGGTAACTTCTCTGCCATTTAGTTCTATCAACAAACGCGAACTGAATGCTATCAAGAACCTCATTAAAGAAAACATAATACGATTGATAATCCTCCCCTAACGCTTTCTTTCTATACAGTTGCCCATTAACGTATGCTATTCTTGTAATTAGTGCCTCTATATATTGCTCCCACGACTTGCCTCCATAGTAATCTTGGTTCAATGATGGACAGGTATTGCACTTATCAAAATATGCAGAATAAAGTGTCTCTTGGTAATAATACAACAAGGCTTCTTCATCAATATCTACGCCATTTGCAGCCCGGAATGTAAATTGTCCTGGGGTTGGTTTGTACTCAGTTAGCAACCTCTCAATTATATCTACCCGGTTTGATTGATGAAGCAGTATGTAAAGGATTAACTTCAAATCCCCTTTTGAGAACTCAAACGAATAGTCTTCCAAGGCATCTTCAACTTGGCGCAAACAATCCATATATGCTTCATTATGGCCAATAATCTGGAAGCGAGTTTCCTTTTGATCATATGACAGAAGAGATTTTGCGAAAAGCATCACAACGTCTTTCCCCCATCCCGATTTAAGCATTTTCAAGTATTTCGTAATATCTATTTTTGTTCCTAATCGCAATTTTCCAGACATTTGGTAGGGTGTAACCATATCGCGAACACTTAGCACCCATTTCCGTGTATCATCATCACCTTTTCTTAGGAGATGCGCCACATGTTTATAGAAATTCTCTAAGTACGTCATCTCATCAATGCCTGCCTGCATTCTTTCTATCAGCACCATACCCCTTGCTGCGAAGGTGAAGGAATTAATGCCTTTCTTGGAATTATCTTCTATATTTTTCCTTATAGTTGCATCTATAACCTCAGACAGTATTATTGCCTGTTCTCTGTATCTTAACTCAAACAGAACCTGAAGATAAGTGATGGCATTTGGTAAATCAACTAGTAATATATTGTCTCTTACAATATACTTCATTGCAACATCAGGCTTTCCCAATGCAATATTAAGATTTACGAATGCTTCAACATTATCAACCATTATCGAATCGCAGCGATTTTCAATTCGTTGAGCAAGCAGCATTAATCTAATAACCTCTATTGGATGGCTTAAATCTACTGCAACAGACAAACATTCTTTGATATCATGCATAATCAAATCTGGCGAGACATCGTGCATAGCACAATTATCAGCCCATTTTTGATTACATAATGCAAGTCCTTTTCTTGAATCTTGACCATTTACCACATGATGTAAATAATTCTCAACTGCATATTTTGTTTCTATGTTTGATTCGCAATAAGATGCTATTTGATCATTGGTATACTTGATGATGGTCGCAAGTTTTTCAGTTACAAACAACCTGAAAGAACTATGGTATATCTCATATATATTCGAATTTTGTTCTTTCATTAGATGTCGGAATTCAACAGTTGACGCCTTGAACTCATACGGATTAGAATCTTTCATCATCCCGACCAATTGTGATTCCTCAACAGGGCCTCGCGTTTGTGACAACAATGCTAATATCTCAATTACTCCGCTGTTCGAATCGGTTTTCTTCCACACTGCCTCATAATAAGAACGAATATCTCCTCCGATGGTAGGAAGATTATCTACCCATTCGTTTAATTCGTTCTCTTTTGTCGTGGCATCAAATGCATCTGATATATAGCGACAAAGATAGTTCATGTAAAGAGGATGACCTTCTGTCTTATTGGCAACTGCCTGTATAAATGAATAAGGTTTCTCCCAATCACCGCTATTGTCATGGATATATGATTCACATGCAACCATATTCAAGGGAGTCACCTCTATTTTGTCTTCTTTAGAAATTTTTTCTATTACGTTTGGAGGCAATATTCTTTCGGTGATACAAGATAAAACAATTCTGATGTTCTTTTGCAGCGTTTCAGGTATGAGTGACAAAAAGTCATCGACCTTGTTACCTGCGTCTGTTGCCAGTTCATCCAATCCGTCAATGATAAGGATTCCTTGTTTTCCTTCTTGCAAAAGGAGATTGCTTATACCCTGGAACCACTGTGGTATACTATTTTTCTTTTCTTCGGGTGAAAGCTTTCTTATGTCTGCATTTGTTATTGAAATGAAAACAGACTCCAACCAATCAATAAAAAAACTTTGCGAGCATCGAACAGCCCTGCTAGTATGGTCGTTGGGCACTTTGAAGAAGAAACGACCTATAACTTCCCAAGTGTCATTACTCGGCTCATAGCTTGCAGACAAAATTGTTTTTCCGCACCCTGGGTTACCATGCACCAACAGCCACCCTTTATTGTCTGTTTCTAACCTTGAGTCTATGGCATCAAACATCTCATAATTGGGGCGGGATGCTTCCACGTCTTTTGCTATGGATGCTGGCAATTCTGTTTGGAAGGTCTCGTTTTCAACAATTATACCATCTTTCTCTAATTCTTCTCTAATCTTTTTAATGCTTACTATATTAAGGCAATTACCTGATTGCTCTATGACAACTCCTACGACAGTATCATCAAACAAGACAGGTGCACCCGACATGCCTTCATAATCACAAGTTGCATCCGCATCCCTAACATATAGTACATAGTCGGCTGTGGAATCAAATTTCTTCTGATTAACTTGACCTTCAATCCTTAAGCCTTGAATATTCACTTTATCAGGATAGCCATACGATTCAAAATCTTCGCCTATCCTGAAACGATACGACAGCAGTGGAAGACATTGGTGCGATGCTTGCCTCTCTACTTTCAATATAGCGATGTCAGAACTTTCTATTATATCGATTATCTCAAACTTCAAATCCCCTTCAAAACCATCCTTTACAATGTTGCATCCCGTATCTTTAAAGGATGCCACTGTATGATATGCTGTCAACAAAAGGTCGGGAGCCACATAAAATGCAGTTCCAACTTCTTTATCACATACAATTTGAACAATCAATTTTTCTTTCATCGAATTATACCGTTATTGTTACACCATTGTCACCGTCAGGGGTGATAACATCAAATTGATAGGCTTCGTGGTAATCTTCTTTTGCCAGTTCTTCACAAACTGGTAATCGATAGTTAAAAAACAGTTCTTTATTTCTATCAGTATCTTGTGTAATAATATAAGCGAGCGTTGGCATATCTGGGTGATTATATGTCTCTCCATTGGTTGAGACAAGCCATTTGTCGCATGCTATCATACTGAACAATTTAGGAGAATTACTGTTATAACTCCCATGATGAGACAATTTAACCGCATCAAATCTATAGGGTTTATTCTCCTTTCCATACAGCATTTCCAGTGATTCTTCAATAGTCTCTGAGTGTGAATCTCCCATGAACAACACTCTCTTCCCATCTATCTCCAATACAAAGGATATAGAACTGCCATTCGTAGCGGAAGTATCTGGTGAGTATCGTTCTTCTGATATTTTTACCCAATTATAGCTCTTGCTAACTTTTTTCTCAAGGAAATGGAATCCTGGTTTTTCTTTACTCAAACTAAATTCAAAAGCATCATCCCAATACTCATTACTATGTGTCTTCGAAAGCAACCCGTCTTTAATAAGTCTTTTCTTCCAAAAAGAGTTCAAATCATCAATATCGCTATCATTTGGCGAAAGAATATGGATTATTGCATCACCTATCGGTATCGATAATGGCGCTTTCATCACGGCGTTATTCACAGGATTGTTCCATAATAAGCCTTTTTGCATAATTAAAGCAGATAGAGTACACCCTTGTTTAGCACTTATCGGTTTATTCTCTTCCTTCAGCGCCTCTTTACAGATACTTTTATGAACGAACATTTCCGTATCATTTGTAACTTTTACGTTCGACTGTACGTGTCTGTATCCATTATACCAGATAGACTCAATTGGAATAGGAAGTTTTTCTTCTTCTAGCAACTTCACTATACCCGATATATGGTCACTGTCAATATGGGTTACAACCAACAAATCCAACTTTCCTCCTTGTGCTGCAATTTCTTTGAGTCTCGGTAGCAAATAATGCTTGTAGGTATCAACATATCCACCATCTATCAAAATAAAATGATTAGGCAAATACTCCACAAGTATGCAATCACCATTAAGCGCTGGCAACAATTCTATTCTCATCAGCTTTTTCCTTCAACTTACTTGTCCCCTCACCTACTCAAGCTTCTTCTTAAACCACAAAAAGCCATGCACTCCCCGCTGTCAACCTTAAACATGCTCTCCGGTCTAATCGTCACCGAATCGCTTATGAACTTTTCTAAATTAAAAATCTAATTCTTGTTGCAAACTGATCTTTTTTATCTGATAATCAATGCCTTTTAGTGCTATGGCAATTTTCTCATCTGCGACAGTACTAGGTACTGCTAAGGCCAAATATTGACTTGCACGTGAACATGCCACATATATCAACCTTTGCCCCTCTTTCATTGATACTAAGGGTTTGTCAGGGAAGTCATTAAGCGATATATTCTGACTCTTACTATCTGCCGAAAGGAACAACAATACAGCATCCATAGTAGCACCTTTCACCGAATGAATTGTATCCACATTCTTGCGAAACTCACTCTCTTTATTATTCGACATATAGAATTGCTCGACTGGTTTTAATGCCATATCCTTCATTGTATAACCTTTCTTCCGTTTAAAGGCTTCCAAATTCGGCCTATTCTCCAAGTTCCAATACTTTTGGAGCAATTCTTCAGTTTCCGCTGTCCAATCAGCAAAGCTCAACGAAAAGTCTGGGATTATCTTAAGGAATTCATATATTTTCCCATTGTATTCAATATCCTTTTCAATCTGAACGATGAAGTCCTTCTTTTGAGGATATTGATTGTCATTAAACATCAATTCTGAAAGAACAATTCTTATCTTTCTAAAAGCTTTTTCTATATCATTATTGTCAAAGGCAAATTTCGCTTCTATCAGCATGTTTGGAAGAGGCGACTTCCAATATTCAAAATTTTTGTCTCTCACCCCAGCAAGATGCTTACACATAGGAATACCCCTCGCAAGTATTATACGCTTTTCAAGTTGGTGGCTATCACACGTAGAATAAAAGTTCCGAATAATATCCTTTACGTTAGATTCATCATACTTATATACCATTATAGGGATATTTAAATCTTTAACACCATGAGATGTTATGGCCTGAATGAAGGTCGGTTTCAATTTGCTATACAAATTAATAATCCTTTGATTTGACCTTCTGCATTCCGACAAAGGAAGCATCGTCCATCCTTCCATCTTCATTATTTTTTCGAGCAAGTCTGGACGTGCATCCCTAAACTCATAGATAGACTGACATATATCCCCAACATATTCAAGATTTTCAAGACCGGCCTTCCTCAATATTTCAAAAAACACAAACTGCATCTGTGAATTATCTTGTGCCTCATCTACAATTATGTACGGGAATCTTGCCACTAATGATTCTGCAACCCATTTATGTTGTAAAAGGATATGGCAGGCCATCCATAAAGCATCTGTGCTAGTTATATATCCTTTTGAGAGTCGATATTTAAAAGCAGCATCGCAATATTTTTGTTCACGGTTATCGGTTACAACAGAATGATTCCACTTATATCCCTGTGCCGCCTTTTCCACTAAAGCAGGCCTCTTCTGATAAAAGATTGTACGATAATCTCTGAAAATCATCGCAGGATATACATCATAATGATCATTCATCCATACATATGTATTATATATCTTATCAAGAACATCTGCTTCGTTAACAACTATTGGTTTAGATCTACAGAATTTACAGAGATACCAAAATGGCAAAACCACGTTTTGCATGATAAAACTATCGATAGTAGAAACAACATGAGGAAAGTGCAGTCGTTCTCCATGCATCTGATAATATTTTTCAGTCAATTCTTCAGCAGCGGTATTTGTAAAAGACAGGCATGCAAAACCAGCATGGCTTCCATATTTCTCATTGCAATATCCAGCTATATCATATAGCTTTCTAACAATACTTGTTGTTTTACCACTACCAGGGCATGCTGATAGTACAATATGTCCTCTTGCCTCAAGATATGCCAGCCGCTGTGGCGTTAACTCATACTCCATCGGGAATCAGGAAATTAATAGCTTCGCGAATATAGGAAGGTACATTAAACCTAACAGTTTCTTTCTTCTCTATTTTTTCATAAATGAAATAACCTAGAGTTTGTGCAAACTCAGCCTTTCCAGATAAGCACTTCCACAGTAAAATAGCTGTATTCTGCATTTCTATTTCATTCAAATCCCTGTCACCCAGAGAATCAAGGTACGTATCGACCTTTGCAACACCATCTTCATTGATCACTTTCACCAGCTGATACAGCCAATTTGATGTTATTTCATCTTTATGGGTAGAAACATTAGCCAAACATATCTGATACTCTAGGGTTTTAACACCCGTACAAATCTTTATATTTGTCTGTCCATTAGCCATCGCATTCATATTATCCACCCTGCCGTTTCTTTTCCCATTATTTATTCCATCACGCAAAGTGGCCAACTTGGCATAGTTATTTGCTATCAAAGATTCTAATTTATACTCTGCACTTTTTGAATCCGTGAATTGGTCTTCATCCGTAACAAATGCAGCTTTAATAGGTAATCTTTTACCTTCATCAGAAGAGTTAAAAAGCATCATAAACTGATAAAAGGCTGTACCCACGGTATTAACCAACTCTATCTGATGGTCAATCAGTGATTTTCCCATCAGCTTAGAGAAAGATTCCATCAACTGGCATTCAGATACTCCTTCAATAAACAGACATCCATTTGAAAAAAGCAATTGTGATCTGGTGACATCCAAATACCGGGCTATCATCTTACGATACTTGTCCACATCTTCCCTCTCAAGTGCTTTTTCTTTAGGAGTGGCAATTTTCTTAATCTTTTCAACTTCTCTTTCCTTAAAACAAGATGCGATATTAAAAGCCTTATTATCTCTCAACAAAATGAGATTCTCTAAGGGTATTTTTGATGTAAGTGTTGGAGAATGAGTTGTTATAAAGGTCTGACTATTCTCACTTTTATCGGCATCCTTTAGGAAATCATACAGGGTAACCTGAAGCTGGGGGTGAAGATGCGCCTCAGGTTCCTCTATCAACAACGCATAGATACTGATGGGATCTTCGTCATGACAGTCTTTAATATCGCTTAGCACAGATGCTATATAGATAAGGTTATTAAAACCTAAGCTATTCTGTGTTAACAGGAAACCATCTTTGGTATTATCAGAATAAGGGAGGAAAGGCTTTATCACATTAACGATATACTCTATCTTGTTCTGTTCTATATGCAACCCTACCTTATCTCTCTGATTAATTCTTTTAAGATTATCATTAATTCCCTCATTGGTTTCCCTTACCTCCTGACGTTGCAAAAGATTATCATTAGCATCATTAATGATTTTCTTCACATCATCTTCAGAACTTGCATTGGCTATCTTTCTAGCAATTACCCTACCAATTAGATTGTTTCTAGTACTTAATAAATCTCTGGTACTATCACGCAATGCCCCAAGATAATAAGGATGAAAATATGAGAAAGTTTCCCAATCAGCCTTTATCCCATTACCTTCCTTGCCAGTTGTATAAGATGCAAAAATACGTCCTTTTTCTTTTAATTCATATTTCAAATGTACCCTTGCCCATATCTTTCCATCTTCATTCTGCTCTAGATATTGGTAATATGCACCTCTTTGCGCATCAGAGATACCTTCGAAGATATAAACTATATCTATCTGATTCTCTACATGTTCAATAATGTTACCATTATCATCTTCCTCCAATTCCACATGGAAATCCTCCTTAGTTATCTCAAGATCTCTATTTGGTTCACGCCATGAATAAAACAATCTGATTGCATCTATCAAAGCAGTTTTCATCTGCCCATTGGCACCTATGATAACGTTCAACTTACTATTGAAATCAACAGTAAGTTTACTTATACCACGGAAGTTTTTTATGTATATTTTGCTTAAGTACATAATTTACTTTTTTATCTAAATTCTTCCATTTCTAGTTCTGCTTGTACTTTTCCTATAGTTAAGTACAATGCTCATATTCATTCCAGGACAAACCTTTAGACCTCTAATTAAAGCTGTACGCCAATCGTTAGGTCCAAATACGTCAGTTTTGTCTTTTTCTGCCTTTGACAAATATGCTTTAAGCGCTCTTTCTGTACCAAAAGTGGTACCCTGAAAGAGTTCTCTCAAGAATCCTTTAGAAGCGGCACGTAGCCTATTCTTCAGTTTAACCTCCTTCATTTGACTTACCAGCCTTCTTGTAAGAGTCGCATCACCCAATCTGGAACCATCTATTGAAAACGATGGTACTACATATCCTTTTACAATTTTGCAGTTTGCCTTCAAGAAAATAACCCCCACAGGGAATTGTTGATAGTAAGCATGCACAAAGTCATCAGGATTACCGTTTGTTTTCTTTTTGTTGCATATCCCGCATGCGGGTACCAAATTCAATCTACACACCGCCAACTGTCCATAATTACTCTGATTCCAGAAATGGTCAAGGTCTGTAGGAGGAAGTATACTGCACATCGGGCATCTATCTACATCTTTCATCAGTTGGCGCCTAATATAGGACAATTCACCCTTTCCGTATGTTTTGAGGTATTGGTTCTTGATGATTTCCTTTTTTCCATCCAATGGCGCAAAATCAGCGGCATCTAATCTTCCTTTCTTTAAATCATATGTTTCATAGAGGGTTTTCAACTTCACTTCATCAGCGGCATCCAACCCTCTGCAATGTTCTACTGTTTTTGCTGCATCATTTTTAGCTTTCCTTAATGATGGCTTATCTGGTATTCCCCACATGGCTATGATTCTTCAACTTCAGGATTATCTTGACACCACAAATCAACGAGAAAAGCAGACAACTGTTCACTTATTCTGTGTCCCAACTTGGATTCAAATTCCGCAAGCATACTTTCTGGTGTTTCATTAAACCTAAGCGTCCATTTCCCATAAAGATAACTGAAAAGTTTATAATAACTAATATTATCACTCGTCAAATTGAACACTTCGGATGTTATCTCACCAATATTAGCACCGTATGTTTCGATATTTGGATGCGTCATAGTAACTCCTTCCCCTATTCTCCTAATGACATAAACATTATTAGCAAAAGTTTCCTGAATAATTACCGGTGAATGAGTGGATATGAAAACCACAGAATTATAATTGTGTAGAACTCTTCTTATTGCTGTTAGCAGAAAAGACAACAAAGGCGGATGAATATGGTTTTCAGGCTCATCAAACAAAATCAAACTATCATCTTCAATATTGCCTATGATTGTGGCCAACATATGGAAAATATACTTGTTTCCTGTTGAAAGGTTCTTAAACATCCCTATTCTAGTCCCATCATCAGGACCAAACGAGATTTGTCCCATTGCTTTGGATAACTCAGGATGTAATTCCTCAGCACTTTCTGTTATTTCTTCCCAGATTGTTCGTCTTTTACTATCTTGCTTCAGTTTTGTAAACTGCTCGACAAATTCATTTGCTAGTTCTTGTATGCTCTTTAGTTGCGTGCGGTTTTGTCTATCTGCTAGAATTACCTCTTCCGATTGTTCATACTTGCCATCTTGTTCCTGTAATAACAAATCACGCTCTGCAATGTAATCCCTAATACCGCAATATATAAATCTTTCAGCAGATTCCTCTGGATTCTCATCCCATGCAGGCAGCATAAAGTTGTCAAAAGGACTGTATGAAATCACAATCATTTTGCTCACGCCCACATTGTTAGGCTTTAGTTCTCCAATGTATTCTTTGTACTCCGGCTTGCGTCTTTTATCAATTTCTGTATACATTAACTTGGCTAATTTATACATAGCCGTACTTTTGCCAGAACCATTTCCTCCAATAAAGACCACACATCCGTTGGGAACCATCAACTTTCTTTCTTCAGGCACAAAGTCTTCATCGTTCAGGCAAGTAAAATCAAAGGAAATGAAGTCATCTGCATTATTCAACTTAAATTTAAAAGACTCTTTACGTAAGTTATACAAACACTCCTTCGCCAACAAAAGTGATTGTGCCTTCTGCAAAGCAAAGTTCTCCATAGTTGTGTCACGTAGCACACCATTCAAGAAACAAGGGTCATTCTTCACCATTTCGTAATAAGGTGACTCCTTATCCAATATCAGGTGTAACTGGTCAACAATACCCGCTCTTGCTTCAGTATCTTGCACATAGCGGTTTAGACCTCTATACACCTCCATTGAGAATGTCAAACTCACAAAGTCTTCCGGCACCTCTGCAAATGGTTTATCACCCATTCTCTTTTCCAAGGCATATATTTCCATACTTGTTTGGCCAGGGTGCATAAACTTAATGTACCCAAGATACTCATTAGCTGTTCCCGTTAGCCTTTTTGTGGCATGGAGATGGTATAGTACATGGTATGTATAATCATCCCATGCATCCAACTCTATGTAGAAATCTGCATCATCACCAGGTAGTGAGGATGCATTCTGATAGCACTTCTGTATTATTTTGAATATAAACATTCTTTGTATTTTTTATAGCATTTTCGTTAGTGGTTTGTCAATCATGGTCTTGTGGCTTTACATGAGCGAAAGTTGTCATGTTGCTTTACCATCAGTTCCAGAAACTACTTTATTTCAGTTATTGTCACAACTAGATTTTTGCAATTCTCACTCACCACTAACAGATTTTTCTGGCTCATGAGAGAGTTGTAAAGTCTCTGATTGCCCTGTATTCTTTTGGTTGTAATATCATTAATAAAGTAGTATTTTGCAGCAAAGTCCGTTTCAAACCGTGCACCAACATTGTATTGACTACCATGGTGAGGAATCTGCATCATTAACAAAGAACTCTCAGATCTGTAATTCTTCAAGAATTCCTTGACATCTTTTTTATTTGCCCTATTCTTCAAATCTGCATCACCTACATACAGACAGGATGACACATTACTTGCTATTCTCGACAAAACTTTCCGACACCATTCACATCCTTGGTAAATCAAACATAACTTAGTTTCAATGCCCCTACACTTCTGAGAAAGAACTATCAGCCCTTTTGCATTTGGGCCTTTCGGACCAAACACATCCTTAAAGGCCTCATTAATTTTCTCTTTCTGACTTTCCAAATAGTCTGGATCAATCTTCAATGTCTCCAATACGACACCGCTTCGCTGTAGATTAGTAGTCACTGCAGAAAAATCAGCCGTAGTCATCATGCTCTTTGCAATCCATTCCCAGATGTTTTGAAAATAATAAGGCCTTCTATTAACCTCACCACCTCCAACCTCTTCAGGCTCAAGACCATAATCCTTCAAGAGCTGCATTATCATAGTATATGCTCCATCAGTATAAGCGCCATAAGCTATGCGTAACACATCAGGTATAAACGAGGTTACTGCTTTCAATACTTTAACATGACTAAGCAGGTATCGAATGCTGTTCACATGATCCTTATCGAAATGAGAGATAAATAGCACATCAACATGATCAGTATCTTGCTGTAACTTGTCTATACTCTGCTCTACTGCATTTGGGGAAGATACAGAGCCACAATCATACACCACTACAAAACCATCTATCTTCTCTATAGAGAATCCGCCCTGTCCTACTGGACAAATATATCTTTCATGAACCATCGTTCTTTACAATAAAAATATTCTGTATCTCTTGTCCTCGTATGTCGCGATATTATCGCGACCTTTCAAACCACAAAGAGGCATAGCCTCATCAGCCATACCCCTTCAACAATCTCCTATCCCTTCATCTCCATAAATCCATTATTCCGCACCTCCGCCCTGTGGTTCCTTCCCCACCTCGCCACAAACACAAAACAAACTCCATATTATCTATAAGCACACCCGCTCAGAGCAAGTTGCACTTCGGTATTCATTCTCATACTTTTCAATATGCTTTTTCCCAATATCTACCAACCCTTTTAATTCTCCTGCAACACCAATCCCTGCTTTAAACAATGCTATATTACAATAACCAATCTCCGCATTGAATTTATCCAGTAAGAATTGTTCAATAGGACTTATCAACCTGCCCTTTGTTCGTATCTCACTATTCAATTGAGTCAAGCGATCACTATAATAGCCTTTCACATCTCCAATCGTAACCACATCATTTACCTTAGAACCAAGAAGATACACTCCAACAGCAGCCTTAACGAAATCGTTCTTCACCAAGTCCTTCGCTTTTGAAACAATGTCTTCAGCAGACAATTCTGCCAGTTTCTTACATGATGGCAAATCTTTGATAGGTACCATTGTTCTTGCGATATCCTTTAGCTCACAAAGCATATCTACGATATCAAGCGTTGCAATTCTTATATCCAAATCATCTTTGGTTTGATATGCTTTTACCTTATTCACACAACGTTGCATGCCCAACATTGACGTTTCAAAGCAATCTTCGAAAACGTTGATTGTATCATGACAGTAATTTCTGAACAGGGCTCTTTGCTGGATATAGTCAACACCATATCGATTGTTATACTTTTCACACAATTTTCTTATTTGTGTCTCAATATAACCGACTTCTTTTACACCAACAAATATTTCGCTCATCTTAGCCATTTCTAGAACCTCTAACCATTAACCCTTAACCAATCTCCCTCAACAGCCCCGCCGGGACAAACGCAATCGCGACACTGGCGATACCCTCCAATTCTACCACTACCCGTTTGCATCTCTTCACCCGGCGGATGACTCCCGTGACGCCCTCAAAGGTACCGCCAGTAATCATGACGCGCTTCCCTTCCTTCCCTACGACTGTCTCCTCGTCCAGAAACATCACACTGTCGTCGGTCCTGGAGGCCACACGCATAAAGTTCTCCATCTGTCTATCGGCTATCGTCATGATGGTATGCGGCTGCTGAGCAGTTTGGTCAATCATATATCGCAACGGTTCCAACGTCTCATTCGACGACTTCAGATGGCTGATCCGTTCTTGTGTAGAGTGCACGAAAATGAGGTTATTGATAGCCGGCACCAACTCACGACGAGGATTATCCGTATCACCATCTATCAATTTGTACGTCATGGGTACAAAGTTCTCAATCTCCAGTCTGTCGAGTTCAGCCTTTACCTTGAGTTCTCGTGAGTAAGTCACTCTCATCGGGAACCAAACCTTGGGGTCACCACACATTGCTGTGTCGTGCTTCAGACATCTTCCTTCTTCATTCGCTGTCATCATATCCCTCTGATTTTCAGTCGTTTTATGACTCCAACTTTGGCCCCAAAGATTAATGGAGCCCAACTTTCTGTTGCAAATATACAAATATTATTTCATTTCCGTCACAGTTTTGATGTTTTTTTTAGTAAGCGGAGATGTCCAGATCCTATTCCCATTACTCAAAGTCCTCAACTTCATAAGCAGGGCTATTCAAGTCAATACCTAATTTATAGAAATCTGGCAAACGCTTTTCTGTACGATAGATCTCAAATAGAGATTTTTTCGGATACGATTTGTCTTCATTCATCTCGATGGCTTTTTTCAAGATATCCCTGGCCCGGTTTATATCATTCTTTACATAGTACGCATATTCGCCTTCCATACATCGGGCCATGTCCTCGGCTTTTGTGGCAACATTGTCTTTCATGCTTTCCAACAGACTGTCAAGAACTTTGATGTCTTGGGGGATTAAGTATTCCTTTCTACGTATGAGGCAAATGAAATAAGAATGTATGTGATAAATATTTGTTTTGTTCATACTATAGTTATCCTTGGCCATATCAAGTGCCTCAGAATACTTCCCCTGGGAAAGCAGGATATTCACTATCTCACGCTTGGATTTTGCGTTGGTCTTGTCCTTTTCCAAAACCCTATAGAAACAATCAAGAGCCTTTTCTTTCTCACCCACATGCCGATAGTAGAATCCTTTCAGGAAATTTTGCGCAACACTGTCATACTTAAAGTATTTCAGGTTGTCCAATACCCTCCTGTCTTTGCATTTTGCCATTGCTGCCGTTTGCCAATATCTCGTTTCCCACATAATCTGTTCGTCATAGTTTGTGTCATTCAGAAGCCTCTCGCAAATATCTATGACCTGTTGGCATTTCCCTTGATCGTATAAGACAATAACATTCTTAAGCAGTAATGAGGGCATGAAATACTTAGATGGTATGTTCTTCCCTTCTTTCAGCATGTTTTGAAGTGTAAGCATAAATGCAGAATAGTCATTTATAAGAACCTTTCCTAAGTCCTTTTTTAATAGTCTTTTTATCTCTTCATTTAGCTTCCTGTTGTAATTACTATCTATTTGGATACGCGAACGTCGAATATAGTCTGCCAAGGCAGAGTTAAGGCTAAGATATTCATAGCCTCCAAAAAGGAAGCTCACCACAGACAGGTCAATAAGGATCTGCATGGCATCCATGGTATCATCATTCTCACCAAAGACTTTTTTTATCAAACTCATACTAAACACCTCGTTTTGGGACAACATCAAGGCTATCTGATACGCCTTTGGCATCTCGCGTAACTTTTCTAAAAGGATTTTACTGTATTTGTCTGCAAATTCATCAATTTCCTTGATGCCTTTTTTTGCTTCATATAGATTTATGTCTATCATTTTGACAGCATAAATGATTTGGGCAGGAATGCCTTTGAGGTGTTCCAGAAAGAACTTTTTGTCATCCGTTGAGATATCGTCGTGTCCATAAATTTTCAGCAGTTTTATGAAGAGGCTTATGTACTCTTCCTTCTTCAATTCCGGTATCATGTAAACTAACGACCGCTTCTCGCGCTCTAACTTCCGCTCATCAGGACGGAATTTAGATATAATGCAAAACACAAGATTATTCTCAAATGCCTTATTATGTGCCACCTGTTTGAACCAAGGTGCCATTTCCTTATTTGGCAAAATGATGCCACCATTGTCTTCGATGAAAATTATCTCTTTGTTTTGCATGAATGATTTTACTTGTGCAACAGCCATTGCGACTTTTTCATCCATTGTCTTCTTCGACAGATCGCTCTTAAATATTTCCTCGTCTTCACTGATTGCATTTAATTTGTATATGAAACTTTCGATACTCTCACGCCTGTCAAGTGTTATTGGCTTATGGGAGGACAGCTTCGAGATAAATTGTGCTTTCAATAAGGCATTTTTCAGAAATGTACTCCTGCCTATCCCCTGGTAAAAATTATATGCTATGATGAATGTCGGTGTCCATCCTTCTAAGTTATTCACGTCCCTCTCAAACCTCGCCATTTCTTCATTGCGCCCGACAAAGATACGTTCCAAGGCCTGATTATGCTCACTTCTTTTAAATCTCACGTCATACAAAGCATCCCTGATCTTATGATAAATGATGACAGTTTCTTTTATGTATCGTAGGTTATAATCTTTTGATAACCATTTGGGAATACGAGGGTCCGTATAGTCCACTTTCTCATCTATGATAATTGGGAGGATTCTGTCTAACTTGTCTTCGCTGAGCGCTTTATAAGCCAGATTCATCTCCGTTTGTACCCATTCGGAATTAAGTGCCTTGTCTGAAATGAATAAAACAAACACATCCGACTCATCTAATTCCCTGAAGATCTCGTCTAATGTCTTGGCTCCAGGTTCAAATGAGTTTTCGTCTAAAACGCATCTTTGGTTGCCTAACAAATTGGCAATCTTTCTTACCAATGGTTTGTCACTACTGCTATGAGATAAAAATGCCTTTGCCATATTAACAATGCTTTTGATTTAATAAAGAAATGTAATAGAATGTCAAATTGTCATGCAAATATAGCACAAATTATTCAGATATGCATATTTTGAAGCGTTTCAAATATACGGGAATAATATGGTTTATACTAAGATGGAATCCGTACCGCATTGATTACGAAATGTTTACTAATAAATTGTCAACCCATAGAATTGAAACGCTAAAATACTTAATCATGGCCTGTCTTTGTATACATGGTTGAATATCTCCATAATAATTATGTGGCAAGAACAAGATGTCCCTGCCACCTTTAGTCTAAAAAGCGTAAGGTGAATGCTATTTCACATTCACCTTTTCGGCGTATTGATTGCCGTCCACATTGATGTAGATGATGTACTGGCCTTTGCGGAGGCCGGTGCAGTTGAGGGAGAACTGGCCGGTGCCGGCCTCACACTGCTGTTCTGCACGTTTGTAGACATATCCCTGAGTGCTGGCCACCAGTGCCACCACCTTAACGTCCTGTCTGGCATTGTAATTGATGGTGATCATGTTGCTGCCGTCATCCTGCAAAATGTCGTAGGCAAAGTCGTTGCCGATCAGGCGCTTGCCGTCAAGACTGCCTTCAAAGTCCGACTGCCCCCGGGTCTTTGCCATCTGCTCTTCTGCCAGTCTCATTCTGACGGTCTCATTTGCGACATCCCCTTGCAATTGCTCTTGTTGCTCAGAAGGCGGGAAATAGAGTGTCTGTGTCAGCAGAGGCACATTCCGCGATTCTTCCGTTTTGCGGGTTTCCAGGATAGGGTATCTGTAACCAGGTGCATACCAGCGGTCGATGGTCGTCTTTATGACGGCTGTGTCCTTCCTTAGGTATTCTTTCACGCTGTCCTCCTTGAACGGCAGTAGACTGTCTGCCAGTTCTATGGGATAATACTGGCTTGAGATCTTTCGCTCCGTATGAAGCCTTAACACGTTATCGAGCGTGTCGCCTTCAGTCACCACGATTCTTTCCAGCGCCTCCGCCTTGGTCTTATACCAGCCGTAATTTCTCAGAGCCAGTTTCCCTCCGTAGATACCGCGGCCATGGAAATAACCAGTAACCGAGTCACCTAAAGCCATAGGCAGTCTGAGGTATACCTCTGGTTGGTCGTATTCCACCTGTGTCATCCTGTTCTGATAACCGCCGATCAGGATGCTGTCATTGCGAAGATTGTAGTGATACTGAGTGCCATTCTCAATACAGGTCAGCCTATTAGGGAAAGAATCGTTCTTCACGTGGTAGCGCACCATGTATTTTTTGTTCAGCACCTCTGCATCACTCATATCGAGACATTTCTCCACACTAATCCTTTCTGGAAAGCATATTTGTTGCTTACCCATCTTATCTGCATTCAGATAAGCATTTGTCGATGTCTGGAGTATCCGCTGTGCGAAGCCTGCTACTGACATCATCACTATCACACTAAATGTTACACATCGTATCATAACTTACATTTTTTATAGTTTTAAATCTAAAATTAGGTGAAAAGATGATTGATTATCGTAATAATGTAATTAAGAACATATTCTTCTGTTTTACTACTATTTTCCGCATTAAAATTTTATTCAAGCGGCGCAAGAACCCATGATCTAATCTTCTAAAGAGTTGGCACTATTGTTAGTTCAAAAATCAGGATAGACATCAAAATAATGAAGAGGAGTTACTTTCAATATTATTTTTCTCTCATTTCTTTTTTCCCAACTATAGAACCTCAAGCACTCATTATCTTCATAAATAGTATATTCCCTTGAAAACCTTTTAATTCCCATATATTTTTTATTATATAGTTCTAAAGATTTATTGACGCTATAGAAGTCAGCTATTTTTATCATCTCCTCAAAAGGATTGTCAACATCTTTTATGTCATCCATCAAACGTAAAACAATTACTTTTTTATGATCGTTAATTATCAAATCATCTAGTGTTTCACCATTGATATATGTTTGACGTAACTCAAGAACTTTATCATTAAATAGGAGTCGGCTGTATTTGACAGCATATCGGTCACTACCGCACTTACACACGAAACTATCCACTCTATCAAAATTTTCCCAGTGATAATTGGTCCAGTATTTTCCCGCCCTTTGGTATATAATAAGAGAATCCATTTTGTCAGATCTTCTTACAATAGTATATTTATCCATCTTCCTCACATATACAAATGGACGTTGTTCCACTTTGCCTATACCATCCATTTTTGACTCATCAAAAGTTTGGAACTGGCAAAACGAATCCAAAGGAATTGTATAAAAGCTATCTACAATCTCTCGATCTGTCGTTCTAAAAATCGAAACGTCTTCAGAAGTGTCTCGTTCTGTTTTATTCGAACAAGACACTATTATAATTACTATTGCAAATTTGAATAAATTAATTCTCATTGTTTTATCTCCTATGATACCCCATTGTCTTGATATTTGGTAAAGGCGGGATTAATTCGCCATTTGGATTGTTCCAATTAAATCCATTTCCATCAATACTGACGTTTTTAATTATTTCAGATGGTGAGCCACTTCGTGAACCTATATAATCAGCCCCTCCCAAAGGAGCCCTATACGGAACATGAATTGTGCTATTAAGAGACAGGCTGCCATCAAATCCGTAACCTCCAGCTATTCTATGAAGTGGTGCAATAACCGTAGAATTAGTTTGTGCAGACATATTCTCCACAACTTCAAAACCTCCATCAAGACCAACATTACATGCACTTATTAAAATCGTTTTGTCACTTAAACCTTTCTTCAGCCCTGAGAAATCTGATTGTACTGAAATCTTATCTCTCCCAATATCAAAATGACCTGCAAACCCATGACTATTCAAAACATAATTCTGAGTTGTGGAGTTCATATTACTCAAAGCCTCCATTGCATTGGCGAAATCATCAATACCTTCAACAACCATAATAGGAATACCTGCATTAATTGCCGCTTCATGATCTTTTGATAATGCTATATCATTTTGATAATCCATAGGAAGTACAGCAATTGTTGAATAATCTTCATACGCCTTTATTGTATTCTCAAAATCGTATTCGCCACTAGGATCTATTCGATTTTCAGGATTATTATGACAATACGCATACGGACTAATATTATAGTACTTCTCCGCCATCGGATCCATCGTCATGAAGCGTCCGAGTGCAGGCTCATACATACGGGCGCCATAGTCGTACCAACTCAGGTCATGCATCTCGTCCAGCTCCTTACAATTGTATAGATAGGGCTGCTTAAAAGTCTCCCCCATGTCATCCCAACGCTTGCCAAAAGGGTAGTACTGGTTGGTCTGCTTGACCGTACCATTTGACTGTAAGGTTGCCCGCGTGTTTCCCAGATGATCCTTGATAAAGAAGTAATATGTGGGAATTTTGGATATTGTGGCATATCCTTCTCCGTCAAGCAGAATCCGAGACAAGGAATTACCATTATAGATGACATTGCCACAGTAATTCATCGTAGTAGGAACCATCGCAGTTCGTAGGTTATTGTCTCTACTTCCTTTCATGTCTTCACTGGCTTCGACGATATTAGTCGAAGGCTGCGAGGCAGTCGTCTGCGAGGTCGAATAGACAACCTGCACCTTCTCCCCCAGTGAAGTATATGTATAAGTAGCCATGCTTCCGTCGGTATATGTGATTCGACGGGGCAAATTTAGCAAATTATATTGAATTGAGGAAATACTTTTATTCAAATCTTTCGTTGTATTGCCATTTTGATCATAAGTAAAGGCATTTGTCCCTGGTGCCAGATATGGATAATAGTTTGAGAACTCATAAACGTTGGCCGTGTTGCTGACACCGGTCAACTGGTTGCCCGTATAGCTCAGATATAAATCGTCAAGCGGCAGGGGACCAATATCATCAGTTATGGCATTACGAGTAATAGCTGTCAGATTACCATGTTTGTCGTAACTGTATTCTGTTGAAAAAGCATCGTCATTGCCATCAGAATCGGTGTATGCCGCACTTGTCAGACGGTTGAGCTTATCGTATGAAAAATCGTACGACTGATAGGCACCATTAGGGAAGCGCCATGTCTGCCCACTTATGTCGCCACCCCATCTGGCAGCAGAAGTCCCACCATATTGTATAACATTATAGTAAAGCGACTCCGTGAATTTTGGATTAACAAGGCTTGTCAACCATGAACGTACATTATAATTATATGTGGTCTTCAAGTTTGTATTGTTATTGCGTTTGTTTATTTTTAGCCGTCCGATGGCATCATAGTTATTGTCAACAACAGTGACAGCCGTGCTATTACCAATCTGATGGATTCTTGTCTTCAGGCGCCCCCATGTATCATACGTATAAGTATTCTTGAGTTGACGGGTTGTTTTTCCCGGAGCACTATGAACATGTAGCGACCTGATCAAGTCACCAGGAAGGTTGTAGTAACAGAATTCAAGCTCAGTACCGCCCAAATGGTTGGTGCTGCGTGTCTGGATAGGCTTGTAATGATAGTCGTAGTAAACGGCTTTACAGACATAGGCAGGAGTTGATTCTTCATTCAACAAAAGGCTTTTGACACCTGTCAGCTGTCCTGCCGGATAGTTTGTTAGGTTTGTACCATAGAGGCTCTGTGCCGCATAGTTCAAACTGCTGGGAATATTGGCATTCCCGATAAAAGTATAGTCATCATAATAATTGACAGTAAGGGTATCCTGGGATGTAAAACTGAAGCCACTAACAGTATAAGTGGCACCACTGCGCGTGGCAACAACACTTGCAGTACCGATGGTTGTGTTCAGGCTGTGACTCCCTGTTGTTGTGGCCATGATGCAGGGGCGGCTCCATACATCAGGTATAGTGACCGTCCATTCTTTTGGAGTAAGTCCACGCTGTCTGCCATCTTGGGTCAGAATAGGATAGTCTGACCTGTCATATATCGTAAACATCCAGTCACAGCCAGGCAGTTTCTTGCCTATCTGACGAAAGCGCTTATCATAGCAGTACAGATAGGCGTAATTGGCTATTGTCGTACTTGTATCATACCATGTATTATTTTGTTTAGTCTGGTCAGCGGCAATAGGTGGAAGGACGGCTAATAGATGGCCCCAGTCATCTCGTATATAATAAGTATCGTAGCAAATCGTTCCTGACATCTGGCGTATCAGCGTGACCTCGTCGTTACGGTCTCTGAACTCATAACTGATGTTGCCGTCTTCATCTGTGGTCTTTTTCACGGTCATACTGCCCGTATTCCAACTGCCGTGGTTTACGATAGTGGCAGATATGGATGTACTTGTTATTGAATATGCCACAGAATATCTCTTACAATCCAACTGACTATCACCACTGATGTTAAGCAAGTAATCAGTCCTAACAGACTTATTATTGTCATACCACTGTTTTCCTGGACCGAATTGTGCAACAGGTCTATTTAAGGGAGAGGCCTCATATTGGGTCAGGCTGTAGGGATTCAAATCGTTGCTATTGGCAGACTTGATAGAATCCTGAAGCAAATTCGTGCTAACGAAACTGCTGTCAGACTCACCAATTCTTCCTTGCAACCATTCTTTACTTTTCCGCCCATACTCGTCATATTCAGTCATGGATACAACTGATTGGTTCGATAGTGGGGTACCAATCATGATGTTCTGCTCCTCACGACCTAATTCATCATAATAGACAATCCTGGTGCGATACGCCCCATTGTCATTGGTATAGGTATTTATCTTGATGTAATTATGTGTCGTTGAAGGCTGCGCATACGTAGTAATATGCATAAGACACATGATCATTGCAAGGGAAAGTACTCTTCTCGTTCTCATGATTATTCTGTTTTATAGTGATACTCATATTCCTCGATGATTGTCTCTGAATTGTCGATAATCTGTGACTTCCGGGTCAGTCGTCCCAAACCATCATAAGTATATCGGGTTTCTATGCCAGCGGGGTCAGTCATGGATGTCACCCCCACAAGAGGCTGCCATTTGTAGGTGGTAATATGCCATTCTGGATGTGAGGATCGTAGCCCGTTGATACTAGTCCAGTTAGCCGTCGAGGGCTGAGCGGCAGCAGCGATGGTTGTTGCGGCATTACCGAGAGCAGTATTGACAGCACTATATTCTGCATTCTCAATCACGGCTATAACATACTGGTTATTATAGCCATAGAGAAAAGTCACTTTTTCCTTATTGTCTTTGATCGCTTGAACTCTGTTTGCGTGACTGTCGTACAAATAACTGATGCGGTTAGTCATCCCTTCACTATTGAAATTGGCATTGACACCGCTAATCTGATATTTTGAATTATAGGGCGTTTCTTTTATTACCGTGTCGCTTCCCCGCTCATAGGTAGTCGAGTAGACGGGTGAAACTACATTTCTCGTGACCATATCAGCATACGGGCTACCACTTTGTTGCTCGGGATATGTATAACAGGTAGTGTATGTCTTCTGGTCTGTCCCCGTCGTTGTCTCACTTGTGACAAAACTATGCTTGGGAAGATTACGGCTATAAGTTGTTACAAGCCGGGATACACTTCCTGCTGCATCATACCTCTCTGTGGTTGAAGACACAAGATCATAGTAGGTCACATTATCATCCAAAGGTTCAAAATCAGCTGTTCCGTCCATAAGATGATTATAATCATAGTAATCACCGTTAGTTATAGCCCCATAATACGAGTATTCACTACATATCTTGCCTATTGTCTGCGATTCGTTGTAACTATTGACAGTTCTTTCCAGAGTGTCTCCAACACAATTATACACAATCTTTTCCAACAACTGGCCATAAAGCCAACTATTGCGAATTGAATAGTAGAAATTGTCGGTCGCAGAATACTTTGTTGAGTTAATCTTATATTTGTATACTGTTTTCCCGGAGTTCTGATTACTTAAGCCACGGTACTCCGTAACATAGTCATACATCACCGAGGAACCGCCGTCATGAGTGATAGGAAAAACTGGAGATGAACTATATGTCCTAACAAGTGCAGACTTACCCCCTACCTCATCATAATATTTAGTCACAGCATTAAGGAAATAATCAGTCCAGTCGCTCTCCTCCACACGTGAGATCCCTGCGCCAGACTCGTCAACACCGTATTTGAATGTACGTACATTTACCGTATCACCATTCTCTACAGAGACAATCTTCTGTATACGCAATCCACCGACAGGAACGATCGAGTTATCGTCCCTTCTGACCTTGTTTGCCTCGAAAAGGAACACGTCTTTTCCACCTGTAGGATAAGTGATACTTGCCAATGAGCCGTATTTCATGGCGGTCTCATCAGACTCACGTGACACGGCTGACCCAATGGTCATATTGATGCTTGAGCCCCCTATTATTCTTGCTGTACTGACCACCTGCTGTGGCACCATCGACTCTGAATCAGATCTGTATCTGCCATTATAATAGCCCCAATAATCGATACTACGGTTGCCTGTTTCGGGGACATTGTATATATTCTGATAGGAGAACTGATATCTCTCCATATTGTCTGATGAATCCCCTTGAATAATGAGTTCTGTAAGGAATGCTCTTGAATGACTGGTCGTAGTATAATTCAGACTAATAGTACGCACAACATGATTCTGATTATCTTTCACTGTAATCTCTGATAAACGAGATCCTGCACCCAACGAAAATTCAACGCTACCACCTCTAAAAGAAATTGTATTAATATGGCTACTATAGGTCGTGTTGTATATTTCACCGGATACAGGTGTATATGCTCCACCGTCATTTTTAAAGGTGCCGTTATCCAATAATTGGAAACTGTTGGTTGTACCTTTTATTGTGCTATAGATGACGGGGGAACGCATATCAAAATCCGAAAGCCAAGTTCCGTTATATCTGTCAGTCTGATTAGGGTCTGTCAATCTATCAAACTGATCAATCACCTGAATATTGTCTTCATAAGTAAGAAGAAATGTTTGATAACGTTGACTGCCTGTATAATATGTAAAGTTTATAGTGTCACACAGGTTGGCCGATATCATAGACGAAGCTTTCCACCCGCAGGTGTGAGAGACATTGGTACCTACTGCCTCGTCCTGCGCCCCATTAAAGGTATACAACACCCCTTCATCATCGGAAATACGGAAGACACCACTTGTGTTTGTAATCTTAACATTATCATAAGGCATACTAAGGAAAGATTCAGACAAATCAACAATAGGATTCATACAATACATAAACATACCGTCTTTTCCTGACAAATGGTAATAGTATTCGTCAGGAAGTCTCGGATTGCCGTTAATACTATAATTATAGGCATATGATGCCATGTGATTGCTGTTTGGAGTAAAGTCACAATGATAGGAATCGCTAGCAAGATCTTCTTTCCCCTTAACGGCTCGCGTTATCATCGGTTCTGCAATAAGCTTCCAATTTTGGCCAACCCAGCCAGAGTCATCATTGACCATGATACCCGATGAGCGGAAAGAAAGCGATATAGGCAAACTCAAACTGCCACATCTTACCTCATACAAGGGTATCACTATCTCAGGCTGACCGGTGCTGTAGTTAATAGGATAAACTATGCTTTTCACCAACTCGCCCATTTCAGGTGTCTTTACTGTCACTTCCTTGAAAAGGTTTGTGAGGGTAGTCGGGTTTGGCAAATTTGATCTGGACAATGTGTCTTCCTTATTCTCAGAAGTATTCTCTTCATCGTTATCCGTCGAATCAACATCCTGCCCAGCCATAGGCAAAGACAAAAGAAGAGCAACTGACAGCAAAAAGACTGCCCGAAGTTTTTGATTGATAGTTTTTATGTACATAGCTATATTTATTTGTTTTTGAAATTCGGTACAAAAATAATATAAATATTGTCTGGTATTAGCATTTTCTGCGTTTCAATAATAGCAGGGTTTGGGCTGCGTGTGCTGGCCATGGATTTTATAAACATTTGATTCACAGATGTTTGAGAATTATCAGCCTTTCAAGTTTTTGAAACGCTAACAATATTCGCTCTCGAGTGTGTATATATAAGGTGTACGACGGCGAAGAGGTGAGCTCGAAATAATGAAGAGAGGCTGTGTCTTTTTTGCGACACAGCCTCTTGCAGTAGGATGGTGGGGAGATTAGTACCCGAGCTGTTTGATCTGGGCTCGGATGGTGCTCACGGGGAAACATGGGCAGGCCTTATGGACGCCCTCCAGTTCACAGTGGCCGACGATCTCGGCATCGGGATAGTCCTGCTTCAACGAACAGAGCAGCGTGTGGAGGGCCAGCTTCTGGGCGGGAGTCCGGGTGTCGGCAGGACGGCCCTTCTCGTCGAGGCCCCCCTCGTAGCAGACGCCGATGGAGTGGGCGTTGTAGTGGCGGGCGTGTGCGCCGACCATCTCTTCGGGGCGGCCGAAGTGGAGCTGGCCGTCGCGGGTGATGTAGTAGTGGTAGCCGCAGCACTTCCAGCCTTTGGCTTTGTGCATCTTGTCGAGTTGCTCCATGGAGATGTGCTGGTTGGGCCGCGAGGCCGTGCAGTGGAGGATGATTAAATCGATTCTTCTCATGTTTAGACAGAATAACAATTATAGACAGAATAACAGATTAACATGTTTTTTAGACAGAAGTACATAAGAACATATTAGAGGTTCAAACAGCTCTGAATGATATTCGTACCGAGGATCGTCGTAATGACGGTTGCGACAATTTGAAGGATTTTCTTAACAGTGGTCCATTTAATTTTCATAAAGTTGATATTTTAAAGGTTATACATTTTTTGC
>JAEEGJ010003357.1_pt1 | contig 62781 bp, 60 predicted proteins | sample 8958761 | NCBI WGS metagenome assembly JAEEGJ01 (sample SAMN16246546, study PRJNA631951) | gut metagenome | biome: gut microbiome; feature: rumen; material: RS-attached | host: Bos | place: Iran: Karaj | collected 2018-10 | reverse complement strand
GTGAGATCGTAATTCTCGAAGGGATTCTTGTAGCAGATTGGTATCGTTCTCTGTTTGAACTGGCAAATGAACTATACGGGAAAGATGTCTATGCATATTACTTTGATATTCCCTTTGAAGAGACTCTGAATCGTCATAATAGTAAATGAGATCTGTGACGCATTAGAAACGACAATTTGACTGTTATACTAACAAGATCAATTTAGGCTCCTGGTGAATGCTATAATGCAGATAGATGAGCGATGAATGGGAGATGAGCATATGAATGATCTTTGTAGAATTATCAAGGAAACGGTGAAGCCGAATTTTCTGAATATCCGGTCTTCGATCCAGACTTATGACCGGGATGCCATCTGTTATGGGGCACCTTGCTGGAGATGGGTCTATCATGCGCTTCATTCTGCGGACAAGTGGTTTATCAATCCTTTCGAATATGAAGAACCATCATTTCATGTCGAGGGTATGGATGACCCGGAAAAACCCTGTGATGCGGTTCTGAGTGATGAGCAGCTTTTGAAATATCTTGATGAGATCGAAGAAAAAACATATGCATATCTTGATGGACTTACAGATGATATGCTTTCAGAAAAACCGTCCGGAAGCAGGTACACGAGACTGGAACTGATCCTTCGGCAGTTCCGCCACATTTCCTTTCACACGGGTATGCTTAACGGACAAACGATCCTGGAGAAAGGAGAGTTTCCCATGTGGGTATCAGAGACGGAAAAGTATGTAGATGACGGGGTCTTTTTCGGAAGATACCGCAAGGGGAAAGTGCAGCTGTGAGGCTGCCTTCCGGACCTTTCATTTTTGAAGGAGTTTATAAGTGAACGAAGAATATAAAACTGCATCTGCAGTGTTTGAAAAATACGGATTGGGTGAGATCACAGGTCCGGTCGAACCTGTGTCCGGTGGTCTGATGCACAAGATGTATAAGGTGCAGACCAGTTCCGGTACCTATGCGCTGAAGTGCTTAAATCCGGAGATCATGAAGCGCCCCGGCGCACTTGCGAACTTTGCGGTTGCGGAAGATCTGGAGCGCGTGCTTGAAGAACATGGACTTCCAATCGTTCCTGCGCTTTCTTTTGACGGGAAGAAGATGCTCCTTCTTGATGGAAGGTATTTCTATATCTATAACTGGCAGGAAGGTAGAATAACTGATCCACGTGCGATCACGAAGGAACAGTGCTATATGGCAGGAGAAATCCTCGGGAAGATCCATGGTATTGAATCGCATAATGTGGAGCCCGAAGAGCCGGAGATTGTTGCGGTCGATTTTTCTTCCTATCTTCAGCAGGCGGAAGAAAAAAGAAGCCCGATCGCACCGTATCTGAAAGAAAATCTGGAACTTCTGGAAAAAGCGCAGGAGAAATTAAACTCAGCAATATGCGGTCTTCCTTCAATGCGTGCGATCAATAACGGAGATATGGATCCGAAGAACATCATGTGGCATAACGGGCAGGCCCATGTGATCGATCTGGAATGCTTAAACTACGGAAACCCGATCGCCACCTGCCTGGATCTGGCGCTGCAGTGGTCAGGGACTACGGAGCTGGATTTCAGAAGCGAGAACCTGAAAGCATTTTTCGACGGATATCTGCAAGCCTATGACAACGGATTCCGCTCCTATGAAGATCTTTACGGGATCGCTTATTCGTGGGTAGCATGGCTGGAATATAACATTCTCCGTGCTCTGGGAATCGTGAGTGCTCGGGAAGAGGAGATCCGTCTCGGTGAAGCGGAAGTAAGAAATACGATCGGAAGGATAAAGTATCTTCATGAGATTGAAGGCGAAGTGAAAAAGGTGCTGGAAGAACTTTCTGCGCCGGATCCCAAGTGCTTCATGACCCATGATGACCGTCTCTGTTATATCGATCTCGTTTTTGAAGGAGGACTCTCGGATATCCCCGAGTATCCTCTTCCTCAGGGCTACCGTTTTGTGAATTACAGACCCGGAGATAAAGATGCCTGGATCGATATTGAACTATCGGCCGGGGAGGTCTTAAGTAAAGAGCACGGAGAAGAATGCTGGACGCGTTATTACGGAAGCAGAGAGGAAGAACTACCTACAAGGATGTTCTTTATCGAAAATGATGCCGGTGAAAAGATCGGAACCGCCACGGCATTTTACGATATCCATAGAGAACCGGATCCGAACGAAGGACAGCTTCACTGGGTGGCTATAAAGAAAGAAGCCCAGGGAAAGGGACTTTCCAAACCACTGATCACCCATGTGCTTCATGTCATGGAAACCCTCGGGTATAAAAGGACGAAGATCCACACGCAGACGAACACGTGGCTCGCATGCAAAGTGTATTCGGATCTGGGTTTTCAGCCGGAAAAAGAAAGCCTTCTTAAACACCGCGCCGGATGGAAAATGGTGGGCCTTCTTACAGGAAAGGATTTTATATGCCAATAGTAAATGTAGCCATGCTGAAGGGGAGATCCCCGGAATATAAGAAGACCGTTCTCGACTGCATCCATCAAGGGCTGGTTGAAGCGATCGGAATTGAGGACTGGGACAGATTCCAGCGTATCACGGAATATGACCGCGAAGATTTTGAGTTTCCTTCGTTTAAGACGGATGCCTTCATGATCATTGAGATGAAGTTCTTTCCCGGAAGAACGAAGGAACAAAAGAAGGTTCTTATTGAGAATATCACGCATGCCCTAAAGGAAAGACTTTCGATCGATCCTTCGGATGTCTTTATCGTTATCGAAGAACCAGATCTTGAAAACTGGGGCATCGGCGGAAAGCAAAAGTGAGTGGTACTAAGTAGATATCAGGCATCTATTCAAGTACAGATCAATGCAATATGCAACATATCTATATGAAGCATCGTCTTATTTGCATGGAGGGCATTCATATGAGGTATGTAGATGTAAAAAACAGAGCGGTGGCAGCGGCCATTACAGTCGGTATAGTATTCTCTTTTTCTGCGTGCAAGAGTGAAAAGAAAAATGACTCGGGTAAAGTCGGAAGAAAAGAAACGTCGGATGTAGTTGTTACGAAGAAAGACACGGATAAGACGGATCCGACCGACACAGATAAAACTACGCCCGTGCCGCCGGTAACCACTTCGATGCCGTCAAAGAGTATAGATGAATTAAAGAAAATCGACGGGCCTATGCTTACGGTCGGTTGTGAAAATGTAGGACCGTTTGATTACTATGAAGATGAGTGCAGAGGATGTACATATATCGTTTACTATAATGGTCAGGTGGAAAGGATCTCCGAACACTCGATGAGTGATCCTGTCGAAGCTACTGCAGAGATTCCGGATGATGCTCTTCTCAGTTTCTACGAATTCTGCCTGAAATACGGAGATGGCAAGGCATTTGCCGGCTACAGTGAAGATGTCTGTGACGGCACGATGTATTATTTTACCTATTGCGATGAAAGAGGACAGAGACATGATATATATGGCGGGTACTGTTATGCAGTGGATGTCCTGATGGATATCGTCGATCGTGCAAGCGCATATTTTGATCCGGATTTTTCCATCCCGTGCCAGAACAGGATCGGAGGATATCAGGGACTTCTGGATACAGTCACGAATCTTTCATGCCCGCAGATCAGAAGAATAGACCAGCTCCCGGATGATGTGGTTCTCGAAGCGGGTGTGGATCTTAAGTATGCCAAGTATTTCTACGAATATACATACACGACAACGGAAGATGCGGATAAAGGCCCGATCGTGTGCTATGTTTCCAATAACGGTGTTCTCGTCGCCATGAAGAATAACCGCAACTGGGATGTGACGGATCTGATCATCGAAGTGAACGGCAGAGAACTTCACGCGCAATGGGATCCTGCGACGTATAACACCTATCCGCTTGCGCAGATGCTGAGTGAACAGAAATCCATCACCGTCGAGATGGATGATTGGGATTTCGGAAAAGAAGGATATGTCAAAGATCTGAAAAGAAATGGTCCTCTTGTAAATGTTATGTGTAAACCGGGACAAGTTGTCATGTGCATGACATCTACGGGAAATGACGTGCTTCGTTTCGTTACGCGGGAAAATGAGTGCAAATGTGTGACTGTTGCCACGATCAATTCCGTGACAGAGGAAGAATTGCTGGAGATCTTCGGCGAGGGACCGGTTACTGTCACGATCTCCATTCCAGCTGCTTAGCGCTCTGGAGTTTGTCGTAGTAGGCGCGGCTGACTTCAAGTTCGTGATCGAGGAGTTCGTTTTTCTTTTTTCTTAGTTCATTTATTTCTTCTATGACCGGGAAGAGAGCTTCATAGAGCTTTCGGATTTTGACGGTCTTTTGCAGAAAATATGTTAATAAGAACACTGCAAAAAAACTGCCGTATAAGAAGTAGAACTCAGTAGCACCGAAGGTCGTATAGAGATAAATGCCTAAGATAGAAAGGCCGGTTAGCATAAATACGAATATATACAAGAAAAGCTTTAATGTAAGGTCGCTGCTATCGATCTTCTTTAAAGCATACCATACCCACTTTTTACGTGCTTCGATCCGCGTTTTAATGCGCATCACCTTATCCTCCAGAACTGCTTCCTTCGATTCGAGTGCCAGAATTTGTTTTCTGGTGTCCTGATATTCTTCATACAGAGCGTCCGCTTCTTTAATGTGCTGGAAATACGCTTTCTCAGAACCCTTCGTCTGCTCGAGATAGGGCTTGAGGTCATCGCCTCTCTGCGTGAGATGGTGTGAATCGATGGAAAGACTATCGACGGAAGAGATCTCAGATTTCGCAAGCCAGAGACCGCATAGAGCAGGGAAGCCGGGAGAGGACTTCTTACTTAAGAATTCCAGGGCTTCTCGCGCTGTGCCGAAATCCTTCTCGTGTATTCTCTCAAATGCGAAAGAAAGAAGCTTATCCTTATTAAAGTAGTCGAACTGATAAGACTTATCACAATACGGGCAGATATAGACCTGCTTCTCATCATCATAAAGAAGCGCGGCACCACATTTCGGACAATCATGACTTCGGATCAGGCTCATCTTTCCACCTCACCGAACATGGTCTTCTCAAGATTCATCGCTTCCTGGATCTCTGCGATATACCCATCCTGGATCTTATCGCTTTTCGCCTTTGACTCATCCAGTTTCCGGCGAAGTTCTTTTTCCTTATTCATAAGGGCAGCCAGATCTTTCTTCATCTTAGCGATCTTATTGGCCTTGAATGCTTTGTAGATGAGTACACAAGCGATAATAACCGCGAGACTGAGAAAGAGAAAGGGAAGACCGAAATATTCCACGCCTATCCGAATACCGACTGCAGCAAAGAAGAACAGGAGTACTATCACCAGTCCGATAAGATCGGAAATATTGTCATCGCTTTTCGCCATAGAGGATGTGACTTGGTACGCATTCGTCATACTATGACGGTAAGCATCGATCTGCCCGGTTTTATCCAGGATCTTACTACCGATATCGTTACATTCCTTCTGGCAGATCTGATCTTCCTTGACGGATTCCTGATACTTCTTCGATATCTCGGCGGCATTCTTGATGTGACCGAAATACTGTAGCCCGATGTGATCGGCATGTTCGATACTGTAGGTGAAATGCTTGCCCTCCGTATCGATCGGGAAATCCTCAATGTCGAGCGAATAGAGAGATTCGATTTTCTCATCGCAGAAGAGAAGACCGCGTAACACAGCGGTATCGTGCGGGTCCTTCTCCGAAAGCTCTTCAAACATCTTCCGGGCGGCGTTAAATTCGCCTCTGCCGAGGGCACGGTTGGCGACTGAAAGGAGGTTCGCGGTTTCGAAGTAGTCGAAGTCAAAGGTCATCCCGCAGAAATCGCAGGAGTAAATCAGCTTATCTGTATCGATAAGCAGTTCACCACCGCACTTCGGACAGTCATGACTCATGAAGAGCGTCATAAATCCCAAAACCTCTTTCCTCGTCAAAGATCTTTTCCCTAGTATTATAGCAAATATGAAAAATCCGTCATTTATTTCATGCGGAAAAAGGGTATAAATTTCTTGTTAGCATAAAGTGGACACTATGGGGGTATATTTGTGAAACGATTGACATCACTTCTTCTTGCGCTCTGTATATCGGGATCACTTTTTTCCGGATGCAAGGGAAAAGAGAAAAATACGGAAACAACAACGGATAAATCAACTGTGGAGACGACGGAGGATCCTCGATCCGATAGCTCGGAAAACTCATCAGAAGCTCCGTCAGTAACGGCGTCTTCCGAGACTTCGGAGGCTTCCGAATCCACCACGGAGACAAAGCCTGCTGATGCGAAGAAGCAGGAAGCGATCGAAGCGGCAAAAGCACATGGCCTTACGGAAGAAGATCTTGGCGGAGAATATGAGATCTTCCTGAAGTTTCAGGAAGCCCTGGAAGAAAATACCACGGTCGGAGAATATAAGGAGTTCATATACCGGATCTTTCCCGTGATCGCCTATGCGTCCGAATATGTGGATGACAGCTATTTCTTTCAGATGGTCAGCTCCCTTTCGATCACGAAAGATGAACTTGAAGACAGTATCAACGGCCAGTACAATTCGGAAAACAATCTGTACCTGAAGACGAGTCTTTTTGAAAATGATCCGGATCGACTGCCGGATGTGCTTTTCCATGAGCTGATGCATTTTCTGGACTATAACATCAACGGAGTGAAGACCTGCGCATATATTGATGAGAATGGGAAACACCTGTCCCCGGCGGAAGTTGCATACTTTACGGACGAAGAGATGGACAAACTGATCACCTGTCCGGAGTCCCTGATCGTAACTGAGCCCGGCGCGGAGATCTATACTGCGAAGTTTCTGACGGGCGCGCCGTATGCGTATAAGGACGGCGTGACCTTCTTAAGCTGCATCGAGTACATCATGGGAGAAGAATATATGAAGAAGCTCTTCTTCAGCTGGGATACGGATGCGCTCTTTGAGGAACTTTTCCTGGAGGCCGGATATACGCATCAGGAGTATATGAAGGCAAGCAGGACGTTGAATAACCTCGCAAGGTCCGATCTTTATTCTTTCCCGGAAGATGCCGCATCGCCGGAAGATCTCCTGATCGACCTTTATACGCACTATAAGGGCGGCAACTGGAAGGAAGATAAGAAGTTCCTTTCCTTCATCAAGAACTTCAACGGTATCGGACTGGAAGGCTGGAGACGCTCGAAGAATGCGGAGTTTATCGGTGGGATCGTGTACCAGACCTGGGAACAGTTCGAGAAACTCGAGAAGCTCTTCACGGAAGATATTCCCGAGACACTGGACCTCGATCATCCGTACCCGACGCTTTTCATGCGTGATGGGGAGATGCTCTTCGGATCCCAAGCGACCGTTGCCGATCCCGCAAGCGGGGAGAAGTATAGAGCCTACGTCACCTATGAATGGGATTTTGAAAACGATCGAAGGACCGGGTACTCGATACAGCGCATCGATGGATATGTGGAGAAATACTTCTAGATCTGTTTTTCAGTAAAGAAACCGTCAGAGATGGTCATCTGTGTTAACATGAAGTAAAAGCAGCATAAGGAAGTACGGGACATGGCAAAGAGCATGCGGCAAAAGGTAACGAAATATATCTCCGGCCAGTATGGCGTGGATCCGGAGTTTCCATGGGATGGCGATGACACGAGTGCGGTGTTCCGTCACCGTGAGAATAAGAAGTGGTTCGCCCTGATCATGGAAGTGAGAAGAGAGCTATTAGGCCTTTCGGGAAAAGCACCCGTCGCCTGTATGAATCTTAAGATCGATGATATGTTTCTCCGAGACATGATCGTGCGAGAAGACGGGATCCTGCCCGCATACCACATGAATAAGCAGCACTGGGTCACGGTGGTCCTTGACGGGACGGTACCCTTTGCGCGGGTCATAGAACTTCTGCAGGTGAGCTTTGAGGCGACACTTCCCGGAAGAAGAAATAAGAAAGAACGTCCGCCGAAAGCATGGCTCATACCGGCCAACCCGAAGTATTACGACGTGGAGAGTGCTTTTGCAAAGGACGACGTGATCGACTGGAAACAGGGCGCCGGCATCAATACCGGCGACACGGTATATATGTATGTCGGCTCTCCCGTATCCGCGATCCTGTATAAGTGCAAGGTCCTAAAGACGGATATCCCGTATTCCTACGAGGATGAGAACCTGAAGATAAGATCCCTCATGACGATCAAGCTTCAAAAGAGATTCGACAGAAAAGCCTTTACCTTCAAGGTCCTAAACGATGAGTACGGGATCTTCGCCGTGCGCGGCCCAAGGTCGGTCCCGAATTCTCTCCGGTACGCGCTGGATGAAGAACCGGATGCGTGAGAAGGCGAGGTAGGACCATGGGGAAAGAACATCTGGAACTGCGAAGCGCGGACGCGCTCGAACACGATGAGATCTTGAAGTTCCGTAAAAAACTGATCGGGGATCGCGTGGTGACGGTTCTATGTATCCTTCTACTGGATATTGGTTTTATCGCCGGGACGGTCGCATGCCTTGCTCTAAAACAGTGGGGAAGAAGTGTTCTTCTGATCCTAAGTACCCTGTTTTTCTTGTTTCTGACGGTGATCCTGTTTAAGGACCATGAAAGAAAGCCGAAGGCGATCAAGAACAGAGAATATATGGTCAGCGATGGAATCGTATATAAGAAGAGCCATGGCGGGTCGATGCGTCATCCGCAGGGGTTCCTGACGGTGGAGAATAAGGACGGATCGAGAGGAAGATACAAGGTGATCCCGTCTGTATTTAATAAAGCAAAGGAAGGGTCTTTGTGTCTGATCATTAAGTACGATAACGAGGAATCGGATCCGAAGAGATTTACCAGAGATGTCGTGATCTGGAAAAGTAAGGAAGAATAAATGAAACGTAGAGTTATATCGTTAGTTTTATGCATAAGTATGGTGACGGGATCTTCCTGTCTTCTTGCCTGCGGGAAGTCTTCGAAAAGTACTTCGTCTGAATCGAAACCTTCGGAGTCAGAAGCGATGACAGAGCCATCGCTGGATCCGGGAGAAAGCAGTATCACGGAAGCCAATCTTCCGCTGGCGAAGGATTGGCAGTACGATGTTTCTTTTCCGGACTGGCAGGACAGATCGTCCTATGCGGCGAATAACCGACTGGGTTTTACTTCATATCAGGGACAAGGCGAGATCTATATCACTCCGCAGATCGGAAGCGGGAAGTTCTCTCTTTATGTGAACGACCAGAAGATCGATACCTCGAAGATGCAGGAGGGAAGGACCTATAAGCTCGATATCTCGGGGATCAGCAGAAACGGGACAAATTCACTGCAGATCAGTGGACTTACCGAAGGGGCGGTGAGTGTTCGTATCCCGTATCCGGAGATCGTTTCCGGAAAACCGGAGGATGTGGGGATCCAGCCCAAGGCGATCGAGCTTATTGAGAAGATCATCGGCTCCGATGTGGAGCATGGATTCCCGAGTGCGCAGATCGCGATCGTGCGGCACGGGGAACTGGTCTATGAGAACTGCTGGGGAAATACGAAGACGTATAACGAAGAGGGAGAACCGATCGAAGCACCTGCCGTTACGAAAGATACGCTCTACGATCTGGCATCGGTCACCAAGATGTTCAGCACCAACTATGCGATCCAGTATCTCGTGTCGGAGGGAAGACTCGACATCGATGCACGTATCTCCGATATTCTGGGATCGGAGTTCTATGAGAATACGAAAGAAAAAAAGTATTACGAAGGCGACAATATCCCGCTTTCCGAGAATAAGACACTGAAACGGGATCTTACGATAAGAACTATCCTGATGCATCAGGGTGGTTTTCCCGAAGGACCGGTAAATTTTGAGGCGGGACTTACGAGAGAACAGACACTGAATAAGATCTTCCGCACGCCGCTACGGTACCGTCCGGGTACGAGAACGCTCTATAGTGATCTGGACTACATCATATTAGGATTCGTGGTCGAGAAGGTCACGGGACAGCGGCTGGATGCTTTTCTAAAGGAGACCTTCTGGGATCCGATGGGCCTTAAGCATATTACGTATAATCCGCTGCAGAACGGTTTCTCAAAAGACGACTGTGCCGCGACGGAGCTTCAGGGAACGACGCTGGAAGGAACACCCGATAAGACCGGTGTCCGGAAGGGGACGCTCCAGGGACAGGTCCAGGATCCGAATGCCTTCTACTGCCTGGGCGGGGTATCCGGGCATGCGGGGCTTTTCTCCAATGCATCTGACCTGGCGATCCTGGCATCGCTGATGCTCACCGGCGGATACGGCGATCAGAAGTTTTTCTCGACCAATGTGCTGGATCTTTTTACCTCGATCCACGATGCGGATTCACCGGACTATGCGCTCGGCTGGAACAGGGAGGGCGATCATGCGAGAGACTATTATTTCGGCTCGGTCTCGGATTCCGGAGCATATGGCCATAGCGGCTATACCGGGACATTCGTCCTGATCGATCCGGAAAACGATATGGTCGTCGTGCTTCTTACAAATAAGATCCATAGTAAGATCATGCGCGGGGAGGACTTCTCGTCTCCATATGAAGGCAGCCGTTACACGACCGCATATATGGGATTTATCGCGGAGATCCTGGAGATCGGGATGGATGAGGAGAAGGCCGATGATTCGATCTGGAAGAACTTAGTTCTGGATATGGCGGCGGACTATAAGAGAAATAACGAGAATAAGGGCATTACGGACAAAAACGATCCGAGGTGGAAAGCCTATGACGCCCTGATGGCTGTCGATATCTGAAAATGCCTTGAATTTCTAGCTGAAATTGACACAAGTTCTTGAAAATGCGTATAATTTCCTATGGGGATAAAAGCGCAGAGTTCCCTCTGTGCTTTTTCATATGTCCCAAAGAAGGGAAAGGAAACACGACCGGATGGATAAACGGACAGTCATCTATTACGAAGACGAGCTCAACGAAGAGTTTTCGACGTTTACGACAACACCGCCGAAAATTACGAGCTCCTATGACTACGCGCGAAAATCACTCGGCAAGCGCATCTCCCGTTTCTTTCTTTACCGCATCGTGATGTATCCTGTCGTTGTCTTCTATGGAAGAGTCGTCTTCGGCCAGAAGATCGTCGGGAAAGAAAAATTCAAGAAATACCCGAAAGACGGCTATTTCCTCTATGGAAACCACACCCAGCCGCTCGGCGATGCGCTCCTTCAGACGCGCCTTCCGTGGCCGAGAAGCACCTATATCCTAGTGCATCCGAATAATCTGGCGATCCCCGTGCTCGGGAAATGGACCCCGGCGCTCGGCGGACTCCCGCTTCCCGATGAGATGGGCGCGTATAAGAATTTCCTCGCGGCGATCAGAAACCGGATAGAAGAGGGGCATCCTCTGGTGATCTACCCTGAAGCCCATATCTGGCCGTACTATACGAAGATCCGCCCGTTCCCGGATACGGCGTTCCGCTATCCGGTGGAGCTCGGAGTGCCGTCTTTCTGTTTCGTAAATACCTACCACAAGCGGAGATTCCGGAAAAGACCGAAGATGATCACCTATATCGACGGGCCGTTTTTCCCGCCGGAAGAAGGGGGTCTTCGTGAAAAGAAGAAGGGACTTAGAGATCAGATCTTCGAGCGCATGACGGAACTTGCGAAAGAGTCTGATGTCGAAGTGATCAAGTATATAAAGAAAACCGACGCGGATATGTCTTCGGACGTCAGAAAAGAGGCGGCCCATGGTTAACGTACTTTTCTGCGGAAATGCCGGAGTATTTGACGGGATGCTGACCTGCGCGCTCTCACTGATGATGCGCACAAGTTCCAAAGAGCCCTTCCGTTTCTTCGTATTCACGATGGATCTTAGCTCCATCAAGGAGAACTATATCCCGCTGAAGGAATCCCAGACGGAGGTCTTCCGGAAGACGATAAAGAAGTATAACTCGGAAAACGAAGTGTCCGTGATCGATGTTTCGGACTTTTATAAGGAGCACTTCTCGGGCTGTCCGAATGAGACGGCATACTGCTCGCCTTATACCCTGATCCGGCTCTTTGCCGACATGATCCCCGAGATCCCGGATAAGCTCCTTTATCTCGATGCGGACATCATGTTCAACAGAGACGTGCATCTGCTTTATGATACGGACATCTCGGCGGTCGAGTATGCCGCATGCCCGGATCACTACGGAAAATACCTCATCCAGCCGCACTATATCAATGCCGGAGTGCTGCTCTTTAACATGAAAAAGGCACGGGAGACGGGGCTTTTCGAGAAGGCGAGGGGCTGGATCAAGAAGAAAAAGCTCGTCTTTGCCGACCAGAGCGCCCTGATCCGCTCGACATCGAAGAAGAAAGTCCTGCCGCAGAGATTTAACGACCAGAAGTTCCTGCATAAGCACACGGTCGTAAGGCATTTCTCGAAGCGGCTTTTCTACCTTCCGTATCCGCATACCGAGAATATCAAGCAGTGGCAGATCGAGAAAGTCCATAAGAAATTCCGATACCATCAGTTTGACGATATCTATCAGGAATATGGTACAATATTAGCAAACTACGAGGAGTATCTGAATGGCTAAACCGGTTATCCCGATTTTTTACTCATGCGATGAGAATTTCCTGCAATATTGTCTGGTGTCGATGGCTTCACTTCTGAAGAATGCGTCGCCGGACTATGTTTACTGCATCTATATTCTCAATACGGATATCCCGGAAGAGGCACAGAAGAAATTCCAGGATGACCTCGGAAGTATGCAGTTTTCCGCCGAGTATAAGGTACAGTTTGAAGACGTCACGGATAACTTAAACCTCATCGAGCATGAGTTCCCGCTGCGCGACTACTACTCCAAGACCACATACTTCCGACTCCTGATCGCGGACATGCATCCGGAACTGGATAAAGCCGTCTATATCGATGCTGATACGATCATACAGGGGAATATCAGTGCTTTTTACAACGTAGAGATCGGAGAATACTATCTGGCCGCCTGCCACGAACAGGTCATGGTGCAGATCAAAGAATACGGCGAATATGTCGAGCAGTGCCTCGGAGTGTCGCGGCATAACTACTTTAATGCCGGCGTTCTGCTACTGAACTGTCAGGTGTTCCGCACCAAGCAGATCCTCCACCGTTTTCTCGAGGAACTGCATACCTACGACTTTGTCGTCACACAGGACGAAGACTACTTAAACCTCATCTGCAAGGACCATGTGCTTTTCCTGGATCAAAGATGGAATACCGAGATCTTCGGAGAGATCGCATATCCGATCGAAGAAGCGCATATCCTTCATTACATCATGTTCAATAAGCCCTGGCACTATAGAGACTGCCCGTACGGGAATATCTATCTGCGCTATGCCAAGGAGACTCCGATCTTCGGAAAGATCGAAGAAGAACTCGCGAATTATCCGGATGAAAATAAGGCCAGAGATAAGCAGGGCGAAGATAATCTCCGGAAAGTCGCCATACGCGAGACAAACCGCGAGGATAACTACCTCAAGCGCTTAAACCGCGACAAACGCGCCAAGGACAGAGTCGAGATCGTAAAGAAGATCGAGGAGTTCGAGCGTGACGGACGTTTCTTCGAGGACGTCGAGGACGATCCGCCGACAAAGCCGCTGCTTCCGGATGATATTGACTATTTAAAGAAGAGCCTGGCTCAGAAGATACGGACGAAAGTGGCCTTTTCCCAGGCACATAAGGTCGTCGATAAGCTCATCAAGAACGGGCAGCTGATCATCAAGGACATGAAGGGGATCGAGCATTTCCAGAACCTTACGTCCGGTGCCGTGATCACCTGCAACCACTTTAATGCCTTCGACAGCTTCATTATCCAGCTCGTCTATGAGGCGGCCAACCAGAAGAAACGCACTTTCTACCGCGTCATCCGTGAGGGCAACTATACCTCGTTCCCGGGATTCTACGGATTTTTGATGAGAAACTGCAACACGCTCCCGCTATCGTCGGACATCCGCACGATGAGAAAGTTCTTCGAGGCGACGAACACAGTCCTCAAGGACGGGCATTTCGTGCTGGTCTATCCCGAGCAGAGCATGTGGTGGAATTACAGAAAACCGAAGCCCTTAAAGAACGGTGCTTTTATATTCTCGGCGAAAAACGACGTGCCGGTACTGCCGTGCTTCATTACGATGAGAGATACCGAGAACATCGGCGAAGACGGATTCCCGATCCAGGAATATACCGTACATATCTCCGAGCCGATCTATCCGGACAAGAACCTGCCATATAGAAAACAGGTCGATAAGCTGCGCTCAGATAACTACGAAGTCTGGAAAGAGATCTATGAGAGGGTCTATCAGATGCCGCTCGAATATACCACGATCGATATGCCGGATCTGGATTCGCTGAAATAAGCTGCCCTACCAGTGCTTTTCTATTAGAAGCATAATCTAATTGCACAAAAAAACATAGAATAATCGTGCTTTCTTTTACTATAATATTGTTCTTTTATGAGATGGCAACTTGACGACATCAAAAGGCAAAAAAATGGTATTTTCTTTTATTGAAGTGTAGTATCATTTGGAGTCGTGATTTCAGGCAATAATATGAAGGTGCAGCAATGGGTAAGAAAAAAACGATTGTCATAGATGAGAAGACGCCGCTTCTTTTCCTCGCGGGGCCTATGTTCATCGAACTTTTCCTGAATACTATGCTCAACAATGTCGATACCATCATGTTGAGCAACTATAACGATTACGCTGTCGGCGCGATCGGAAACGCCAATACCATCATGTTCATGATGAACATCCTCTTTAATGTCATCGCCACGGCGACGAGCGTCGTTGTCGCGCAGTACCTCGGGGCCAAGCGCCATGACAAGATGAACATGATCTATACTCTGGCCATCGCGGTAAACTTCGTGGTCGGATTGATCCTGAGCGGCACTTTTTGCGCGGCAAACCCTCTCATCATGAAGTTCCTGCGTGTCTCCCCGGAGATGCGCCCTTATTCCATGGCGTATATCTATATCGTCGGAGGCGGCGGATTCCTGCTGGCCGTATTTAACGTTATGGTCCAGATCATGCGGTGTAACGGATATACGAAGATCGGCATGTACGTCTCCTTTGCCATCAACATCATCAATATCGTCGGAAACTACCTCTTTCTCTACGGACCTCTCAGCGGCCTGGGTATGGGCGTGGAAGGTGTCGCCATCTCGACCGTGTTTGCCAGATTCGTCGCCGTGATCGTCGTGATCGCATTCTTCTATGCGACCAGAACAGGTAAGATCTCGCTTAAGCTTCTTCGTCCTTTCCCGAAGAGACTTCTCGGGAAGATGATCAAGATCGGACTTCCGACAGCAGGAGAGAACCTGACATATAACCTCTATCAGACGACGCTCCTTTCTTTCGTAAACGGAATGGGCAACGACGCGGTAAGCGCCAGAGCCTACTGCAATACCCTGATCTCCTTTGCCATGATCTTCTCCAATGCCTGCGCCATGTCCACGCAGATCATTACGGGACATCTGGTCGGCGCAGGGAAACAGGATGCGGCCTATAAACGAGTCTTCAGGACGCTTCGGACGTCTATGCCGATCACGATCGCGCTGGCTTCGATCAATGCGATACTATGCCGATATACTTTGCAATTATTCACAGATAACGAAAATATCATCGCTCTTGGAACGACGATCATGATCGTCGATATCTTCGTCGAGACCGGACGATGCCTGAATATGACGTTCGTCAGCAGCTTAAAGGCCGCCGGCGCCTATGTTTTCCCGCTGCTGATGGGTATCCTCTGTAACTGGGGATTAGGCCTTACGACCGGCTATGCTGTCGGTGTCCTCGCCGGAGTCGGAGTCTGGGGCATCTACGCCGGAACCGCGACCGATGAGTGCATCCGCGGACTGATCGTCATGTACTACTGGTATAAGAAAAAGTGGTACGGCAAATCCGTCGTGGATAGAAAGAACGCACTGGATCTGGATGATGAGACAGATGAATCTTCTGAAGGATCAGACTGCGTCATTTCCGGGAAACCAGAACTAGTGAAGCATTAATTCTACAGATACATCTTCTGCTGCGTCTTAAACATCCGGGAGTAAAGGCCGTCCTCACGGTCGAGGAGCTCCGAGTGGGTACCGCGCTCCACGATCTTTCCGTCATCGAAGACCAGGATCTTGTCACAGAACTTGCAGGAGGCGAGACGGTGGGAGATGAAGACGGCGGTCTTACTTTCTACCATCGAGTGAAACTGCTCGTAGATGTCCTTCTCGGCGACGGGGTCAAGCGCGGCCGTCGGTTCATCTAAGATGAGGACCGGTGCATCCTTGTAGAGCGCCCTGGCCATGGCGATCTTCTGCTGCTCGCCGCCGGACGGCTCAAAACCGCGCTGGTCGTAGTAGCGGAAGACCGGCGTCGAAAGACCCATCGGAAGAGAATCCACCTTATCTTTCAGACCGACACGCTGAAGAAGCGGGATCAGATCCTCATCGCTTACAGTTTCCGGACGGTCGCAGATCAGATTCTCTTTGATCGAGAAGTTCAGAAGGCAGAAGTCCTGGAAAACGACAGAGAGGATCTTCATGTACTGCTCATAGTCATAGTCGAGGATATTCACGCCATTGATCAGGATCTCCCCACCGGTGCACTCGTAGAGACGGCAGAGAAGCTTGATGAAAGTGCTTTTGCCGGCGCCGTTTAAGCCGACGACGGACCAGTGTTCGCCACTTCGGATCACGACATTGATGTTCTTCAGCGCATAATCTTTTGCCCCCGGATAGCGGAAGGAGACATCGCGGAATTCGATGACGAAACCGGAAGAAAGATCTGGATCCTGATTGCCTTTCTCGACATAGGTGTTTCCTTCCACGTAGCGGATATATTTTCCGGAATACCCGCAGAACTTCTTAAGATCGAGGATCTGCTTCATGACAGTGTTCAGTGAAGTGACGATCACGGTCACGGCGGTAGACAACATGGTAAAATCACCGATGCCGATATCTCCGTTTATTACCATCAGGGCGAAGAGAAGATAGGTCAGCGCAGCGGTGACCGCCAGGTTGATCTTCGAGCCGATGACGTATTTCAGGGATTTTCCGGCGTGCGTCTTATTGATCTTCGACTGCTCATCGTTAAACTCATCGACCCGGTCAAGCATCATGTTCTTCGCATCAAAGAGACGGATGTCTTTTCCGTACCGGATATCCGAAAGACCGTGGACGAGATAATAATACGCTCTGTCGGTGACGGCCAGACGCTGGATCTGCTCCATCTTCAGCTTATTCAGTTTGCTCTCGAAAAATGCATTGATGGTCACGTTGATGGCGACGAGAAGAAGCGGGATGACCGTGTATCTCACGACAGTGACCGCAGAGAGCAGCATAACAGCGATGCTTCCGATCAGAAGCGCCATCGCGGTGAAAAGTCCTTTCACTCCGCCGGAGTAGCCGGAATCGATACCGGTCCTGGCGTCGGCCAGTTCATCGAGGGTCGATTTACTTTCCGTGGTCTCATAGCGGAGCTCCATGCTCTTTTTGCCGACACCTGCTTCCAGATGACGGTTCAGCCCCTCGTAATAGTCCTTTTCCAGAAAGATCCCGATAAAACAACTCAGGGTGTTGAGAAGAAAATCCAGAAGGATCATGACGGACGCGATCCTGATGATGGTATTGATATCGGCATTTCCCATGATCTCGTCGATTATCATCTTCGGACCGAACATCTTGATCAGGGGAAGTCCGATCATGGTCAGGATCAATAGGATATAAAGAGGATAGAATCCCTTCTTATAGTGCCGCATCGCGCGGGTGAAATAGCGGATCGTGTAGGATCCTTTGGGAGTGTTCTCTTTAATTTCTTTGGAGGTTTTCACTGCTTTTTCTGCTTTACTCATTTGCGGAAGCTTCCTTTCTGTAGAGTTCTGCCTGTGTTTCATAAAGGTCGTAGTATTTGCCTTTCTTCTTCATGAGTTCATCGTGCGAGCCGTATTCCACGAGGTGCGAGTCCTCGAAAAGCGCGACTTTCTGGCAGAAACGGGTGGAGGAGAGACGGTGGGAGATAAATATCCCGGTCTTATCGCCGATCCAGTCATTGAAGTTTCTGTAGAGGCGCTCTTCAGCGAGAGGATCCAGTGCGGAGGTCGGCTCGTCAAGGATGAGGACCGGCGCATCTTTATAGAGAGCACGTGCCAGCGCGAGCTTCTGTTTCTCGCCGCCGGAAAAATCAACGCCATCCTCTTCCAGGACTTTCAGGACCTGTGTCTTTCTGCCGTTTTCGAGCTTTTCAATCTTATCCATAAGCCCGCAGCGCTCGAGACACTCGCTGACAAGGGCTTCGTCGGTGTCTTCCGATCTTCTCATGGAGACATTTTCTTCGACGGTGAAAGGGTATTCTTCCACATTCTGAAATACCGCCGAGAAGTACCGGAAAAGATCCTCTCTTTCCATGGTTTCACAGCCTTTTCCGTTTATCGTGATCTTTCCTGATGTCGGCTTATAAAAGCCGGAAAGGAGCTTGATCATCGTGGTTTTTCCGGCACCGTTCAGGCCGACGATGGCTAATCTCTGCCCGTAAGGGATGGAAAGGGAGACATGCTCGAGTGCATTTTTCTCCTGTCCTTCGTAACAGAAGGTCACATCCTGAAACTCGAAGTCCGGGTGCTTTTCCATCGGCGGAAGCTCTGCTTTTTCTTTCTCCGGGATCTTATAACTGTCGATAAAAGACCGGAAATCCCTAACTTCCAGAGACTGCTTCTTGATCTCCGTATATTCGGCGATGAAGCTGTTTACTGCCGTGATAAAGATGTGGACGGAGGCGATATACAGCGTAAACTCGGCAACTGTCAGGTTGTTTCTTGAAAGCTCATAGATGAGAAACGCATAAAGACTGATCTCCTCCAGAAGCGAAAGCGGCATCAGGATGGCCTGGCTTTTGAACCAGAGGTTTCTCGAGATCCGGTACTTCTTATTGATATCGTCGTTGATCCCCAGGTATTTGCCGTAGATCCAGTCCTTCATGTTATAGACGCGGATCTCCTTGGCGGAAGTGAAGTGATTCGTGAGGAAGCCCAAGTTGAAGTGCTTCCGCCAGTAGGGACCGAGCGCATCCCAAACCAGTTCTTTATCTTTCAGTTTCGTTTTATCCACCACGATGAAAGAAAGAATCAGAAGAAAAAGAAGGATCACGATGAGAAGAGGATGGAGTCCCGAAATGAGGATGCCGGCCATCAGGATCTGAAGGGCAAGTGTTCCGCACTTGATGCTGGAGTCCATCATGCCCTCGATGCTCTGGGTCTTGACGTTCATGACATTTCGGATCCGCTCATGCTCATCCAGAACCTTCGGGTTTTCAAGGTTCGCGTACTCCATGGATGTCATGGTCTCCGTGAGTTCGCGCTTAAAGCGGATCAGGGCATGCTTCATCTTATAAGGAGAGTTATTCTCGACATAACCTGCCGCGAGATAAGCGACCAGCATGACGGCGGCATTGATCGCTATGAGGAGAAGCGTCTTTGACAGAGGATCTCCCGATGTCAGTGAATCAATGATCAGCTTTACCGTTACGGGGATGACGAACAGCGACACTGTCTCGGCGATTATGCCGACGATACGAAGAGAAATCAGTTTATCTCCCCAGTTTTTCATGCCGCGGAGCACATATCCCAGGTTGTTCCAGAATCCGTATTTCGTTTTCATAGGCCCTCCATGTCATTTCATGATTCCACTCATGATTCCACGATAAGGGGTGCCCCAAGGGGAGGGTCAATAGTTTGGTTTGAAAATTATGGAAAACATCTTCCCGATGACGGTGAAGTGATATAATAATGCATGCTCATTTCGAAGATCTGTCTCTTCAGAAATGTCCTAGAAGGAGATAAAAACCAGCATGATTTATAAAAAGGATTCCTATGTCACGGGAAGTATGTGTGACAGTAAGCTGAAGCTCTCTATCCTGGCCGCAGATGAGATCGTGGAGAATGCCGTTACTGAGCATATGGGAGATCTCGGCATCGACGGTATCGTGGCGATGGAGAAATATAAGGCGATGTGGCTGATCGCGAAGAACAGTTTCCTCTTTTACCGCCGTCCGACATGGCGCGAGGAGTTTTCCGTAAGATGTTTTATATCGAAGTATTCTGCCGTGAAGCTCATCCTCGATACGATCGTGGAAGGAGCGGATGGAGAGAAATTCCTGCATGCCCGGACCGAGCTTGCCGCCATCGATCTTGAAGGCGGAAGGATCCGTAAGGCTGAGACTGTGGGCTTTACCCCGGATATGGCACATCCTTCGGAGGAGGAAGGACCGGAGTTCACGCGGTTCCCGAAGACGGGCACCGAAGCAGTGGACTCGATCCATGTGCGCTCCACGAGCCTCGATTACTGCTACCACACGAACAATATCGAATATGTGCGGTTTATGCTGAACACCTACGATATCGAGTTCTTCAAGACCCACGATCCGGTGAGCCTGGAGATACACTACGGCGGACAGTCCTTTTCCGGAGAAAAACTGGACATCGAGAAGATGGAGACAGAAGACGGGGATTTGTTTAGAATAGTAAGAGACGGAAGCGAGATCACTTCCTGCAAACTGAGCTGGAAAGAGGCATAAATCGCCGGGAGAACGACGATGGATAACCTATATAAATACGATGGCAAGTTTTTCCACTTAAAGAAGAAGCCCTTTTTTATCATCGTGGCTGTTCTTGGCGTGATCTTCGTCGTTTTTCTCTTTGCTGCGATAAATCAATATAATAGAAGAACTGATCTGAAAAAGCTGTGTACGGCAACTACATGGGGCACTGTAACACGTTCGTCCGGCGCTAGCGATGTGCTGGATGTGGAATACGAGTTCGAGGTAGATGGAAGAACTATAAAAGGGAGTTACTACTGCCGTACTACCGGAACCCTCGGCTCCTACACAAAGACGGGCGATTCCGTGCAGATCCACTATAACCCTTCGAATGTAGATCAGAACTACTTCGGGAATCACTTCGAGGCGGCAGATCATGCCAAAAGAGATATAAATATCGCCGTTTTCCATCTCGTTATATGGCTTGTTATTTCTGTGGCGCTTTATCTGGACTGGAAGAGATGGTGGAAGCTGGATGAGCTTGAAGACTTCATTCGCTCATCTCATGATTAATCAGCAGCATCACATTTCAATGAAAGGGAAGAAACGATGAGACGACTGTTTGAAATCGATCTTAAGGATTACGAAGGCTTAAGCAAAGTCTTCCGCAGGCCCTCAGTGAGGGGCATCATCTTCCGGGGAGATAAGATCGCCATGGTCTATGCGACCAATGAGAAATACTATAAGTTCCCCGGTGGCGGCATGCACGAGGACGAAGATAAGAAAGAAGCGCTTCTTCGTGAGGTGAAGGAAGAGGTCGGGCTGGACGTCATTCCCGAAAGCATCCGCGAATATGGCAGTGTCCTTCGAAGACAAAGAAGCGACCGCGATCCGGACACGATCTTCGAGCAGGAAAACTTTTATTTTCTATGCAGAACCGAGGCGCAGCCGGGACAGCAGCACCTCGATGATTACGAGGCGGAAGCGGGCTTTCAGCTCTCCTATGTGGATATCGATGAAGCGATCCGGGTAAATAAGGAGTATCGTAGTGAGTGCTTCTTTAACGAAGTCATGATCGGCCGGGAAAGGCGCGTGCTGGAGCTTATCAAGGAGACTCGCTGCGATGTGGTGGCCCTTGGGGAGCTCCTAATCGACTTTACCGAGTCGGGAAAAAGCGCGGACGGAATGAAGCTTTTCGAGCAGAATCCGGGCGGAGCGCCGGCCAATCTTCTTACCGCCGTGAGCCACTTCGGATATAAGACGGCATTTATCGGGAAAGTCGGCGACGATATGCACGGCCGGTTCCTTATTGAAACGCTGGAAAAAGAGGGCATCGGGACCCGGGCGGTGATCCGGGATCCGGAGCAGTTTACGACGCTGGCATTTGTCGGGCTCGACCAGGACGGGGAGCGGACGTTCTCTTTTGCCAGAAAGCCCGGCGCGGACACGATGCTCCGCTCCGACGAACTGGATCGCGAGATCCTCTCGATGTGTAGGATCTTCCACTTCGGATCTCTTTCGCTGACGGATGAACCTGCTAAAAGTGCGACGCTCGAGGCGGTAAGAATTGCGAAAGATTCCGGCGCGGTGATCTCTTATGATCCGAATTATAGAGCATCGCTATGGCCAGACGAAAAGACCGCGGTCGAGGTGATGCGCTCGGCGGTGCTGCTGGCAGACGTGCTGAAGGTTTCCGATGAAGAGAGTTTACTACTGACGGGGTGCGCTGTCCTCGAGGAGGCGGCAGACCGGTTATTAGCCATGGGGCCGAAGTTTGTAGCCATCACGCTCGGAAGTGAGGGCGTCCTGATCGCAAGGAAATCTATCAAGGAACGGGTAGCTGCATTCTCTGTAAAATGCACGGATACGACGGGCGCGGGTGATTCTTTCTGGGGAGGTTTCCTGAGCTGCTGGCTCTCGTATGGTGTGGGCATAGACGAGATGGCCTGGGAGGACCTTCTGAACTGCGCGCGGACCGGCAGTGCTTTTGCCGCGTTATGCGTCCAGAAAAGAGGCGGGATCCCGGCAGTTCCGGGAAAGGCAGAAGTGGAGCAGTTCCTGAAAGTACACTGATCTTTTTATACCACGAGGCTGTTTCTCGGCGATGAGAATAGATGATATACTCAACTTAGTTCGGATGGAGACTTGTCCGGACTAAGTTTTTTTATGTTGTTCGACATCTGCACTCGTGTTGTAAAACAAAATGTAGAATATGCGCGGAACGAGTGCCAGTCACTGTATGAAGGATATAAAACTATGGATAAACACTTATTTTTTGAAAATGCCTACTTCGTGATCGGTACTTCCTATGCCGGGAAGTCCACGATGGTAAAAGAACTTGCCAGGAAGCATAACGGGATCGCCTGTGAAGAGAACTATCACGATAACTATCCGGAGGAACTGGATAAAGAAGAGTTTCCTTGTCTGACGTATACCCGCGATCTGGTGGACTGGCATGACTTTATCCGCCGTTCGCCGCAGGAATATAAGGACTGGATCGACGGCGCCAAGAGAGAAAGCGGGATCCTGGAACTTCGCATGCTGCCGGAGATCTGTAGTCAGGGAAAGCCCGTATTTGTGGATACGAATATCAGTCTGGATGACCTTCGTGTGATTGCACCGAAGAACCATGTCGTCGTTCTTCTTTCGGATCCGCAGATCTCGATCCATCGCTTCTTCGACCGTCCGGACCCGGAGAAGCAGTTCTTATATAAACTGATGCTGGAAGAGCCGGATCCGGAGGCGGCGCTGGCCAATTACCGAAAAGGCCTGGAACTTATATGTTCGCAGGAAGCCTATGATACTCTTCTGAACTCAGGATTTGCTGTTATTCACCGAGATGAGAACAGAACGATCGAGCAGACAGCAGAACTTCTGGACGAGATTTTCGGGTTAAAATATAAGTAAAACAAATGCTCTTTGTCAGTGAAATAATGATAGAACCGCCCAGGTTTGCAGCTCGGAGCGGTTCTTAATACCAAACTAAGAGGGCAACCGTCTAGGTTTACACCCTTTCTATGTTCATTATAACATCTTCTTTCGAGTTTACAACTACAGTTCCGATAAACACAGAATGATATAATATGAACATTACTTTTGCGATGACTAGTATTGGAGAGAACGTATGCCATATAAAGATATGGAAAACACAGTGATAAGAAGAATGACGCCGGAAGATGCGGAGGCGGTTACCGATGTGCTGATCGATACCTGGAAGACCGCATATAGAGGCATCGTCAGTGATGATGTCCTGGATCATCAGGACCGGGAGATGCTCATCGAACGAAGGAAAAAGCAGTATAAAGACTATATCGTGGCGGAGATAAATGGCCATGTCGTCGGGTATTGCTGGTATGTGAATGATAATTCCTTTTCAAAAGAACTCTCCGATATCGATTGTGAGATCGTCGCCATTTATGTGCTTCCCGGGATGGCTCGGAAAGGCGTGGGAAGGAAGATGTTTTCCTACGCGGTCGAGGATCTCAGGAAGCAGAATAGAGAGAAGATGGTCATCTGGTGCCTGAAAGATAATTGCTCCGGAAGAGCGTTTTATGAGAAAATGGGCGGGAAGATCATCGGAGAACACAAGACGCATATAGGAAACGAAGATTATGACGAAGTCGGATTTCTTTTCAGGATTAGCGGAGAATGATACGGAAAAGCTTCTTAAGGTCCCGATGAGTGATATTCATAATCACTCTACGAAGGGATGCAGTCGAAGCTGGCTGGTGGAACAATTAAATATGGTGCTGCCGGAGCCTCCTGAAAAGTTTGATGGCCTTTCCGGTATGCAGGAATGGTTCACGAGAGAGATCAAACCATATTGCACCGGCAAAGAAGGAATCATACTCCGGTGGGAAGGTGCTTTTGCCGAGGCGAAAAGAAACCACATCGCAAGACTTGCGATGAACTTCGGAGTGACGGAGATCGATCTGGTCGGCGGAATGGAGCCGTTTCGGAAAATGATCGACGGATTCCATCAGAAGCATTGCCCGGATACGGTATTCGAGCCGGAGATCACCTATATCTCGCTATGTAATGTGGAAGAAGAGACCGAAAGGATGGATCAGTTCGTTTCAGACGGATACTTCCGGTCCATCGATGTCTGTGGAGGTGAAAACCTGCGGCCCATCGAAGATTTTCTGCCGCTCTATCGGAAAGCGGAGCAGTTTCATCTTATTAAGAAGATGCATGTCGGAGAAAGCGGGCCGGCGGAAGATGTTCGAAAAGCCGTGGATATCCTTGGCCTTGATGAGGTCCACCACGGGATCCGCGCGGCCGATTCGAAAGACGTGATGCGTTTCCTTGCCGAGAACAAGATTCAGCTGAATGTGTGCCCGAGCAGTAACGTGATGCTGGGATATGCACGTAGTTTCAAAGACCATCCGATCAAGGTGCTCTACGAAAGCGGGGTCAAGGTGACGATCAACACCGACGATCTTCTGATCTTTGACAGCTCGATCGAAAACGAATACCTGCTTTTATACCGCGAGGGAGTCCTTAATGCAGAACAATTAAATGAGATACGATTGCTTGGCCTCGGGGATCCGGAGTTGTCTTCTATGCTATAATCGATACTTAGTATAACTTCCGTGAAGGTCGCGGGAGGCTTAAATAGTCAGGTGGAAGTAGAATCAATGATTGGTGTGTATTTCAGCGGGACCGGTAATTCCCGGTATGCGGCGGAGCTCTTCTGCAAGGAGTGCGGAAGCGAAGGGAATGTCTTTTCTATAGAGGATGAGTGCGTTGGCGAGAAGATCCGTGAAGCGGAGGAGATCGTCTTTTCGTATCCGGTGCAGTATAGTACCGTTCCGAAGTTTGTCCGTGACTTTATCGATGAGAACAGCGGGATCTGGAACGGGAAGAAGGTCTTTGTGATCACTACGATGGGGCTTTTCAGTGGTGACGGGTCCGGAATTCTCGGAAGATATCTTAAGAGATACGGAGCAGTCATTACCGGTGGACTTCATCTGAAGATGCCGGACAGTATTGCCGATGAAAAAGCACTGAAACGCCCATTTGAGAAGAACCTGGCGAACATCCGGGAGTCCGAGGAGAAGATCCGCAGGTCTGCAAAAGCATACAGGGAAGGAAAACCGACCAAAGAGGGCTTAGGGTTCTTTTACCGGATGGCGGGCCTTTTCGGGCAGAGGCTTTACTTCGGACATATGACGAAGAAATACTCGTCGAAGCTTAGAATCAATGCAGATCGCTGCATCGGATGCGGGCTCTGTGAGAAACTCTGTCCGCTCGAGAATATTCATATAAAAGAAAAACTGGCGGTGCCGGAGGGCAAATGCACGATGTGCTACCGGTGCATCAACCGCTGCCCGAAGCAGGCGATCACTCTTCTGGGAAAGGAGATCGTGGAACAGACTACGATCGAGAAGTATCTGAAGAAATAAAAGAAGTGGTTCTTTTGCGAAGTTAAATAACAACCTGATCATTACACTTTGAGTACTCTGACAGATTTAGTGTCACATTTTTCGCAGATTTAAGAAATGAATGTAACCTTTTTGGTTTGGATTTCTACTTACAGGGAAAGAGAGTACTGGAAGTGATGAAAAAAATGAACGACTCAGCCATAATCGATCTGTATTTTAACAGAGATGAAGAGGCGATCAGTTGCACCATCGAGTGTTACAATGGCCGGCTTCTCCGGTTTGCCTCGCGCTTTCTTTCCGATAGAAGAGATGCGGAGGAATGTGTAAATGACGCATATGCGCGAGCCTGGAACACGATCCCTCCGACGCGTCCCGAGAACCTGTTTGCGTATCTTGCTGCGCTCTGCCGGAATTCGGCACTGGATGTGATCAAGAAAAACACTGCGCAGAAACGGTCTGTGCAGCTTGTGGAACTGACATCTGAAATGAACGAGTGTATCCCCGATAGAAGCAGTATATCCGACGACAGAAGTGATGAAATAGCAGAATATATCAACGAGTTTCTCAGCACTCTTCCCAAAGAAAAAAGATTAGTATTCGTAGGACGGTACTGGTACAGTGATTCGATCGCGGATATATCGAGGAAAACAGGTTTTTCACAAAGTAAGGTCAAGACCATGCTGCACCGCATGAGAGAGGACCTGAGACAGTATATTGACAGGAAGGACGGATCACTATGAACGAGCAGGAATATATGAACATCACAAGTAAGATCGACGAGCAGTATGTCAACGAATATAAGATCATCGAAGCGAAGCATACGATCACTATGCGAAAGAGGATAAGAACCGCTGTCCTCGTTGCCGCTGCGGTAGCCATCATGATCCCTGTCAGTGTCTTTGCCCATAGACAGCTCACGCACCGTGATAAAGTAAGTATCTATTATGGCGAAGAGGGCACGGAGATGATCGAGAAGAACCTTCTCGATAGTGGGTATACTGTCGAAAACGGAAAAGTTCGGTTAACTGTTGACGTGCAGATGTGTGATGGTAATTTTACCGAGTTTGTATATACGCTGACAGCGCTTACCGAAGATGCGAAGGACCACATTAAAACGCACGACATACTTCGAAAACGTATATATGTTGATACCGGTGAATGGATCGTCCCGGCGCAGGGATCCGGATACAGTGACTGGAATGCACAGAGTGAATACGAGATCACCTGGAACTGTATATATGCGGTGAATGAACCATATGTCGATAATTCCCGTCCGACCAGATTGCAGTTTGTGGAATGGGTGTCCACAGGTGAAAGAGACGGGTACGGTGGATACTGTATAGAAGAAGACTACACGTATTTCGAAGGGATCTACATAGATCTTCTTTCGGAACCGAATGTTCCGACGAAGACCCTTCGTTCACCGGAGGGCAAAGAATTTACACTTTCGCCCTATGGAATCAGCCGGCTGGATAAGGACTATGTTGGTACGAAGCCTTCTGTTGTGAATAATGTTACTGTCATTACTACTGACGGCGAGCGTGTCGAGATATTTGACGCGGGATCTTTGGGCGGAATAACTGCCAACGGCGGTATCACTGTTGCTTCAGATGGTGAAGCGAGCTTTTCCGTTACAGGTTCACTGGAAAGTGGCGATTTTACGATGAAGTTCAAAAGAGCTTTTAACATAGACAACATTAGCGGTGTAGAGATCAACGGCGTGAAATACATGGCCGAATAATGCCTGGTTCATCCGTTAAAAACATGGCAGAATAACTGCCTGATTCATCAAGAAAAGAGGTAATACTATGAAAACGAAGAGAGGTCTTGTATTTGCTCTTCTTGGGTTAGCTGCGCTCGTAGTTTCCCTGGGAATGTTTCTTATAGCGAAAGTGATTCCGGAATCCGGAAATAAGAAAGAGGAAAGCACCGGAACTGTCAGCCGGCCGGTCGCAAGTGCGACGGATAAGGACGAAGCAAAAGATCAGGTTACACCAACTGATGGAGATAAAGACACTTCCCCGGATGGTACAGCGCCTGTTGATCCAAAAGAACTTACAACGATCACCTTTGCTATTCCTAAAGTTGGCCAAATTGACGAGAAAAACCTGAGTCTCTTTAACGAGGAGCTGCAAAAAGATGGCCACCCGTATAAGCTGGAGATCGAATATGTGGATCTGGAAACGTATGTAGCGGACCTTGAGCCCTTACTTAAGGAAGGAAAAGCAGATATTTCCTTTATGGGCTTGGGCGACGGAAGTAATAATATTGTCAGGCTTTTAAAATCAGGAGAGCTTCTTAACCTGGATGAGATCCTTACCACCGATAAGGGAAAAGCACTATACGAAGCATTTCCTAAATCCATGTGGGAAACAGTCAAGGTTGACGGTCATATCTATTCCATACCGAATGCTACCTGGAACGACGCGGGTCTATATGCTGCATTTAACAAGGATCTTATCTCTGATGAAGCGATAGAGAAGTGGGATGGAACTTTAGATGGCATCTATGACATGATCAAGGATGTAAAGTGGGATGATAAGGCTGCTCCGCGCTTTCAGTATCTCGTTTCAGATTATGATTTCGATTCGATGATCGGGTGTGATATCAGTAATGGCCTGGTGTATGATTATGACACCATGCAGATCGAAAATCTGCTGGAGTCAGAGAAAGTCATCGGTTATCTCCGTGTGCTTGAAAAGATGAAGAGAGAAGGTTTCATCAGGGATACTGTTTCGTTTTATCAGAACACAGTATGTGAGGACGACGAAGAAGCCTTGAAAGCCGGAAATTTCCTTGCAGTTTTAGCTCCCATTACATCTGAAGGAGCCGGGCTCGGCGGAAATTACGTGATAAAAGAACTGGCGCCGGTCCTTCGTACCAGGATCAACGGATCTATCGGTATCAGAAATAATCCGGATAAGATCGATGCGTGTCTGGATTTCCTCAATCTGTTATATGGGCAGGAAAAGTATGGAAATCTGCTGATCTATGGCAAACTCGGAGAAGATTATAAGCTCGAGGATGGCTTTGCAGTGAATATGGATGGTACGGATAAACAGAGCGCTCCCTGGCGCGAGACGTGGCTGAACCTGTTTATACATCTGTACCCGGCCCGTAACGAGCATTTTACGGAGAACAGAAAAGCAGCCTTTTTCTCCTTCTATGATAACGCGAAGATTTCTCCATTTGTCGGGTTTGTACCGGATAGTGATAAAGAACTTGTTATTTCAGATGATATGGGTGCTTTTCTATTATCACTAAATAGTAATACAGTGGATGAATCTATCAGTGCGCATTCTGACAAGCTGAAAGCAGATGGTTTTGATGATTATTTGAACACGGTGAGAAGCCAGTGGGAAGCATATCAGAAAGATAAGAAGTCTTGACCCCCTCGAAGAAAAGAAGGTACATATGAAGCATGTTTTAAGAAATCGGGCGGTATCTCTGACCCTTATATTCGCGGTGCTGTTTTCAGGCGCATCCTGCCGACGGAAAAGCACTTCGAAAGAGCACCGGAAGATCCGCCCGGAGGATCCCTGGTTCGACTCGGAAGTGATCCATATTGCCCCCGATGTGGATACCGGCGGAAAGGACTACTCTTATAAGGAACAGATACTTCTTGGTTCCGATGATAAAAATATCGTGGTATTGTCGCGCGCATACCTTGCTGAGGACAAAGCCATGGAGAACAATGTGAGCTGCTTTGTTACCGTATTGGACCACGATACATGTGAAGAGATCCACACTACGGATATGGATCAGTTTTTACCGGAACATGGCAATATCGAGAACATCGATTATTCTCATGGCAGGATCACAGCAACTGTCGCCGATTGGGATAGTGGTACCCGCGTCGACATAGATATCGATGGAAGGACCGGAGAAAAAACCGGAGAACGGGAACATGCCACAGAGCTGGATTCTTCCGGATTTAAGTCAATGTTCCGGGCCGGTAAATACACTGTTCTTGTATCGCGAAAGTTTGACGATAAAAGTTTTGAAAATTATTTCGCCCTTGATATTGAATCTTCCGAAGGGGAGCAGCACCATGTCGAGGTAAGAAAAGAACATACGAGTCTATCATACATTCCCGCTGTTTTTTCTCTGGATGAAGATAAGCTTCTGGTACCGGCGACTCTGGAACAGACGAATATTCCGCTTTTCTTCGAGGTGGATATTAAGAAGGAAGAGTCTTCTGAAGCAGATGGGAAAGACTACGAATGGATCGATTTCAGCCTGATCAATGATAGCTTCGGCGGTAAAGACGGTCAGTTGTATTTCTCGACTACTGACGGGATTTCAAGGATCGACCTTCAGAATAAGAGGATCGAGAGGTATTTCGACTATGATGCATGCCTGATCAAGCATTGTTTCTTAGGGGATACTCAAATGATCGATTGCTCTGACGGGAAAATCATTTTACTTGGCGGAAGAAGAGGCTTTTTTGCGATGGGAGATCCGATAGAGATCGGCTTTGATCTGTATGTCTTAACGAAAGCTTCTGAGAATCCTCACGCGGGAAAGACAGTCCTCGAGCTTTATGCAACAAACGGATATGTCGATCCGGTGGTTTCAGAAGCGATCGTCAGATTTAATTCGACAAATAAAGACTTCATCATTGAAGTAACCGATGAATATAAAGTGGATAATGTACTCTATCAATCCTCGTCTGACACGGCAGACGATACCGAAAATGCACTCATGAAGCGGAATCTTTCATTAAATGATGCGCTTGCCATGAACATCGTGAGTGGTACAGGTCCGGATATTCTGATCATTACGGATGATATGGGCAGACTGAATAACTCGAATTATCTGATGGATCTGAACAGTTATTTTGGCAACATGGATGCAGATAAGTATTTTGGAAATATCATCGATGCTGCTAAGATCGACGGCAAACTCTACCAGCTGCCGCTTTCATTCGGGATCAAGGGGATCCATACGGACTCGAAGTATGCAGGCGCATCCGGAGTCGGATTCACCACCTCCGAATATGAAGAATTCCTCTATGGCCCGCTAAACGGGTACGATCTCTTTGATAACGGACAGGCGATGTATTTCGTAACGCTCTTTAATGCCATGCGGGACAGATTCATCGTTAACGGTAAGGCGGATTTTACGGGACCTGAGTTCTCTGAACTGGCAGATTATGTGAAAAAGAATGTCAGCGTGGAGGCCCGGCCTGTCATGCCCCCGGAAGATGAAGATCCTACATCCGAGATGCGTGAGTATGTTCACGGGATCGCTCAGCTTTCCCGATACGAATGGGCGCCTTCCTACCTGGCCGCCGTCAATGATCTCAATGGTGCGAGATCGATCCTGGGTATCCCATCTTCCGATGGACGGGGACCGCTTGTCTGCCCCAACTGTTCCGTCGCTGTTTCTGCCCGGGCCAAAGATACTGATGCTTGCGTGGACTTTCTTAAGATACTTCTTTCCGACGATATTTTATATGAGATGGCAAAAACCTCGGGTTTTACCATAAGCCGAGAGGCATACCGGAAGACAGAAGAGACAACCCTCGAATATATCAACGGCCCCAGAGGGAATGACTTTTCCATGTCTTTCGGCATGCCTTCCGAGCACAGAATGCAGTTTACGAAAGACGACATGGCAGAACTTGAAAGAATCATTTCAAGCTGCTCATATGTTGAAGCGTCAGACTCATCGATCAACCTGATCCTGATCGAAGAGATGCCGGCGTATTTCCTCGGTCAGAAGGATCTTACTGATGTGATCAGGATCCTTCAGGACAGAGTACAGAAGGTCCTGGATGAGAGGGCCTGATCAATCGACGAGTATGATCTTCGTTCCCAGGTACGAGAATCATCTTATATTGCCGGTATCTCTGAATTCTCCGCTGACAATGATATAATCAGGTCAACAACCTGATATGTTATTGACCAGCGGAGGATGAAAAATTTACATGCTGACCAGAGACGATATATTCCGTTTCCTTCAAGAAGCGGGACTCAAGTACGATGATAAAGTTACGATCCACTGTTCGCTCCGCTCGATCGGAAAAATCGAGAACGGGGCGGATGGACTGATCGATGCTTTCTGCGAATACCTGAAAGACGGTCTCTTTATTGTACCGACGCACACATGGAATAAGGTGTGGAGAGATACTCCTTACTACGATGTCAGATCAACGGTTCCGGATATCGGGACACTTGCCGAGGTAGCTGCTTTTCGAAAAGATGGCGTAAGATCTTTACACCCGACCCACTCTGTGACGGTCTTCGGAAAAGGCGCGGAAGAGTTTGTAAAGGGAGAGGAGAAGTGTGGATCTCCGGCGCCTGTCGGAAGCTGTATCAGCCGCCTCTACGAAGAGGGCGGAAAAGTCCTTCTGGTCGGGGTCGGACATGAGAGAAACACCTATCTTCACTCCGTGGATGAACGCCTGAAGATCCCGGACCGGCTGAATCCGAATCCCTTCGAGATCACGATCTTTGACCATCAGGGGCATGAACTGAAATCGCCTCCGTTCCACTCACACTTCACGGCGGTCGCTGACCGCTGCGTCTCCGAATATTACCCGAACTATAAAGAAGCGTTTGAATATGCGGGTGCAGTATCTTATAGTAAACTCGGAAATGCACTGGTATATGTGTGCGACTGCCGGAAAATGACGGATATCCTTAAGACGATGTGGGAGCGCACTGACAGAGATCTATGCATCTCGGCAGATCCGATCCCGAGGGAACTATATGAATCATGACAGGCCTGAAAAACTGAAGTATATTGACCGCGACGGCGTTAAGCACGAGAAGGATCTTTTCCTTCCGAGCGAGGAGGACATAAAGAACCGACGACTGGATACGCGTTTGTTCTCTAATCCTCCATTCGTGCTCGAATTTGTCACGGATGACAGTATGCTGACCATCACCAATGATAGAGGTGAGAAGTGGGAATTTCCCTATGAGACCAACAAGATCTTCGAACTGGATGACGACAAACGGTATGTCATGCTTATAGAAGAAAAAGGGTACGCACGGCTTCTGGCCAGTGCTTTTCTCGCGGAAAAAGAATCCGCGCGATTTAGCTATCCGGGCCTGATCCCGCAGTTCTTCAGATTCGTCAATGCCTTCGATCCGGATTGCATCTTCGAAGACCGGGAAGGCGTGATCTATACGGCGACGGTCAGAAAAGGAAAAGGCGAATGCGTCTTCGAAGAGGATGCATTCCATGAAAGAGTCGTGGCCGTGTGCGCCAAAATGCAGGAGATCCTGGACGACCAGATTCGGGGTCCCCATGTCAGCCGGGGAGTAATCTCGGAACTCGAATACATGGATCGAAGAGGGGATCCTTCCCGATACATGCCCGACGTGCTTATAGAGATACTGGAAAAGCACCCGGTTATCACATTTGTTGAAGGGGATCCGAAACGAAACGAGGAACTGACTCGGGAACTAAATGAGATCGTGGAAGAATATAAAACACTGAAAAGATGGTAAGTAAAATGATTACACATACAGGAACAATAGAAATCGAGACGGAGCGGCTGATCCTTCGCCGTTTCGAGTATTCCGATATTGACTCCATGATCCGTAACTGGATCGCGGATGAGAAGACGCAGTGGGACTATGGCGAGCCATTTTACTCCACGCCTGAGGAAGTCAGAGAACTACTGGATACGAAGTATATCGGTTCGTATTCTCGAGAAGATTATTACCGATGGGCCGTGATCGAGAAGAGTTCCGGCGAATGTATCGGACAGATCGCGTATTTTACGGTAGATAGCAAGAATCAGCATGGCGAGATCGAGTATGTGATCGGACCGTCGTTTCAGGGGCGTGGATATGCCACCGAGATGACCAAAGCCGTCATCGCATTCGGCTTTGAAAAGATCAACTTCCATCGGATCGAGATCGACTGCCGGACGGAAAACGAAGCCTCCGGGAAAGTGATCGAGAAGTGCGGCCTGACATACGAGGGCGTCTTCCGCGATTTCTTCTGGAGAAACGATCACTACGAAGGAAGAAGAGTATTCTCTATTCTGAAAGAGGAGTGGGAAGGCTTGAATAGAACCGGATTGAATAATACTGATGCTGTGTGAAGGAAGTAAAGGAAAGTGGCAGCAGAAAAACTTCAGTATATAGAAGATAACTCGACAGGGATCGAGACCGTGAGTCTGGAGAACGTCAGCATTTCCTATCCGCCGCACACGCATGTGGGGCATTATGTGTTTGGCATCGTGACGGAAGGCTCGATCCTGATCCGCGTCGGCAATCAGGCGTTCACATGCTCGGAAGGGGAGTGCTTCTCCGTTCTTCCGGATGTGCAGCATTCAATCGAACCGCGATCCGAACGGTATTCCATGATCACGACATGTATCCCTAGAGATGATAATGCGGAAAAAGAACTGGACGTCATCAAACGCGAGATCCTTGGTAACCCGGAGCTGGACCTGAGCATCGATCAGATGTCCGAGAAGGTAAACATCAGCTCGTACCACATGATCCGGAAGTTCACTTCCGAGAACGGTCTGACACCCCATAAGTTCCAGATGCAGTGCCGTATCCGGAAAGCCCAGCAGCTCCTGCGTCAGGGGTATAAGGTGGTGGATGTGGCGCACATGTTGGGCTTTTGTGACCAGAGCCATCTGGACAGAGTATTTAAGAAACAAGTCGGCATTTCACCGGAGCAGTTTATCCGATCTGCAACAATATCTAATGCGGAATGAGTCGATCCGCAATTTTATCCAATGCGGACTGATCTGATCCTGTTATGATCAAACCATCCTAGAAAAAAGAGAGGTTGATCATAATGGAAAACACAGTATTTGAAGCATTTAACGAAGGAAGATTTCAGGTCCCGGAAGGAACGGTCATGTTCAAGGACATCCCCTGGTCGAAGCATCCGACATTTGAGGGTGTGGAGCTGAAGCATATCGTGACCTCGAAGGTCACTGGCGGAGAATACAGCTACCATCTTGTCAGGATCGCGCCCGGTAAGAGCATTCTCGACCATATCCATGATCCGCAGCTGGAAACACATGAGGTGATCGCAGGCCATGGAACATGCGTAAACGACGGCTGCGAAATCGAGTATTTCCCGGGAGTGATCTCGATTATGCCCGCCAAAGTGCATCACGAAGTTCATGCAGGAGACGAGGGTCTATATCTCTTTGCCAAGTTTATGCCGGCGCTCTGCTGATAAAGTTTTGAGTGAACGAAGGTAATCCCTGATATAAAAAAATCGTAAATCTGTAAATTATCGAAATCGGTTTAGATTATAATTTCCCAAATGTGTAGAAGCACTTTCCTATGTATTGATGGGGGATGAAACATGAAGGAAGAGTATGCAAAAATCGAGATCGAGATGATCGTCTTTGAGGATCAGGATGTTATCACAGCATCGAAAGAGGGCTGGGAAGAAAACGAGCTGCACGAGCTGGATTAAGCCGGAAAGCCTGATCTGTTTTAATACTAAACGCGATTATATCAGAGGAGTAATAGTATGAAGATTAATAGATTCAGAAAAGGTCTGCCGCTGACAGCACTTTCTTTAGCATTGTCCGTTATTGCGGGCAGCTGTTTTCTGGGAGGGAATAAGGTTTCGGCCGATGCAAAAGCACTGGAAGAAGAACTTAGCTATGCATCTTTCAGCTCTGCGGAAAGCGCCGCAGACGACGATGCAATATTCAAGATCCCGTATATCTCTACATACTATTTCGATCCGAAGCCGACGGTCAGCGATACGGTGAAGATTCCTCTTTATCTCACGGACTACGAGCAGTCGGAGTATATGGAGAACGATTCTTCCGTAAAACTCGATCTTCTCTATGAGCTCGACGGAATAGCGCATAAGATCGAGAATGTCTCTATCGGAGACTACACGATCACACTTGGGAAACTTTCCAAAGGGATGCACCAGTTCACACTGCAGGCCTATGACAGAAGGACAGGGCTTTCTTCGCATAAACTCTATAATGAACTGTGGGTCATCGATCCTTCGGAATATACGATCCCGCAGGAGAAGATATACTACATGACCGAAGATGACCTGACTTCCTTCGGCATCCATAACGATGACAGTGCAGCACCGGAAGATCTAATATCCACACGAGAAGGGCTGACGGTGCTTTTTGCGCAGAAGCAGGCCGAAGGATTTAGAAAGATCGTACTTCTTCCCGGCGTGTACAGAGTCGACGGATTAAAAGCCCGGGAAACCTGCATCAAGATCCCGTCCCACTTCACGGTAGATATGAACGGAAGTACTTTTAAACTCGATCCGATCACGGTGTACGATGAGACGACGCCGGGCTGTGTCGTCCGGATCGAAGATGCCATCGATGCCCATCTGGAAAACGGAATCATAGAGGGTGACCGTTTCGAGAGAAAGGCAGCCGGCAAGGAAACGGGGTATATTGGCGAACCGATCAACACCATCCTGATCAACGGCGGAAAATACTGCACGGTCAGCAATATGACGATCCGCCAGACGACCGGACACACTATCTTTACGCGCGGCGTGGACGGACCGGGCGTGAAGATCACGGAGTTTAGCAGGACGGCGATCGTCAACGGAAAAGAAACGGCCAATGCGAAGGCAAGCACCAGCCCGTATATCGACCTCAGCGTGATCATGGCATGGAATGAACAGTCCTGGAAAGCTGAGACGGATCCGGAGTACTGGAAAAACATCGGCAACTATAACTATATGTACGTCGGCCATCCGGAGGGACATCGCGGGATCAAAGGAGATTCCGGAGTTGTATATGTTTCTTTCTATGACGCGAATAAGAAGTTCCTGGAGACCGTGACGGGCTTTCAGTTTAGAAAGATCCAGATCGTTCCCGGCGCGAAGTACTGCCGCGTCACCTTCCACGGAAATGAGTTCCCGTACAGCGAATATATCGATAGCGTGTCGGTATATAGCAAGCACTTCGGCGATTACAATGCATTCACGGATATTGATTTCTTTGATACGAGAACGACTTCCCTCGCGCCGACATCCTGCAATAACCTTTTGATCGAAAACTGCACCTATACCAGATGCGGCACTAGCATCACGCGGCTGCCTGTTGACTTTGAAGATGGCTGGCAGGAGTGCCAGGATGTGTATTACAGAAATAACCATTTCTATGAGAGAGTAGCCGGAAATACCGGTGCCGTCGTAGATGTGGCCGGATTGAATCATGTGTATGAGAACTGCTCGGATCATACGATCTTCATTCGTGATTTGGTGATCGGAAGTACTATAAAGGGTTTCAATGACGGGAAGATGGTCCTGATCTGGAATCCCGGTGACCATAAGCGCGGATCCTATGGACGGATCTTCGATAACGACTGCGAAAAAATCGAATTCCGTGAGGCGGATAAGTCGCACAATGTTTTGGAGCCGGTTGATATCAAGGTGAAAAACTGTACTGTCCGCGGTAACTGGACGCAGGGCATGAAGGATATTATCACCTATGAGAACTGTACATTTACCCGGTTTGCCGGTGGAACTGCGATATTCCGCGGCTGTACGGTCGAACTGGCCGATCAGCTGAGTACGGACCTTTATTTCTATGACTGCACGATCCGGATGTCACAGTATGATACGAAAGGAAAAGTGAACTTCGGAAACTATCCGGACACGACCCGTGTCTTTGAAAACTGCAGATTCGAAGGAACGATGAATTTTACGAACTATCAGCTGTTCTCGGGTACATTCAAAGGCTGTGAATTTGAAGATCTTCGCATGATCGCATCAGGTGGCGATGTGAAAAGAACTCTCCTCTTTGATTCCTGCACGATCCGATCCGCCGGAGATTATTTCATCAATGTCGGACCTTACCAGAACGATCCGCTGAAGTATCTCGACCTGCAGTTTAAGGACTGTGATATCACCCATACCGGAAGAAACTTCATTTCCCTGACGACGAAGACGAAAGGGGACAGCCAGATCCGCTTTGATAACTGCACGATCAATAAGGACAGCGGGACGCTCGTGACCGGATATAACAGTTATAATCTCGGGGAATATGCAGGAATGGTTTCCCTGGATATCTGGTTCTCCGGAACGGCTGTCGATCCGGCAGTGACGGTGGATAGCAGAAATATCGATCCTTCGGTCATCCGTGTGCATCTCGATGACTCCGTCCTGCCGATCAAGTTCGCGCACAGCTGCTCGGTCGGAAACAGCCTGTCCATCAACTACTATATCCCGATGGAATCGGTAACCGGATACAGCAACTACCGCCTTGTGGTGGAAAAACAGGTCTTTGATAAGGATGCTTCCACTTTTACCTGGAAGGAATATACCTTAACGGAGTACACTTTTAGTACGATCGACGGGACGAGATATGTCCGTTTCCCATTTGACGGGATCGCCGCCAAAGAGATCGGAGATCAGGTTCGTGCGACCCTGTATCTTGAGAAGAACGGGAAGACCTATCACTCTCCGGTGGATGAATATAGCGTAAAAGCCTATGCGATGAACCGTCTGGAGAAGTCGGACGATGCCGGTCTGAAGACGCTTCTGGTGGATATGCTGAACTATGGCTCTGAGGCCCAGAACTATTTCGGATATCATGTGGAAGCTCTTGCCAATAAGGACCTGACCAGTGCGCAGAAGAAGCTGGCATCGGCGATGCCGGAACCCACCAATCAGGAAGGCCTTGTTTCGAATTCTTCTGCAAAAGCACATTTCTACGGGAAGAACCTGGTACTGGGCAGCAGTGTGGATCTTAAGTACTACATGACGTTTGACTCGGGAAAACCTGCGGATAGCGTGAAACTGGTGCTTTCCTACACGACTTTGGGCGGTACTCCGGTAGAAAAAACGGTCCCTGCGTCTGAGTTTATCTATGACAGCAGTACCGGTTCTTATACGGCGAAACTGGATGTCATCGCCGCGAAGGATATGTCCTGCGTAGTCACCGCGAAGATCTATAACGGAAATACCCTGATCAGCGATACGCTCAGCTACAGTATCGAAACATATGTATATAACCGTCTTCAGAAATCGTCCAATGACGCGCTGAAAGCAGTTCTCCGGTATATGTTTACCTACGGAAAATCCGCAGAGACGTATTTCAGGACACATTAAAGAATTAGGAAAGCCTATTGCTGATTTTAAGAACCTATCAAAGGAACTTGAAATCTGTTATACTACGATAGAAGTTTAATTGTAGAGAGGGCTTGGATATGACTAATTCTGAAAATATGAAACCCGAAAAATCTGGACTTTTCAGCGTAATCAAATACGAAGGCAACAACGATACCTTTATCTGGAAGCACCCTGTTGAAGATTTCAACTACGGCTCCCAGCTGATCGTACACGAAAGTCAGGAAGCGGTCTTCTTTAAAGACGGCCAGGCTCTGGATACTTTCGGACCGGGACGCCATACTCTGGAGACACAGAACCTCCCGCTTATCGGAAAAGCATATAAGCTGGCAACCGGATCACAGAGTCCTTTCCACGCGGAAGTATATTTCATCAATAAGACCGTACAGATGGCCATCAAATGGGGCACTCCGGACAAGGTCAGATTTATCGACCCGCTGACAGGTACACCTCTGGATCTCGGCGCATCCGGTGAGATGAATCTTCAGGTCTCTAATTCCAGAAAGCTCCTGATCCAGCTGGTCGGCACGATGAAGGGCATCGCATGGCAGGATGGAGAAGGCTTTACCAAGTCCCTTCAGGAATCTTTCCGCCCGTTGATCTCCAATGCGGTCAAGACGAATCTTCCGACAGTTATTAAGTCCGAAGCGATCGATATTCTCGAGATCGATGAGAATCTCGGTCTTATTTCCGACAGCCTGAAAGATAAGATCCTTCCGGGATTTGAGGAGTATGGTCTTACGATCCCGCAGTTCTATGTAACCAGCATCGTTCTTCCGGAAAATGACCCGAACTTCAAGCGAATCAGAGAACTCCACACGATCACGCTGCAGACCAGGATCATCCAGGCGGAAGCGACGGTCAAGACCGCGCAGGCACAGAGCGAGACGCAGTACAGAACTGCGCAGGAGCAGAGTAAAGCAGCGATCGAAGCGGCACACAGAGAGGCAGAGCTCCAGAGACAGCTGACCGAGACAGAGGTCGCCAGAAGAGAAGCCGAGAGAAAGGTCATTGCCGCACAGGCGGATGCCGAGGCTATGAGACTGGCCGGCATGACAGAAGCCGAGATCATGAGAGCCAAAGGCTACAATCAGAAAGATGTACTCCAGGCGGAAGTTCAGAAGGCTTACGCCGAAGGTATCGGAAATATGGGCCCGGATGTTACCAATGGCGGTGGCGGCGGAAGCTCCATCGTGGGCGACATGATGGGACTCGGCGTCGGAATGGCGGCAGCTAATGCGATTATGCCGCAGATCAGCAACATGATGTCCGGCATGAACACACAGCAGCAGCCTGCGAATACTGCGGCTCCGGCTGCACCTTCTGCACCTTCGGCGGATATGTGGGACTGCCCCTGCGGCCAGAAGAACATTATCGGAAACTTCTGCAACAACTGCGGTAGTAAAAGACCGGTCGCTGTATCCGGGGATGCCTGGGATTGCAGCTGCGGATTAAAAGGAATCGTCGGAAACTTCTGCAATAACTGTGGAAAGAAGAGGGGTGAGTGATCATGAGTAAAAACGGAGTACGTGGTTGTATAGTATTAGCCATTCTTATGGCAGTGTTCAGCGTGATCGCTTTTGTGGCGCCCTTTTGCATGACAACGACTTTCTGGGTCGCCTATATCTGCGGAATGATCGCGATCGCTTTCCAGTTCGTTATCTTTTCGATCTCCTTTTCCAAAGGAAAGGGAGCAAGAAGCAAGTTCTATGGTTTCCCGATCGCCCGTATCGGAGTTACCTATCTTCTTGTCCAGCTGGTACTGAGCATCATCGAGATGGCTCTGTCCGATAAATTCCCGGCATGGGCCGCGATCATTATCAATGTCATCGTCTTCGCTATTGCGGCTATTGGCTGCATCGCCGCCGATGTTGTACGTAATGAGGTCGTCCGTCAGGATGTACAGGTCAAGCAGGAGATCTCTAACATGAAGACTCTTGCTGCGATGGCAGCAGGACTTCCCGGCCAGTGCCAGGATGAAGCCCTCAAGAAAGACCTGCAGAAACTCGCTGACGAGTTCAAGTTCAGTGATCCGGTTTCCTCTGCGGCGACCGCTGCGATGGAGAATAATCTCGGAGCACAGCTGCAGCAGCTGAGAAATGCTCTGGCAAGTGGCGACTATGCCACCGCAAAAACATATTGCGGAATTCTGATGAACGGCCTGTCTGAAAGAAATCAGGCCTGCAAGCTCAATAAGTAATCATTAAGGTGTAAGAATCGATGGCAGTATTCAAATGCAAAATGTGCGGCGGAGGCCTCAATATTACTGAAGGTATGACCGTATGTGAATGTGAATACTGCGGTTCGGTGCAGACTGTACCTCAGCTGGATGACGACAAAAAGCTCAATCTGTTTTCACGTGCCAACAGACTGCGTAGTGCCGGCGAATTTGATAAAGCTTCCGGCGTGTATGAGACGCTGGTCTCGGACTATCCGGAAGAGGCGGAAGCTTACTGGGGTCTGCTTCTGTGTAAGTTCGGTATCGAATATGTAGATGACCCGGGAACCGGAAAGAAGGTCCCGACCTGTCACCGGTCTTCTTTTGACAGCATCATGGAAGATGAGGATTTCGAGATGGTCATGGAATGCTCGGATCCTGCTTCCCGTGCCGTCTATAGAGAAGAAGCCAAAGCGATCGAAGCTCTTCGTATCGCCATCAACGAGGTTTCTTCCAAAGAAGATCCGTACGATATTTTCATCTGCTATAAAGAAACGGATGATACCGGTAACCGCACCATCGACAGTGTGATCGCGCAGGATGTGTACCAGGCACTAGTGGGAAAAGGCTATAAAGTCTTTTTCTCGAGAATCACTCTCGAAGATAAACTGGGCCAGGAATATGAGCCGTATATCTTTGCGGCGCTTAACTCCGCGAAGATCATGCTCGCGTTCGGAACGGATTACGAATACTATAACGCCGTATGGGTAAAGAACGAGTGGAGCCGTTTCCTTAGCCTTATCGAAAAAGGCGCGAATAAGACCTTGATCCCCTGTTATAAGGGAATCGATGCCTATGATATGCCGAAGGAATTTGCAAGGCTCCAGGCGCAGGATATGGGAAAAGTCGGCGCCATACAGGACCTTCTGCGTGGCATAGAGAAGATCCTGGGATCGAAGAATAAAAATACCGTAACCGCTCCTGCGCCGTCTGCACTGAGAGAAGGCGATCTGACCAGGATGGGCCTTCTGAGGCGCACCTTTATGTTCATCGAAGATGGTGACTGGAGCAATGCCGAAAGATATGCCGAGAAGATCCTGGATATCGATCCGGAGAACGGTGAGGCCTATCTGGCGAAAGCGATGGCGGACCTTCGGATCCCGAATCTCGTGACACTGACGAATATAGAGGTCTTCGAGAATAACCCTAACACGAAAAAAGCACTTCGATACGGCAACGAAGCGCTGAGAAACGATATCATCGGATTTATCGAATCGCATAAATCCGCAGAGAGGATGCGCCAAAAGGCGGAAGAGGAAAGAAAAAAGCGGGAAGAGCAGGCCGCTCAGGAAACCGCGGAGAAAGTCATTGCCACCTTTACGGCGCAAGAACACCCTTCTGATAAAGCTTCTGAACCGAAGAAAAAACTGAGTTTCGGTCAGGCCCTCCTGGCACTTCTATCGAATCCGCGGGTCATTCAGATCGTGTGCGAAAAGAATATAAAGCAGGTCTCCCTTTATAATGGGTATGTGACGATCCCGTTCGGACGGTATCCTCAGCTGTCAAACGGCGCGACATCCGATATCGAGTGGCTGGTCTTAAGAAAGGATGGAAGCAGGATCCTTCTTATCAGTAAAGACGCTCTCGAATGCCTGAAATACAGCGAAGACGGTACGCTGGCTACATGGGAGACATGCTCGCTTCGCAGATGGCTGAACGAAACGTTCATTACCAGTGCTTTTACTGCGGAAGAAAAGAATATGATCCTGAATGTATCTGTCGCCGCGGATAAGACCCACACCCTCGGTACAGGACCCGTAAACGATACCATCGACAAGATCTTCCTTCTGGACGGTGCAGAAGTAAATCTGTATCTGAATACCAGAAGTGCCCGGGCTTGCCAGGAAACAGAGTATTGCCGGGCAAGAGGTTCATCTACCCCCGGCAGATGGTGGCTGAGGACACCCGGTGCGTATGTCAGTAGTGACGGTACGGTGAACTACGGCGGCAGAAGTGTCTTTGCCAGCAATAACGCAATCCGTCCCGCTATGTGGATCGATCTTGAAGCGTAATTCTCCCGGGTTACTTCTTTATACTTACGGTTATTCTTCATGAGCGGAAGTGAATGATATAATAACTGTTGAGAGTTTTTTGCGGTATTTTACGCGGAAAGGTGAATTATGCGTAGATTTCGATTGCAGGTTTTTTTCGGACTCTTTTTCAGTGCGTTTATCCGTTTTGGGATCTGCTTCCTGTTCTTTGTGATAGGAATGCTGCTTTCCCCTGTAAACAAGATGTTTTTCTACTTTGGTATCGCATGTTTGATTTTTGAAGTGCTCGTCGCTTTGGCTGATGCAGTCCGTTGTATGAGTGCGGTGAAAAAAGGCAACTCAGGCAATCCGGATGTGGATGAGTTTTTTAAGGTTATCTTTACGGACGATTATGATGACCCCGAAGTGGAACTTGCCAAAGCATTAACGAAACTTACAGGTGGCGCTTTTCATGGACCCGAGCCTGTCGAGAGTATTTATCGGCCGATCGCAGAAGAGTTGAAGAGCAGAATCACCGAGAAAACAACTACGGAAGAGGCAGTGGCGATATTCCGGGAACTGGTGGAATCTTCAGGCTTTGAAGACGAGACGATTACTTTTACTTCATCCATCGAGAGAAGGCAGGGTGATTGGAAAAAGTATTTCGTGATGTCATTTCATCTTGCCTCTTCCGGGCATATGATGCATTTTACTATGTACTATAAGCATACCTTTTCCGATCCGAATACGATCCTGGAGATCATTTGCGATGCGGGAAGGGAATCGTTCTATCAGGAAGTCTATGATCACCAGCGTTATCAGAAAAGAAAATCTGAAGTTCCTCTTCACATAGATGTTATTCTGTAGTTCTTCCGTGTGAAGCAGGTTTTGCGGATATGCTGTTAATAGAAAAAAACGGGAAAAGGAGATATACTGGCGTCGATGAGTAACGGGTGGGTCAAAACACTGAAGACCTTGAATTTTATATCCGGGAAGTCCGGTTCGGAAGCGGACCTGATGCGTCATAGAAAACGTGCCGAGTGGGCCGGCCGCCTTGCGACTCCCAAAGGTGATGTGGAGAGAAGAAGGTTTCAGATCGGCGAAATTCCCTGTGAGGAGTTCAAACCTTCTTCTGAAAGAGCTTCTGAGTATGTGATCCTCTACTGCCACGGCGGCGGGTACGTCAGCGGCGGACTCGACTATGCGGGCAATCTCTCTACGAAACTTGCCATGGCGACAGGTTTCACCGTCTATTCATTCGCTTACCGGCTGGCGCCGGAGCATCCTTACCCGGCTGCACCGGAGGACGCATCGGCCGTCTGGGACTATCTTATGGAAAATATTGCTGCGGCAGACCACGTGCTCTTAGCAGGGGATTCCGCGGGCGGAAATATGGCCCTCTGCCTGACGCAGAGACTGATATCAGAAGGAAAACAAGCACCTCGGGAACTTCTTTTGTTCAGCCCGTGGACGGATATGACCGGAACATCCGAGTCTTATGAAACCAATCAGGATATCGATCCGATCCTTACGAAAGAGTTTGTAATGGATTCCGCCAAGGCATATATGGGAGAAAATGATCCGCTGGATCCTGCTTTCAGTCCGCTGTTCGGAAGTTTCGAGAATTTCCCGCCAGTCTATATTATGGCCGGAAGAAACGGGATACTTTTAGATGATAGTGTTAAACTTAAAGAGAGAATAGATTCATCCGGCGGGAAGGCGGAACTTGATATTGAGGAGAAAGGATGGCATGTGTACCAGCAGATGCCCGGCTCCATGGCGAAAAAAGCGATGAAGCGGCTGGCGGAACATGTGTCAGACGAGATCTATGGGAAGCGGTAATTGGTATAAAGTTGACAATGTCTCAAAAGTCTTTCTGGCCACGGTCGGGAAACGTGATACAAGGTCGTTCCGCTTAAGCTGCACGCTGAAAGAGGAGGTCGATCCTGAGCTTTTGCAGCAGGCGGTGGAATCTGCGATCGAAGATCGTCCGCAGGTACAGGTGAGGATCCGGCGCGGAATCTTCTGGCATTATATGGAAGACACGGATCTTATGCCTGTGGTAAAGCAGGAAGACGATCGTATCTGTCCGCTTCTTTATGTCCCATCCAAGACCATGCTCCACTACCAGGTGACCTATTTCAGAAACAGGATCAATCTGGATATCTCGCATGTCCTCGCGGACGGAACGGGTGCCATGGAGTTCCTGAATATCATCGTGCTGGATTACTTAAGAAGGAAGTATCCCGGTGAGTTTACGGACATTACCGTCCATTCCGGCGCATCTCAGGGAGACCTTAGTCAGGACAGTTACCGCCAGTTCTTCGGAAGTAAGAACCTTTCCCGCGGCCCCTCGCGAAAGAAGGCTTTCCGGCTGATAGGGATAAAGCTTCCTTATCATCAGCTGCAGTTTTTCGAGATCCATCTGCCGACTTCGCAGATCCTTCCCCGTGCAAAAGAACTGAAAGTCTCTCTGACAAGCTATCTGGGGGCGCTCTGGATGCTTGCGATCCGTGATGAGATGCCGCACCGCAAGAACCAGCTTCCGGTGACGATATCTCTGCCTGTAAATCTTCGGAATTACTATCCGTCAAAGACTGCGCGAAACTTCTTCAACAGCGTAAACGTCTCGCATGTCTTTGACAGTGAGATCTCACTGGAGGAACTGGCCGCTGAGTTTGATGCATCCTTTAAGAGTCAGCTTACCGAGGAAAATGTAAAGAAACAGATGGACAGCTTTGAAACGATGGAGTACGTGGCTCCCGTCAGGGTGGTGCCGTTATTTATCAAGCAGTGGGTAGTGCGGCATTTTACGAAGAAATCGAATAAGAAGGTGTCCATGACCTTTTCGAATATGGGTGTGCAGAAACCTCCCAAGTCTCTTGGAGAGAAAATCGGGAATTACAGCGGATTCTGCAGTACCAACACCATTTTCTCGACCATGTTCGGATATGGAGATAATCTCACTCTCGGAGTCTCCTCCGCATATATGAATACCGATGTCGTAAAGAATTTCGTGCGGTTCCTTTCCTCATCCGGAGTGGACATCACCGTATCTGCTACGGAGGTGATCAGATGAGAAAGTGCCCTTATTGCAATATCGGGATCGAGGGCGATCTCCTGAAATGCCCGCTGTGTCAGAGTAAACTGTCCGGGACTGGCGAAGCTCCTTGTTATCCGACGTTTGAAGCACAGAAGAAGAGGTCCCTCTTTTATAAGATCCAGCTGTTCCTTGCCTGGGGTCTGCTAATTGTCGGAGTCGGTCTGGATTTCATGGTCGGACTTCGGATCCCGGGGTATCCGGGACTTCACTGGAGCCTGCTTCTTGCCATGTGGCTCATGGGACTTGAGTTCGGCATCATGCGGCAGTTTAAGCCGGATACCGGATCGGCAGGAAAGGTGACCATGCTGATGCTGATCACGATTGCGATGTGGTGTGTCACCGCATACTACCTCGGCTTTATGAAGATCACGATCGATCTGGTGGTGCCGAGTGCACTGGTGGCGACGATCATAGCGAATTTCGTGCTGGCGATGATTGATAAAAACGGAAATACGATGTCATACCTTCTCTCAGGACTTCTCATGGGAGTCGTTCCGAGTGTCATATATTACTTTGCAAGTGCGAAAATGCCGATCGCCTGGGTCGTCTGCCTGATGGTCAGCGTCATCCTTTTTGCAGGCGCCGTTATATTCAAGGGAAGAGCCGTGGCAGCAGAGCTTCAGAGACGCTTCCACGTGTGATGATATGATAAGCCGAGTGTCTATTGGGTTAAGTACACACTTCATTTATAGGAGGGAAGAAAAATGAAAAAGAAGATATTAATTCCACTCATAGCGATGGTGGTCGTAATAGCTGCATTGGTAGTATTACTGCCAAATTTGTTTTTGAAATCCTCTAAAAAAGAACAGCAAAAACCGGAAGTAGTGGATCCGAAAGTAATCATGGATGATTATAACAATGGAAAAATATCCATGGATGAATTTGTAAAACTGAACATAGATAATCCTAATGATTATGTTCCTATTGATTTGTTTATGTATAACAATATCGATCAGTTATCCGAGTCAACATTAACATACTATTTAGAACAGATAAATCTACCTGATGTAACTTTTGATCCGGATAAAGAAAATGAAGATGATGACGATTCTAATGTTGGTTTGTTTGCTAAACCGGTATATGCAGATGGAAAACTGAAGAACTTAAATCAGGTTGTTTTGTCCGGCAATGGACACTTTTTGGTATGGTATACAACTACAGGAAAAAGTGCAATAAGTAAGGAGCAAGCTGAAAGTATAGCGAAAGAGTTAGAAGCAACGGTTGATAAGTATAAAGATATATTTGGGTGTGAGTACAAGTTCGAATCTATGATTTTGTCAGAAAGATCAAGATATAAGAAGCAGCAGAAAGTATTAAAAAACAATAATATTGATGTTGAATATTTGGAAAAAGCTATGCATGTATATGTATATGAATATTCCGAAAAAGTGACGGCACAATATAGATCCAGAAGAGTAGCATCGGATGATAAGGAAAATGCCCTCAAAACAATCGGTACAGATTTTAACGGTTCTGCAGTCCTTCCGTACATCAGGCTCAGACCGTCCTCACTTTCGGATAGTGAAAGGGCAAACCAATTGATGAATCATGAATTGTTTCATCATTATCAAATGGAAATATTAGAAGGCCATTCTAATCCTATAACTGACTTTCGCATATTTGACGGAACAGCCAACCTAGCGAGTGCTCTGGCTACTCCAAAAGAATCTGAAGAAGGTTTTTTGAATGAGTGGGCACACACAGCAAGAAAGTATGCGGATCGCTTTCTTAGCGAAGAGTTTATTAAAGAAAAAGAAAGCGAAGGAGGCGAAAACTATGTATCTTACGCTTTATTCGTCTATTTGTATCATTATTCTAACTGCGTAGATAATGGAATGCATAAAATCCTAGAATCTATTTACCAAAAAGACGGCTTTGAATATCTGAATAAAGCCGCGACTTTGGATGAACTCGCGAAAGTCCAGGAAACAGTTGCGCTGAAGAATATAACACAAAAATATAGCAACAAGAACTTTGTTGATGCTCCAAGTTATCGTTCGGATTGGGATTTCCCTATCAAGGCGATCCTAGCGCAACAGATACCAAATGGAGGCCAATCTTTTAGCACGAAATTACCAAGACTGGCTATGGAATTCTATAGGGTAACAAATTCTACTGCAGAAGCGAAATTGGAAAAGAATAGTAATATAGCTGCTTACTTATTCAAGGAAAAAAACGGCAGCTTTGAGGTGATCGATAGGGTAGCTTCAGACAGCAATGAGCATGTGTTTGATTTGACTGAATATGACATAATGTATCTGGTTATTGCCAACACTAGCTTAACGACAGAAAATGAATACAAATTAACGATTGCACCTGCGAAGAAAACAGATCCTACAGAAACAAAACCAGATGATTCGACTGCGACAACAGACCCGACTACTGGTCCGGATGAATCGACGACAGAGCCACAGGAAACAAACAGAGGCGTCTCATTCCTTTCGTACGAGACGACAACCCACTGGAACGATGAAATTCTGAAAGAGATAGATACATACTATTTTGATGAAAATGATATGGTATGTAATCATACAGTTACGTTGTATCTTGTAGATGGTGTGATGGAAGATTTTTATGAAAGTGTTGCTGAATCTACTAGGCTATACACGAATATAAAAGTTGAAGGAAATATGCTCCAATATGATTTTACTGATTATGCTCTTGAAATAGGTCATGAAAAAGAACATACAAAGGACTTCATTATTTACTTTTATGAATTCCCTGATGGTGACGAATTTAGCGAATATGAGAGAACAGACTATAATCCTTACGGATGATTGAATAGAGAGTATTGTCGAGAAAACGGGGCAGGAACCGCATGGATAACATAAAAATTGAAAACTTTATCAGAAAACAAAAAGTGGCGTTTATCTGCTCTGTAGATGAGGATGGATTTCCTAACGTGAAAGCGATGTTGAAGCCGCGAAAGATCGAAGGGCTTCATGATTTCTATTTCTCTACCAATACATCCTCCATGCGGGTCAAGCAGTACTTGAATGATCCAAAGGCGTGTATTTATTTCTACCACAAGGGATTGATCAAATACACGGGAGTCATGCTGAAAGGTAAAATGGAAGTGCTGACAGATCAGAAGACAAAGGATATGATCTGGCGGAAAGGTGATACGATCTTCTATAAAGGCGGCGTCACTGATCCTGATTACTGCGTTTTGCGGTTTGCTGCTGAAAGCGGAAGATACTATTGTGATCTGAAGACAGAGAACTTTTCGATCGACTGAACAGATACGTTTCAATAAAGCGGAGGAAAAGTATGAAAAAGTGGTATGACGAAGAATATGAATTTACTGTGGAAGTGACCGGGTTCCTTCATGGAGACCATACGGAAAGATACTGCCGTAACGGGGAAGAAATCGGCGACAAATATACCTGCACCTACGGATGCCCGGTAAATCAGGATGGATATGGCATCTGCTCCAAGACCATGATGATGCTTTATCCCTTGATGGAGGCAATCCGAAGTGGCGGTGACCTTGAGAATCTCGGCGGTGACGGGAAGTATTCCAAAACCGTGGTATGCCCCGATGGCTGCGTGATCTTCAAGCTCACAGCCAAGCCGCTTGGAAATGAGAATTTCCATAAGGGCGGATTCTATGACTATCCTGATGCAACCTAATGAGTGAGGCAGAACAGCGTAATTTGTGTTTTTTGCTTAGTGAGCGAATGAACAGTGATCTGATTGCTCGATCAATATATGTCCAAACACTCGGTTAAATGTCGTCCAAATGCTCGAATTGTCTTGCTCTTTTTTTCCCTGAAATGTATAATTTAGTTTACATGGAGGGCGCGTTATGAAGGAATATATGCCAAGAGTATCAGATAACCTGTTAAACGACCATCTGGAATCGAAAGGTGCTGTTCTTATCGAAGGTCCAAAGTGGTGTGGTAAAACAACCTCGGCGAAGCATCTTGCTAATAGTTATATTGAGATGGATCGACCTGATATGACCGAACAGTATCAAAGAATGGCAAAACTAAATCCATCAGGATTACTTGAAGGAGCTGTCCCGCATTTAATCGATGAATGGCAAATAGCTCCTGGTTTATGGAATGCCGTCAGATATGAAGTTGATCAAAGAGATGAATTCGGACAATTCATTCTGACGGGTTCTTCTGTTCCGGCCAACCTGGATGAAAGTACTCATACTGGAACTGGTCGAATTGTTCGAATGAAAATGCGGCCGATGTCTCTTTTTGAATCACGGGATTCTTCAGGTCAGGTCTCTCTAGGAGATTTGTTCGAATGTAAAGATATATTTGGCTCTGATAATCATACCATTGATGATATTGCATATTTTATTTGTAGAGGTGGCTGGCCAAAAGCGATTGGTCAATCTTTAAAGGTTTCCTTGAAACAGAGCCGCGATTACTTTAATGCAGTAGTGAATGATGACATTATGAGAGTTGATGGAGTAAGAAGAGATCCTGATAGAACGAAAAGGTTAATGAGATCATATGCACGCAATGTAGCAACTCAGGCTTCACTGGAGACAATACGTGACGATGTAAGAGTTAATGACACAGATACATTTGATAAAGAAACGGTCTATTCGTATATAAATGCTTTGAAGAAAATCTTTGTGATAGAAGATTCTCATGCATGGAATCCGAATCTTAGATCCAAGACAGCAATTCGAACTACGGATACACGATACTTTGTCGATCCTTCTATTGCAACTGCTTCTCTTGGGATGGGACCTCAGGATTTGGTGAATGATCTTAATCTTATGGGCTATTTCTTCGAAAACCTATGTATTAGAGATTTGCGAATCTATTCAGATTCTCTTGATGGACAGGTGTATCACTACAGAGATAAAACAGAACTTGAGTGTGACGCTGTTGTTCATCTCACTAATGGGAAATACGGATTGATAGAAATAAAACTTGGTGGTGATGACTTGATAAATGAGGGGGCTGCCTGTTTGAAAAAACTATCGGGAAAAATAGATACTGATAAAATGCAAAAGCCATCGTTTATGATGGTATTGTGTGGAGTAGCTCCTTTTGCATATAGGCGGGAGGATGGTGTTTATGTTGTTCCGATATCCTGCTTAAGAAATTAGAAGATGCTTTACTTAGTGACTTGAATAAGAAAACTTCGACATCGGTCAAATACTGATCGATCGAATAAGGAGAATAGATGAGTAGAACAGAAATAACTGAACTGACTGTATTGTGCCTGATTCACGACGAGGAGCGGTATTTGCTTCAGGATCGTGTGAGCGAGGACTGGAGAGGATATACTCTTCCGGGAGGTCATGTGGAACCGGGTGAATCGATCGTCGATGCGGTTATCCGGGAGATGAAAGAAGAGACCGGACTTACGATACGTTCTCCAAGACTCTGCGGAATCAAACAGTTTCCATTGAAAGACGGTGACTATGCTAATGGCCGGTATCTTGTATTCCTGTACGAGACAAGTGCTTTTGAAGGAGAATTAGTTTCCTCTGATGAAGGAGCCATGCACTGGGTCGAGAAAAAGGAAATCAATAACGTCAACCTGGTTGAAGATTTCCTCGATCTCATCGATGTTATGATGAATGAGAACTACAGTGAGTTCCAGTACACCGTCGAGGACGGGAACTGGATCGTGCATAAGCGATAGATAGAAGGAATAAACGAGATGTTTGTAAACGATTTGGAATTTAGATGTGCAGATACAAGTGATGCGAAGCTTCTGGTGGAAATCTATAATTCTGCATTTTATGATGACTTCATCCGCTATGGACAGTGCCAGGCGTATGGCCGCTCCGAGGAGAATATGCAGAGGTCTATCATCGATTATCCGAAGATCATTGCCTATGATCAGGGAAAGGCTGTAGGCGTTATCAGTTATAAAGAGGAAGCGCCCGGAAAGTATTATATCGGCTGCTTAGCCGTCGTAAAAGAAGAACAGGGCCGTGGAATCGGAACGCTGCTGATGAAGAATTTTATGAGTGAGCATCCGGACTGGCAGGAGCTCACGTTGGTCACTCCCAAAGATAATGAGCGGAATATCCGGTTTTACACCAAGCGGTTCGGTTTTGATATCGTGGGAGAAGAAGTGGATGGAACGGTGACTGTTCTATTATTTAAACTAAGCAGGAAAGACATATGATAAGATAAGTGGATCACATTACGAAGATGCCGGACCTGCCATGGACCAGTGGTTTATAGGAGAATGCTATGGATAAAGAAGCGATGTTTTCGTCAATCAATGCAAAGTATGATGAATTAAAGTCGGCGCTTGAAGGCGACGATCTGGGGAAGATCCTTGAGCTTACTTTGGAACTTCATGCGATGGTTCATCCCGCGGAGATCTCCGGAAGAGAAGAAAAGACGGTAGCAGATTATGTTTTGGACTATATGATGCAGGGGCATAAGGATGAGTTTGTCCAGAGAGAACCCTGGGATTCGGATCTGAAATATGCCGGATCTAAGACGGTTCCGATCTGCTGGCAGCTGTGGCATACATACAGGATCGAGGATCTGGTAAGTAACATCCTGATGGAGAACGGGAAGCAGGTCTTCAATGATGATTGGCAGAAAAGGATCGGTTCTTCTATAACGGATACCGGAAATGCATTAGAGCCGGACGAGCTGGCTTCGTGGGCGAAAGGGATCCGTGTGGAGGGACTCCGCGATTATATGATGGAAGTCGGCAAAAATACCCGCCGCATCTTATCGGAGCTGACTTTGGAACAGATCAAATCTATGGTGCCGGAAGAGTGGGTCATGCGGATCCTGGAAGAGGGCGGAGTGACAACGGATTTCCGTTCAGTATGGCTTCTGGTTTTCTGGGGAAGACTGACGATTGGTGGCATGATCCTGACACCGATGACATCTCATCACATGATGCATCTTCCTACATGTATAGATAGAATTATTGAGATGGAAGGTAACTGAGGAATAACGGAGAATGGGAACAATTCTGGATTACAGAAAAATGGTGGAGCAGCCTTGGGGCAAGATGTTCTACGAGATGATATATAATCAGCTGGACTTTTCAGGTGATAAGAGGCTCAGGATTCTGGATTTCGGTGCAGGATTCTGCATTACGTCGGATCACTATGCCAAGGATCATGAAGTGATTGCGGTAGAGCCGAATGAAGAGATGTACAGCCTGCGGGTCAAGGAAAATGAGTATACTCTGATACCGCAGGGATTGGATTATCTGAAGACAGTGCCGGATGATTCATTCGATGTTGTTCTTTGCCATAATGTTCTGGAATATGTTGATAACAGAGAAGAGATACTGAAGCAGATGGCACGAGTTGTAAAACCGGAAGGAATCCTTTCTATAATCAAACATAATCTTTACGGAAGAGTCATGGGAAGTGCGGTGCTTGCTGACGATCCTCAAGCGGCACTGGATCTTCTAAATGAAGTTCCCGAGGACAGCATGTTCGGAAACAGAAGCGTATATAGCGATGAACTGCTTATCGAAGCATTGTCTCAAGAGATGACACTCTCTGAAACATTTGGAATAAGAGCATTCTTCGGGCTTTCTTCCAATAATGAGATCAAGTCGAAGAAGGAATGGTACCAGCCGATGCTCGAGCTGGAAATTAAAGCGAGCACGATGGATGAATTCAAGAAAATAGCTTTTTTTCACCATCTGGTGTTTCGAAAGAACGGAGAAACTAGAAAGTGATAACGAAGAACAGACAATCCAATGATACGATTTCCCACATGGCGAAGGTGGCTTTTCCGGATAAACAGGTAACGGAAATAAAAGAGTTGACCGAGGGCATGTGTAATGTGACCTATTCGATTGCTTTTAGCGATGGCAGCGAGAGCATCCTGAAAGTTGCCGCGAAAGATCGAAGCGGGAATACTTCAAATGAAGTGAATCTAATGCGTGCTGAGGTTTCAGCCATGAAACTGGTTGCGGAAAAGTGCTCGTTTAAAGTAGCTGATGTCCAGTACTATGATACCAGTAACACGATCTGCGATGGGAACTACTTCTTCATGGAAAAGCTGGAGGGTGAAAACTTCCACTTTGTGAAAGAGAAGATGTCAGATGAGGAGATCTCCGCGATAGGAAAAGAACTCGGCAGGATATCCAGAGAACTGTCCACGATTCAGAATCCGGACTTCGGGTTTCTGGGGGAAGATACCCGATATGAGTCTCTGTTTGCGTTTGTCAAACAGATGCTGACAAATCTGATATCCGATGCGAAGAAAAGAAGCATAGACATCCTGTACGATGGCCGGACACTTCTGGATCAATTGGAAAAGGATAAAAGTGCTTTTGAAGAGGTAAAAAAAGCCTCCCTCGTCCACTGGGATATGTGGGAAGGAAATGTATTTGTCAAAGATGGACGTGTGAGCGGGATCATCGACTGGGAAAGAGCGATGTGGGGCGAACCGTTTATGGATGACCGCTTCAGAATGCATAACAGAGATAAGAATTTCCTGGAAGGCTTTGGCCAGACATCGTTCTCCGAGAATGAGCTTAAGAGATTGCGCTGGTATGACATCATCCTTTACTTAACGATGATGATCGAAGTCTTCTATAGAGAATTCGAAGATAAGGGGCAGTATTTCTGGGCAAGAGAGATGCTGGAGAAGGTTGTTTAGAAAGAACAGGAGTTTCTTATGAGCGAACATGCATATCCGGAAGAGGAAAAGAAAGAGATGGCACTTCTGAAGATCGGAGAGCTGGCCAGCCTGGCCGGCGTTTCATCGAAGGCTTTGCGACTCTACGAAAGCAAAGATATCATCAAGCCGGTGAAGGTCGATCCGGAGACCGGTTACCGGTTCTACTCCGCGGAGCAGTGCGAGATCGTGGAAGCGCTGGTTGCGCTTCAGGATATGGGTTTTTCTCTAAATGAGATCAAGATGCTTCTGCAAGGATCTGCTTCCAAAGAAGAACTGCAAGTGCTTTTCGCAAAAAAGAGACAGGCGCTTCAGGAAACGATCTGGAAGGTACAAAGCCAGATCGAAGAGATAGATTCGCTGGAAGGAAGCCTCTTAGGGAAGAAGGACGGTCCTTCGGAGATGGCGGATATGGAAGAGCCGACGGCGGAGGAATCTTCACTTTCGAAGCCGTTCCTTGAAATGAGCGACGAGGAACGCGCCTGGTATCTGGCGAAAATGGTCCGCGTGAATCCGCACAACGTCCGTCAGATCTTAAGTGAAGCCATCTGGCTGTGAGCCCTGACTGAAACCGGATGACGGCAGAATCGGTTTTTAAGTTTCTGCACGTCCCTGGTCAAGTACTTCTAAAGCCCGCTCCGCGCCGGCACGGTTATTCTTCATGTTATTCACGGAGCGGTTGATGACAAAGACACTCTGCATGACGCCCGCCCGGTACTGGGTGATCTTCATGAGGGTGGCAAGGCTGTCGATGGATTCGCCCATCATGGTGCCGCCCAGTGCCAGTAACAGAATATACCCGAATCCGCCGGAAAGGGTATTGAGAAAGTTGGATCTGGCCATTGCGCGGTGTGCCTTCATGTTCTCCTGAAGCATACTCAGGCTCGTATCTTCGACTTTCTTCATGACCAGTTCTTTTCCATCAAAGATAGAGATCGCCTGATGCGCTCTCAGGATCGGCTCCGCCCAGTTGGTGTATTCGCCGAACTTCTCCTGGGCGTGCTTCTTGAACCGGGGGATCTTTCTTACCACGACGATGCAGCTCAAAAGCATGAAGGGGACCGTGATCGCAATGGATACGGCGAGTAATGGCAGGTTCAGGAAGGCCAGGACGATGGACGACAGGATCAGATTCACGAGAGCAATGAATAAATGCATAAACGTGACCGGCCCCATCATGTAGGCATGTAGGCGGTCCACATCGTAGTTCATCCGGTTGATCCATTCGCCGCTCGAAAAGCACTGGATATCGGCATATTCCGAGGAAATTATATGGGAGAGGAGCTTCTTCCGAAGTCTTGAAAGGAGAAACAGATTCAGTTTCATGGAGATCGTTGCCCAGATCGTCATGTTATAGGCGAACAGAAGGAGCGAAAGAAGAAGGAAAAGCCAGAATGTGGGAAGAAGGGAATCCCTCTGCCCATGCTCCATGAGACGGATAAACCGGGAAATCAGATTTGCGGAAAGCACCGTGCTAAGAAAGTCAAAGGGCGCGCGAAGAAGAAGGGAAACGATGAACAGACGAAGGACCCCGAGTTCGCGTAATAGTTGACACAGCCTCCTAAACATAGAGCTTTCCTCCTTCCATACGAAGGATCAGGTCGTAACCCTTCAGGTATTCGACCTGATGCGTGACATGTACGATGGTCAGATTCCGGGAAGGGTCCGCGGTGCAGGCGTCTAGAGAGGCCATGACGGAAGCCGCTGTGGACGCATCCAGCGAGGCCGTGGGTTCATCCAGGAGAAGAAGAGGTGCTTCCTTGCACATGGCGCGTGCAATCGCCAGACGCTGGGCCTGTCCGCCGGAAAGCTCGTCTGCCCGGTCTCCGAGATAGGTGTGGATCCCGTCCGGCAGGGAATCGGCCCACTCAAGCAAACTGACCTGCTCCAGTACTTTTCGCACTGAATCTTCGCTATAGTCATGCCCCAGCGTGATATTTTCAAAGATCGTCATAGGCAGCAGCATCGCCGATTGCATGACGACCGAGACGTTCTTTCGGATATCCGAAGGAACGGATTTTCCGAGAATGCTCACCGAGCCCGAAGAAGGCGGAAGAAGACCCGCCAGGATCTTGAGAAGAGTGCTTTTGCCGCATCCGCTTTCACCTACGATACCGATTCGTTCCCCGCTTTGGATCGTGAGGGAAATATCCTGAAGGATAGGCTTAGTATCATAGGAAAATGAGATTTGGGAAAGATCAGCAAGTATCAGCTTTTTATCTAAATTAGGCATGAGGTCCTCCTTCTAAGATGATATCGATCCGCTTCAGGTTAGATGTGAACGTCCGAAAATGTGCAAGAAATGTCGGGGTGTTCATGAGAAATCCGGTGACATTATTCTGAAGGTTCAGAAATACGATAAAGGTTCCAAGCGTGATCGTTCCGGAGATGACCATGTATCCTCCAACCAGGAAAAGGCAGAGCAGAGGCACTTTGGAGAGAAGCCCGGAGATAGAATTCAGCACCGCATGAAGCTGATCATCTTTCCGGAAACTCTTCCCCCACGCTTCCATATCCTGATCGTATTTTTCTTCTAGAAAAGCACCTGCGTCGAATACCGAGATGACCGGGTGATTCGTGACTGCGCTGAAGGCCGTACGGTTCATGCGGCGCTTGGCAGCAAGCGTAGCCTTCGTGATCTTAGCAAGTTTTGATCCCGAGAAAGCAACGTAGATCAGGATCAGAAGGGTCGGGATCAGAAACGCCAGGGAAAGAAGTGCATTTTCGATAAAGAGAAAGATCAGTACCAGAATACAGGTGATGACCATACTGATATTGAAGAAGAAAGAATTGCTGAAGAAGTCTGAAGAGAGGGCCAGCTCCCCCTGCACGGTGGACATAGCCTGGTCAGCAGACATCGTCGCACCCTTAGGGCTTTCCAGAAGGAAACGCATATAGCCCACACGAAGCGTATGGGAAGTTTTTTCGGCGGTGTAGTTTCCAACCATCTGATCGAGATAATTGAGACTGGCTAAAGTCAGGATCAGAAGAAGCAGCAGAAAGACAAGTTCCAGAGCAATATGGCTTCCATCTGAGATCCGGTTTACCAGGATCCCGACAAAATGGGCATAGACGAGCTGGGCAACATTCGCCATCAGAGAGATAAATAGAGCGAATGTGACCCATCCCCGGTTTGCCTTAAGGATCCTTCCGAGAACACGCATACCATAACCTCCTCAACACTTTCTGGCTTAAGCGTAAACCTTGTCCCAAGGACAAAGTCAAGAGAGAATGGTAAGAAAATGCATCGCGCAGAGAACTTGCTGTACAGGTGTATAACGCTTCTGGATTTGTTATAGTAATGACGATAGAATAGAAGTGTACATACTATCATTTTCGAATGTTAATGCTCCGGTATTTCAGATGGAGACTGAGGAGAAGCGGGAGGTAATGTGATATGTTCGATATCATTGTTGACTTCATTCTTGATTTGTTCCTATCGGAAGATTCTGATCAAAGGGAAATTGCCGGCTGTATTACAATGGTCATAGTGGTTATCCTTATCATAGCCCTTGTATTTGGCGGCATATATGCGATCACCAAATTACTTTAAAGCATCCCATTCAATTATATTACCGGTATCATAGGAATACTTCTTTCAATGGTATAATCAAGAAAACAAATTGTTTGAACCGGAAGGAGTGATTCCCGCAGATATTCTTGATACCGCACTTCAGCTTTATTTCCAGCCGCCCTGTGTTTTTAACATGATACCGGGGCATGATGGTGGACGCAATCTGGCTTTCCTTGTAAAAAAGGACGATGAGAAATATGTTCTTCGTCTCTCTTCGATGGACGACCGTCGGGAGGAAGATTTTCTCGCAGAAACAGAATTTATCCACTATCTGGCGCAGCATGGCGCGCCGGTTACAGATGTGATCCCCTCAGTCAACGGGAAACTTGTGGAAGTTGTGACAACGTCCAAAAAGCCCGTTTGCGTTTGCCTTTTTGAGTATGCCAAGGGGAAGCTTCTTTGTGAGAATCAGTACCGTTACCGGGAAGGAGTGCCGATCGAAGAATATTTCTATAATACGGGAAAAGCACTTGGTGCGATCCATCGTCTTTCCAAACAATATGAGCCATCTCATCGAAGGATGGACTATTCGGACAAGTATAACAAAGAGTATATCGATCAGCTGATCCCGGATAAATACAAGGATCTGAAGCAGGCAATTCTCCGCAGACTGGATATGTTCGCTGAATTGCCGCGTGAGGTGGAGAATTACGGACTTGTTCACTTTGATTTCAGTGACGGGAACTATCACATAGACTTCAGCACAGGGGATATCACGGTGTTTGACTTTGATAACTCTCTTTATTGCTGGTACATGTTTGATCTTGCCAATCTCTGGATCCATGGCGAAGGCTGGTGCCGCTTCATCCGCAAAAAAGAGGATAAGAAGGCATATTGGCAGCACTATTTCGATACGGTCCTGGAAGGCTACAGAAGCGAGACGGATGTTTCCGAAGAACTTCTTTCAAAACTCCCTCTGTTTATCGACATGGTCCTGATCGAAAATATCGTAGATGAGTTCGAGTGCTGTGCAAGAGAAGGCGAGAAACTTGATTTCAAGGACATCAAGACCAAGGCCCAATGCCTGATCAAAGACCTTCCCTACTTCGGAGAGACTGTAACCGGAGCGATGTAATCTGATAAGGAATAAAACAGCATAAGGGAGATACAAATGAACTATATCAATAGGGGAAAAAGGGATGTAATCATCATACCAACGTTTAGTAATGTACAAATTCTGGAAACGATCAGAAAAAAGTACGATGAACTTTACGGTATTGTGCCACCTCATATTACACTTGCTTTCCCGTTTGATAGCGATATCTCAAATGATGATTTAGAACGTAAATTGTCCGAAATTGCAAGTGATTTTACACCGTTCAAAATCAAACTTAAAGGGATTTCTTTTAGGTTTGATACCCGAGTAAATACTTATTACATTTTCCTGGATTTTGTTCAAGGAGAAGAGATTATTAGAGCTCTTCACCACAGGATCTATAGTGAGATTTTTAAAGAAGAACTACCATTTGAGTATAGACCCCATATTACATTGGGATGCACAAAGGAAAAGATCGATCTAAGCTTGGATGAAGAATTCGAAACGATAGTTGATCAATTATCTGTTGAGTTAATTGGCGAAAACGAAGAATCAAATATCATAATCCGGATTAGCTTATAATGCATCATGAAAAATCATCAGTAATTAATTATGGAGAAAAGAATTAGAATAGAAGAAGGCGAAATACTGATACACGGCATAGAAGTGGGGGATAAGCATGAATGCAAGAGAATACCTTGATATATTGCATGTAGCCGAAAGACTCAAAGATACGCCCAGACATTGTACGACCACCAACGGAAGACCGGAGAGCGTGGCGGAACACAGCTGGAGAGTATCGCTCATGGCTTCACTTCTGAGACATGAGTTCCCTGATCTGGATATGGATAAGGTCGTGAACATGTGTCTGATTCACGATTGAAACAGTCTCATTCTCGAAATGGCTCACAGATCTTCGAGAAGAGATCCTTAAGGATACGATTGAAAAAATCGAAAAGGAGAGCGAATAAATGGAAAACATAGTTTTTAGAGAAGCAACAATGGATGATGCAGAGGAAATGATTTCCTATCTGAACATCGTTGGGGGAGAATCCGATAATCTCATGCATGGATCAGACGGGTTTAAAGCGCCGGTCGAAGCGGTAAAACGGCGCATCCAGGCTTCTCATGAGTCGGATAACAGCGTGATTATGATTGCCCTTTCAGATGGGAAGATCATAGGTCGGGCAGAGCTGGCCGGCTATCCTGCTGCGAAATTACATCATAATGCCACGTTTTCCATTTCTGTCCGAAAAGACTACTGGAATATGAAAATCGGCACCAGGCTGATGACAGAAATCATTGAATGTGCGAAAAAGATGAATCTTCGGAATATTGATCTGGAAGTAGTAGTTGATAATAAGGCAGCCATTGCGCTTTACCATAAAATGGGATTTACCGATATCGGAGTATACAAGAACTACTGGTATGCGAATAATACCTATAGCGATGCCATTGTCATGCAGAAATGTTTGAACGACTAATATAGAAGCGATTGAGGATCCTTTTTGATGGATATTGAAGGAAGAAAAGAATTCAAAAAGCAGCTTATGAGCCTGTCAGTGCCTTTGGCGCTACAGAATCTTCTTACGGCTCTTGTCGGCGCATCGGATGCACTTATGCTAGGACGTCTGACGCAGGATGCGATCGCAGCCGTATCGCTTGCCAATCAGATTGCTTTTGTTATGTCTTTATTCTATAGCGTTGCTATTGTTGCAGCGAGTGTTCTGATATCCCAATATTGGGGCAAGAAGGACTATCTTAATGCAAAAAGATTTCTGGGAATGGCAATTCGATATGCCCTGGGCATCGGAATCATCTTCACGGTAGGTGCTTATATCTTTGCAGAACAGCTTATAGGGATATTGACTAATGAGCAGGAGCTAATCCGGATCGGAGCGGATTACCTGAGGATTGTGTGCTTCTCTTATGTTTTTACCTCTGTATTGCGGTGTTTTCTGATGATTATGAAGATTTCCGGGCATGCGAAGTTGAGCGTCTGGATCTCTGTTGTTACCGTAACAGTGGACATGGCAGCCGATTTCTTCCTGATCTATGGATTTGGAAAGATCCCTGCTTTGGGTGCAAACGGCTCTGCTTATTCAACGATCGTTGTGGAAATGATTGCTCTGATCTGGTGTGTTATTTGGGCGCAGAGAAATGAGAATATACGTCTTGGAAAAGATTCCCTGCTTTGTTTTTCCAGGACATATGAGCGAAAACTTTGGAAAATCATCCCCGGAATGATGTTGTCCTCACTGGCTTGGGGATTCAGCATCCCAATGCACTCGTTTTTTCTGGGACATCTCGGGACAGCTGCCACGGCAGCAGCCGCTGTAGTCACAGTCGCTCAGCAACTGATACAGGGACTTACTCATGGCTTCTCTACCGGTATCAGTATCATGATCGGGAAACTCCTTGGACAGAATAAATTGGATAAGGCGAAAGAATATGGTGCTCTTAGTTGGAAAGTGTCACTGATTTCAGGAATGATAAATGTATTGCTGATTTGCATAGTTGGTCCGCTTGTTTATGTGTTCTATATACTTGAACCCCTGGCCAAGCAATATCTCATACAAATGCTTATTTTTCTGGCTTTCTATATGGTGGCTTATGCATACAATACCATTATTACCTGTGGAGTCTTTCCAGCGGGAGGAGATTCGATTTATGACGGGATAAGTGTTTTGATTGCCACCTGGTGCTTTGCGATTCCACTGGCTCTTATCGCCTGCTTTGTATTACATCTTCCGGTCATAGTCGTTTATGTAATCATGTGCCTGGATGAGATAGTGAAGGTGCCTTTTATCAGGTGGAGATATAATAAATATATATGGCTAAAGAATCTCACAAAAGAGACAGCTTAAGGAAAAACAGATTCATATTGGACATAACTAGGGAGAGCAGATGATTACAGTTTATGAGATGCAATGGAATAGAGAAGAGATCACCGGATCGAATCAGTTGCCTGTTACGGGAATGAGACAAATCAGAATTTGGTAGAGGTATTGATATGAAAGTGTTAATTGTATATTGCCATCCTTCAAAAGATAGTTTTACGAATGAGGTATATAAATCTTTTGAACGAGGTTTAAGAGATGCAGGTCATGAGGTTTTAATATCTGATTTATATGATATGGATTTTAAAACGGACATGAGTGAAGAAGAATATTTACGAGAAACCTATTACAAAGCTGATGGAATAAAATCAAAAGATGTCTTGATTGAACAGGAAAAAATACAGGACAGTGATGCAATTGTGTTTATATATCCTGTATTTTGGACGGAAGCTCCCGCGAAGCTTGTGGGTTGGTTTGACCGGGTTTGGACAACAGGATTTGCTTATAGACCGGATCCTGCAATGAAGGTTCTTGAAAAAGCATTATTTATTGTTTGTGCAGGAAAAACCATGCAATCTCTCATT